>BFBZ01001002.1_pt1 | contig 20937 bp, 16 predicted proteins | sample 1888401 | NCBI WGS metagenome assembly BFBZ01 (sample SAMD00112614, study PRJDB3348) | symbiont metagenome | host: Chara braunii | reverse complement strand
CCCGCCGGGCGAGCGCCGTCGCGCCCGCCTCCAGGCCATCTCAGCCGCGTGCGAGATAGGCCGGTGCGCGTGCCGTCCCGGACATCGTCAATGGCCATTCCGTCAGCTCGTACTGCGGGCTGAGGCCCGGCATGTGCTGAACCGGCGCCGCCGCGGCCCTGCCGATGGCGGTGTAGGAGAGGCCCGCCGCCGCCACCGCGGAGGGTTCGTAGAGGTTGCGGAGGTCGACCAGGACCGGCTGGCGCAGCGTCCGGCGCAACCGCTTCAGATCGAGCGCGCGGAACTCCGTCCATTCGGTCAGGACCAGTGCGAGATCCGCCCCATCGGCCGCGTCGAGCGCGCTCGTGGCCATCTCGACCCCGGGCAGCAATGCCTTGGCATTGGCCATGCCGGCGGGATCATAGGCACGAATGCGGGCACCAGCCTTGATCAGTTGCGGCAGGATGACGAGGGATGCCGCCGAGCGCATGTCGTCGGTGCCGCCCTTGAAGGTCAAGCCGAGCACGCCGATGGTCTTGCCGGCGACCGAACCACCTGCCGCGCGGATGATCTTGCGGACCATCTCGCCCTTGCGCGCATCGTTCACCGCGACCGCGGTTTCGACCGAACGCAGCGGCATGCCGGCGTCCTGGGCGGTCTTCATCAGGGCCAGCATGTCCTTGGGAAAACAGGATCCGCCGAAACCCGGCCCGGCTTTGAGGAACTGCGCGCCGATGCGGCTGTCGAGGCCGATGCCCTCAGCCACGTCCTCGACGTCGGCGCCGACCTCCTCGCACAGGTTGGCGATCTCGTTGATATAGGTGATCTTGAGGGCCAGGAAGCAATTGGCGGCGTATTTGATCAGTTCGGCGGTGCGCCGGCTGGTGAAGACCAGGGGATGGCCGGCCGTGGTCATTGGGGCATAGAGAGCGGCCATGGCGTCGCGCGCCCAGGCCTCGCCGGTGCCGACGACGATCCGGTCGGGATGCATGAAATCGGCGATGGCGACGCCCTCACGCAGAAATTCCGGATTGGACACCACGGCGAAATCGGCATCCGGCCTGGCCGCGCGCATGATAGCCTCGACCTCGTCGCCGGTACCGACAGGCACTGTCGACTTGGTGATGACGACGGTGCGGCCGTCGAGTGCCTCGGCGACATCGCGCGCGACCGCGTGGACCTGGGTCAGGTCGGCATGGCCGTCGGCCGGGCGCGGCGGCGTGCCGACGCAGATGAACACGGCGTCGGCCGCGGCGACCGCCTCGGGCAGGCTGGTGGTGAAGCCGAGCTTTTCGGCTTCCGCGATGCGCTGAGCCAGACCGGTCTCGTGGATCGGCATCTGGCCACGGCGAAGCATGGCGATGCGCTGGGCATCGCGGTCGACGATGGTCACCCGATGGCCGAGGAGCGCCAGGCAGGTTCCGGAGACGAGGCCGACATAACCGGCGCCGATCACGGCGATGTTCATGGCGGGAGCTTCGATGCCGTCGGCTCCCTGTTGACGCCGCGCGGCCTGCGGCAAACCCGGCACATGCATGTTCATCTGACGGCCCTGACCTGATGTTCGCCCTGGGCCAGCAGGCCGTCGAAATAGGTGATGGTCTTGAGCAGGCCGTCGCGCAGCGCGACGGTCGGTTCCCAGTCGATCAACTGCTTGGCGAGGCTGATATCCGGGCGGCGCTGGCGCGGGTCGTCGACCGGCAAGGGCTCGCGCATCAGGCGCGACCGCGAACCGGTCAGTTCAATGACGGTCTCGGCCAGCGCGCGGATGGTGAACTCTCCGGGATTGCCGAGATTGATCGGTCCCGAAACCGCGTCGGCGGTACGGTCCATGGTGCGGATCAGCCCTTCGACGAGGTCGTCGACGTAGCAGAACGAGCGGGTCTGCTCGCCGTCGCCGAACAGGGTGATCGGCTGGTTGGTCAGGGCCTGGATGATGAAGTTTGAGACGACGCGGCCGTCGTCGGGCTGCATCCGCGGGCCATAGGTGTTGAAGATGCGGACAACCTTGATCGGCAGCTGGTGCTGCTGCTTGTAGGCGAAGAACAGCGTCTCGGCGCAGCGCTTGCCCTCGTCGTAGCAGGCGCGCGGACCGATCGGATTGACGTTGCCCCAGTAGCTTTCGACCTGCGGATGGACATAGGGGTCGCCATAGACCTCGCTGGTCGAGGCCTGCAGGATCTTGGCCTTCAGCCGGTTGGCGAGGCCGAGCATGTTCATCGCGCCCATGACCGAGGTCTTGACCGTCTGGATCGGGTCGCGCTGGTAATGGATCGGCGACGCCGGACAGGCCAGGTTGTAGATCTGGTCGACCTCGACATGCAGCGGCACGGTGACGTCGTGGCGCATCAGCTCGAATTTGCGATGATCGAGCAGGTGCATGACGTTGTCGCGCCGGCCGGTGAAGAAGTTGTCGACGCAGACGACCTCGTGGCCGCCCTCGAGCAGGCGCTCGCACAGGTGGCTGCCGATGAAGCCGGAGCCGCCGGTCACCAGGACGCGACGGGTCTCGGAGGCCGGAGCCGACCGTTTAAACATCGGGGTGATGCTCATGCGCTAAATCCTTCCGGGGCATGTTTGCTGACGACGAACCGGTCCCGCAGCCAGGCGAGCAGGCAACCGAATGCCAGGCCCGCGACGAGAGCGCCGGCGAGAACCAGGTTCGAGGGTGGATAGGTGACCCGGAACGCCGCGGCGGCCGGGGTAATCACGCGGAAATTGGCGGTGGCGATGTCTTCCTGCTCGCTGCTCTGCTTGGCGCGGGCGAGCACGCTTTCCAGCACGGCGCGCGAGGCGTCGGCGTCGCGCTGCAATTCGCGCATCCGGACCTGCGCCTCGTTATTGCCGAGCGACAGCCGCTTGAGCTGGCCGAGATTGTCCGAAAGCGTCGCCTCGTTGCGGCGCGCCAGGTCGAGCGCGCTGCGCGCCCGCTGGATGGCGAGCCGCAGTTCGGCGTTGAGCTGCTGCTGGATGATAGTGCGCTGGGCGTCGAGGCTGCGGATCTCGGGATGCCGGGGGCCGAGCTGGGCGCCGAGATTGGCCTTGCTGCGATCGAGTTCGGCGAGGCTGGAGCGCAATCCCGCGATGACCGGCGAATCCAGGCCGTCGGCGGCGGACGCGGCGCCCGCGCCGTCCTGGGCCAGCCGCTGGGTCTGGTCGAAGCGGGCCTGGGCCTCTTCGCGGCGCGCCCGTGCGACGCCCAGCCGGGCGTTGAGATCCTGCAATTGCTGGTCGTCGATGAGCACACCCTGGGTGCTGACGAGATTGTTGGCGCGCCGATAGGCCTCGACCCGGTCCTCGGCCTCGGTGACGTTCTGGCGCAGCGATGCGAGCCGTGCGGTCAGGGCCTCTGTCGTGTCGCGGGTGGAGTTCGAGGTGGCCGAAGCCTGGTCGGCGAGATAGGCCTCGGCAACCGCATTGGCGATGCGCGCCGCCTTCTGGCGATCGCGCGAGAAAGCGCTGACCTCGATGACATAGGTGTTGCCGACACGCTTGACGAGCAGCAGCCGGCGCAGCCGCTCCATCGCGGCCTCGGCGGGCTGGGCCTGGGGGCGTTCCTCGGCTGTGCCGCCCGCGAGCGTTTCACGCAGTGATTGAATCAGGCCGCTGCCGGGCGCCTTGGCGAATTCGGGATCGGCGGCCAGGCCCAGCTTGTCTATCACCCGCCCGAGGACGGCATCCGAGCCGATGATCTCGACCTGGCTGTCGACCAAAAGCGTGTCCGCGCCTTGCGAGGACGAGCCGAGGCCGGTCGGAACCACTTCGGTCTGCAGCACGCGCTTGGCGCGGGGATCGATGAGCAATTGCGTCTTCGACAGATAGAGCGGCGTCGCCAGCACGAGGAAGGTCAGGGCCGCCGCCAGGAACAGGCAGACCGTGCCGGCGATCCAGAGCTTGCCGCGCCACAGGATGCCGAACAGAGCCGCGACATCCCGGCCGAAGGCATCGAATCCCGTTTCGACGGGGGCCGGCCGAAACGGCACCGGCTCCGCCATCGCTACGTTCATCCGATAGTGGTTCGCGAGCATGATGCGCAACCAGTCCTGTGCCAAAATGACACCATCCGACCGCAAATGGGGTCGCCGGTGCCTCGTTTACCAAGCAGTGCAATGCCCGTGCCGGTCATCCGCGTCCAAGAATGCGCTTCAGGCGTGCCCGCATGCGGGGATGCCGGCGCAGGCCGACCTTGGCGTGCCAGACCAGCTGATGGAGCCGGCCGCGCAGGCTCATCGGCCGCACGATCTCAAAGAGGACGCGGTCGTCGACGCCGAACTGTTGCTTGTAGGGCTCGTCACCGATCGTCAGGTCGAAATAGCCGATGCCCTCGGCGGCGAAGGCGACCATGGCCTGGTAGATCAACTGGCGGCCGGGGCCATATTTGCCGAAACGCTCCATGTCGAAGGAGGGAATGAGCAGCAGAAAGGCGCCGTCATGGACCAGGCCGAGGCCGCAGGCGACCGGTGACGACCCGGCCTTCAGGCTCATGACGCGTGCATAGGGCCGCGCGGTGTCGCCACGGACGAGATCGCGATAGAAGCCGGCCCACATGGGATCGGCGATCACGTCGTTCCGGCCGAGAGCGGCAAAGCGCCTGGTGCGCTGGTCGTAAAGCGTCTCGAACAGGGATTCGGCGGCCGGCTCGGCCTCCTCGTAGCCGAAGACCAGGGGGCCGGCCTCGGCCAGGTGCCGGGCGTTGCGCCGGATCTCGCCGATCTGTTTCTTGCTGATCGAAGCCGTGGCGTGCTCGGCCCAGGGATGGGTGATGGCGACGCCATGCGCGCGGACGTGGTAGGGCGCCAGCGGCCTGAGCTGAAGCAGCGGATTGGCCATGGCGCCGACCCGTTCGGGAAGCTTGCGCAGCCGAATGATGTCGCAGGCCGGAAGCGCCTGTTCGATCCGGCGCCAGAGGCTGCGCAGGTCGTTTCCGTCGATCGCCCAGCCGGCCTCGACGACCGGCGCGCAATAGTCGGCGACGCGGATATCGGCGAAGCTGATCACCGTCAGGCCGTCGTCGCGATAGCGGCAAAGCGGCAGGATCATCAGCGGCGGCGCGCCCTTGGCGGCGCGTACGACGACGATGAGCGGTTCGGCGCGCCGGTGCCTGACAAAGGCGGCATAGAGCGGCGCGACATAGTCGTAGCGCTGGAAGGCGGTGACGGCGCCCCTGCCCTCCAGGTCCCGCCATTCGGTTTCCAGCGATGCGGCGTCGGCGTTGATTTCGATGAGCAGTTCGGCGCTCATGGCGCGCCGACAGGCGGCGCAGCCGTCAGGCCTTCGACATCGGCCCGATAGCGCGCCAGGTTGAGCGCCGGATCGAAGCGCTCGAACAGGGTCGCGGCGGCGTCGCGGATATTCTGCCGGTAATGCGCATTGTCCTCGACCAGCCGGACCAGGCCGCGGGCGATGGCGTCGACATTGCCGGGGTCGACCGCGACGCCGACATCAAGGCCGTCGAGATAGCCGTCGATGCCGGTGGCGCGCGAGTAGAGGATCGGCGCACCGGCGAACAGGGCCTCGGGGAAGACCATGCCGAAGGTTTCGTTATGCGACGGCATCGCCAGCGCCAGGACCTGGGCGAAGTCGTCGAGCAGATCATGGTGCTCCATCGGGCCGCGCAGGAAGGCGCGCCCGGCGAGGCCATTGTCCTCGATCAAGCCGCGGACACGCGCCCGCGCCGCCTCCGGGCCGTCGCCGACGATATCCAGGACGATGTCGGGCATGGCCGGCGCGACCTCGGCAAAAGCCTTGAGCAGTTCGGGCAATCCCTTCTTGTCGATCGCCGTGAGGGTCATGGCGCAGACGATCCGCTTGCGCGGTTGCGTCGCCGGGATGACCGGGCGCGTGTTGTAGACGAAATTGGGCAGCAGGCGCGTCCGGGTCCGGTCGACGCCGGTGACCGCCTCGAAACGCGCGCGAAACCAGGCCGAGACATAGAAGACGCGGGTCGCGTCGCGGGCCATGCGGCGAAACAGCGGCCGGTAGGTCGGCTTGGTGGCGAACACCTTGCCCTCGACCTCGCCGCGCACCGAGAAGAACAGCGCGGCGCCGGTCGCGCGCGCGACCATCCAGGAGGCGATGCCCTCGAAGGTGAAGCGGTGGCTGTGCACGATGTCGGGCCGGATCGCCTCGCTCCGCAGAAACCGCCGGATGCGCATGGCGAGCCGCGCCTGGCAGGCGAGCATGGCGATGCCGAAAGGCGGCGCGAAATAGCCATGGGCGATCACGCGCCGGCCGTTGACCATCCCCAGGTCCCGCCAATAGGTCCGCCTGGGGTTGTCGATGCGCTGCAGCGAGATGACGACCTGGTCGTAGTCGGTCAGGCGGTCGACCAGCCGTTCGACGGCATTGGTCGTCGGCGTCCGCAAGGGATTGGGATAATCCGAGGAGACATGCAGAATGACCGGCCGTCGCCGGCCTTGGGCACTGGACACATGGATCATGGGCGGGCCCGCAGGACGATTTCGCGGCCGAACAGCAGGATCAGCGGCCCGACGCCCAGGATATAGCGGCGCCAGAGCCGGCGCGGCTCGCTGAGCAGCCGGTGCAGCCACTCGAAACCGAGGTTCTGCATGGTTTTCGGCGCACGCGGCTTCAGGCCGCCGACGAATTCCATGGCCGCGCCGATGCACAGGCCAACCCCGGTCGCGCCGGCCGTATGGGCGATGGCGAAAGCGACGCGTTCGGACTGGGGCGCGCCGACCGCGATGAACAGGAAGCGCGCGCGGCTCTCGGCGCCGAAACGGACGCAGTCGGCAAAAGCGGCGAGATCGTCGACGAAGCCCATGGGCGGGCAGTGCCCGACGACCTCGATATGCGGGAAGCGCTCGGCGAGCGCGGCGAGGACCGCGGGCCCCGAGGCGATGACGGCGATCCGGTCGCCCGGCCGCAGGACCCGGTCGAAGATATGCTCGACGACATCCGTGCCGTTCAGATGCGGCAGCCGCATGCCGAACAGAAAGCCGAGGCGGCGCACGATATGGCTGTCGCACCAGGACTGCCAGGCGCCGTCATAAAGCGAGGCGAGCTCGCGCTGCCGCATCAGGCGGGTCAGGTGGTCGACATTGGGCGTGACGATATAGCGGAAGGGTTCGTGCCCGTCGGTGGCGGCGAGCGAAGCAAGCACGGCATCGACCGGCGCGAGATCATAGGGGGCGCCCAGGAAGACGACGCGACGCGATGTCGCCACTGCTGCAGTCATGACCTTGCGATGTCCCTTGCGATGGCGCGAGCGTCCCGAAAGCTGTCCCATTTTGGTGCGGGACGCTGCGGGCCGAGCGGTGTTGAACTATTGTCACGCAGGTTCCGTGCCGGGCTGGATCGGCAGGATTTGGGACGAAAGCCGCGGCGGCGCTTCGCAGAAAGGTCTGCCGTCCTTCGAGGCTCGTAATAGCTCGCACCTCAGAGCCTGTGAGTTTTTGCGCTCTTCGCAACAAGGGTATTTGGCGGGCGCTACGTCATCCCCGGCGAGCGAAGCGAGGGAAGGGGATCCAGGGGCCACTTCACCGCGCTTTCTGTGCATAAATTCAGATGGTTATGCCTCGATTGAGCTGGTCGCCCGGCAACCCCTGGACCCCCTTCCCCTCGCTTCGCTCGGCCGGGGGTGACGTAGGGCTTGTGCCGGTTGGCGTAGGCTTGGTGGGCACAAAGCCTCACAAGCTCTCAGATGAGGGTGGTTGGGATTGGCACCAAGGGCGGTGCAAAGCGCTCAGATATCTACGTTTCATTCGCAATATCCGAGCCATAAACGATGTTCTTCATCCAGATGCAAAAGCTCTGCTCTTGCGTGAAGGTGCAAGCAAAGCGAGCCTCGAAGGACGGCTGACCTGTCTGCAGGGCATCGCGAAGGCGCCCAAATCCATCAGCCGCAAAAGCACCCCCTGGCACGGGTCGTGCTCTCCAGGCGAGAGCCGGGACATGGCGTCCCGAACGAGGAATGGATTTCATGCGGGCGGCGATGGCGTTCTCGCTCATCGATCAGGCGTTGTTGAGCGGGTTCAACCTGGCGCTTTCGCTCGTGCTCATCGCCCATGTGCCGCCCTCCGAATTCGGCCTGTTCAGTTATGCCCTGACCGTGCTGCTGATCATCGGATCGCTGCACAATGCGCTGATCGCCACGCCGATCGGGGTGGCGCTGCCGGGGCGTCCGGCGGCGCGGCAATCGGCTGACCTCTCGGTGCTGCTGCGCGCCGACCACCTGATGCGCTGCGCGGCGATGCCGCTGGCCGCCGGATTGTGCGTGATCACCAGCCGTGATCCGCTGTTCCTCGGCGGCGCGCTCGCCATGTGCTTTTTCGCGCTCTGGCGCGAGACCCAGCGCAACCTCGCCTTCGCGACCCACGCGGCGCACCGGGCGCTGATCCTCGATGCGATCGCGGTGATCGGTTCGACGCTCGCCATTGCCGCCCTGTGGACATGGCTCACGCCAGTGCCGGCGATGCTGTTCGGCACCGCCGCCGGCAGTGCCGCGGCCGTCCTGCTGGCGGCCCGGCGCCACGCGCTCATGGGGCCGCTCGCCGCCTTGCGCGAATATAGGACGTTCTGGTCGGAAACGCGCTGGAGCCTGCTCGGCGCCGCCACGACCGAGGCGCAATATCGCGGTTATGTCTTCGCCGTCGAAAGCTTCCGGGGCGCCGGTACGCTCGGCGCGGTGCAGGCCGGGCGCGCGCTGATGGGACCGATGCAGTTGCTCGCCAATGCCTGGGGACGGGTGGCGCGCCCGGAGATGACCCGGGCCCTGGTCGAGGGCCGGGTCGCCGATGCGCGCCGCACCCTGGCGCTCGGCACCGCCGGCGTCCTCGCACTGTCGCTGATCTATCTCGCCGCGCTCAACTGGGCCTGGCCTGTCATCGAAGCCCGGCTGTTCCATGGCCGCTATCCGGAGATCGGCCTGATGACCGCGGCCTGGGGCCTGGTGACACTCATCAGCATGGCGCAGATGTGCCTCGGCTATTATCTGCAGGCGGCGCGGCTGTTCCGCCCCCTTGCCTATGTCTCGGTGGGCGCCGCGGCAGCCTCGGGGCTGGCCTTGCTCGGTCTCGCGACCAGCGTGCCGCCGGTCTATGCGGTCTTCGCGGTGGCCATCGGCGAAGCTGTCGCCCTCGTCTGGATCGTCGCGCTGATCGTCCGGCAGCGCCCTGCCCCGATCGCCGGCCTGGAGCCGGTCGCGTCATGACCCTGAGCCTCGTCGCACCCGCGAGCCATCAAGCCGGCACCGCACTCTGGGCCCGGGCCGTCGCACGCTGGCTGCCCGCCGTGATGCTGCTCTACGGGTTGCTGATCTGGCCGCTGATCTATGGCCGCAGCCCGGATACCGGGCCGGCCTTCCAGGTGCTGCAAAGCGAGTCCAGCGCGCTCAGCCAGATCTATTTCCCATTCCTGTTCCTGGTGGCGGGCTTCGTCTGGCTCGCCACCTCCTATCGCCGCAGTCCGGCGCTGCGCAACACGACGATCGTGCTCATGGCGCTGCTGATGGCACTGTTCGTCATGTCGGTCGCCTGGTCCATCGTGCCCGGCACGGCGCTGCGCCGCGTCGTCCTGCAGGGCGCGATCGTCGCGACCCTGGTACTGTCGGTGGTGGCCGCCGACGACCCGCGCGGCGTCGTCGACCGCATCTTCTGGATGCTCGTCGCCATCGTCCTGATCAATGTCGCCATGGTCGCCGTCACCCGACCCGGCCCGCTCGGCTACGAAGGGGTCTATCCGCAGAAGAACGGCCTTGGCGCCGCGGCGGCGCTGGCGGTGATCGCGGCCTTGCACCAGATCTTCGCCGGCACCGCGCGGTCACGCGCGGTCGCGGTGGCGACCCTGGTCCTGGCGGTGGGCTTGCTGATCCTGAGCAAGTCCAAGACATCTCTCGGCCTCGCCGTCATGATCCCGGCGCTGGCTCTCGCGGTCTGCGTCGCGGCGCGCGCCGCCCGGCTGTCGGTGGCAGCGATCGTCGCCGCCCTGTTCGGCCTCGTCCTGCTCGTCTACAGCCTCGGCGTCGCGGCCTATGTCTGGGATTTCTCGGCGGTCGCAGAGGCGCTGTTCGGCGACCCGACGCTGACCACCCGCACCGACATCTGGGATTTCGCGCTTGATATGGCGAGCCGCCGGCCGGTGCTCGGCTACGGTTTCGAATCGTTCTGGCAGGCCGGGCTGGAATCGCCCAGCGTGCGCGAGGCGCCGGGTTTCGTCGCCAAGATGCCGCACGCCCATAACGGCTATATCGACATCATGATCCAGACCGGTTTTGTCGGACTCGGCCTGCTGGTGGTCATGCTGGCGAGTGCCTTCCACACCTGCGGGCGGGTGCTGAAAAGCGCCTTCGGCCTCGGCACGCTCTGCGTCATGCTGGTCCTGTTCGCCTGTTTCTACAATTTCCTCGAAAGCGCCTGGTTTCGCGGTTTCGACTTCATCTCCATGGCCTTCGTCATCGCGGTGACGCTGGCCGCCTCCGAATGGGAGCGCGCCCGATGGAGACCGTGACCATCGGCACTGCCGGTCTCGATGGGCCGAGCCTCACCATCGGCTTGGCCGGTCTCGACGCGCCGAGCCTCACCATCGGCATTGCCAGCCTCGGGCGGCCGAGCCTCATCCGTGCGCTCCAATCGCTTGGCGCGATGACGGTTCCCTTGGGCATGGCGATCGAGATCATCGTGGCGGACGACGATGCCGGCGGCGGCGCGGCGGCGCGGGTGGAGAGCGGCCGGCCCTGGCCGGTCCCGGTGCGCGTCGTCCCCGTCGGCGCCGGCAATATATCGGCGGCCCGCAACGCCTGCCTGGATGCCGCGCGTGGTTCCTTGATGGCCTTCGTCGACGACGACGAATGGGTCGAGCCGGACTGGCTGGTCCGGATGCTCGCCGCGCTAGCCGCGTTCGACGCCGAGGTGGTGATCGGCCCGGTCTTTCCGGTCTATCCCGCGGGCACGCCCGACTGGCTGGTCGAAGCCAACCCGCTGCATGTCGACTGGGGCCGGCGTGGTCGCAAGGTCGATACCGGCCGATCCGGCAATGTGCTGTTCAAGCGTGAGCGCGTCGAGCGGCTGGGCCTGCGCTTCGACCCGGCGCTCGGCAAGACCGGCGGCGAGGATACCGATTTCTTTCACCGGCTGCATCGCGCCGGCGCCACCATCGTGGTGACCGACGATGCGCGGATTCACGAAGAGGCCCCGGCGGCGCGGCTTGCGCCCGGCTATCTGCGCCTGCGCGCCATGCGCTCGGGCCAGTCCTATGCCCGCTTCAGGCTTTCAGGCCGGCGCGGCCTGGATATCAGGGGGATCGGGTTTCACTGCGATGCGGCGGCCAAGATGCTGGCCGGATTTGTCGCGGCCGCGCTGCTGCGGCCGCTGTCGCGGGCGCGTTCCATGGCCTTCGCCCAGAAGGCATGGCTCAATCTCGGCAAGCTCAGGCAGGCGACCGGTCGCGACCTGCCATCGATGTATTGACGCCGTATTTCCACTGCCGCAACGGATTGCGGATCGCGGCCTCGAGCCGGCGGCTCCAGTGGCACAGGCCGCCGATCACCGCCTGCGCCGGCGTGTCGCTGCGCAGCGACGTGCGCGGCACCAGCCAGGCGGCCCTTGCCGCGAGCCCGCCAGAACTGGTGTGCACCCGGCGATAGCCGGCTTCGGCGACCAGGCGCAGCACCCGCCGGTCGAAGGCGCCGAAGGGCACCGACAGGCTGTCGACGGCGCGGCCCGTGACGTCCTCGATCCGCGCCCGGGCATCGTGCAGTTCACGGCGCATCGTCGCATCGGATGCCTTGGTCCAGTCGACATGGTGTTCGCCGTGGCTGCCGATGATCATGCCATGGCCGGCGAGTTCGGTTATGTCGCGGCGCGTCAGCGAGCCCGGTTGGTCCAGGCGGCCGGCGAGCACGAAAAAGGTCGCGCTCAGCCCGGACGCTGCCAGCAGGGGCAAGGCGAGGCTCATGTCCGAGGCATTGCCGTCGTCGAACGTGATCTCGATGCGCGGTTCGGCCCGGGCCAGGGCCAGCGTCTCGGAGAAGACCGAGGATTCGACCCAATAGGGCCGCTCGGCCTGGTCGATCGCGGTGGCCGGCTGGCCGAGCCCGTGAAAGGTCAGCACGATCCGGTCCGGAACCACGCGTCCGAACCAGGCCGCGGCTGCCGCCGGATCGTCGGTGGTGTTCGGTTGCATCGCGAAAGACTGCATCGGCTCAGAAGGCATTGCGATAGGAGGCGCGCGACAGCAGGGTCATCAGGATGATCCGCATGTCGAGCCAGACCGACCAGTTCTTCAGATAGGCCAGGTCATAGGCGACCCGGGCGCGCATCTTGTCCTCGGTATCGGTCTCGCCGCGCAGACCGTGAACCTGGGCCCAGCCGGTAATTCCGGGCCGCACCACGTGACGCCTGGAATAATGCGCGATGCGGCTGTCGAAGGCGTCGTTGAGGGCAACCGGATGGGGCCTCGGTCCGACGATCGACATGTCGCCGGTGAGCACGTTCAGGATCTGCGGCAATTCGTCGATATTGGTGCGGCGCAGCCAATAGCCGATCCTGGTGACGCGCGTGTCGCCACGCGTGGCCTGGGTGAATGCGGCGCCGTCCTCCATCACGCGCATGGTGCGGAACTTGAAGACGCGGAAGGTCGACTGGTTGAAGCCGTGGCGGGTTTGGCGGAACAGCGCCGGGCCGGCACTGTCGAGCTTGATCAGAGCTGCGACGACGGCGAGGACCGGGACGAGCAGCACCAGAGCGAGGCTCGCGATGACGAGGTCCATGGCTCGCTTGATGAGCACCTCGGATGTGCTGAGCGGCGCGCGCACCAGCAGGAACCCCGGCTCGTTGGCATCGTCGCTCAGGCCGCGGTAGCGCCGCAGCCCGCTCTCCGGCGCCAGCCGGATGGCCGCGGGCGTTACCACGAGCGCGTCGGTCAGCGCCTCGATCAGGTCCATGTCGGACCAGGGCACCGCAATGAGGATCTCGTCCGGCTGCAGCCGCCGCGCGGCCTCGAGCGCCTGGGCCGCGGGATCCGCCGCGCCGTCGATCTCGATGACCTTGGTGATCGCCGGCATGTCGCCGTCGCGCGGCCGCAGCCTTTGAACCGCTATGGTCGCGCGCTGGCCGACGACCAGCAGCCGCCGCGGGGCGAAACGCCCGGTGTCGCGCAGGCGCGAAACGGCGTGGCCGGCCAGGGCGCGCAGCGGCAGGACGGCCGCGAAGCCGGCGGCATAAAGGACGATCGTCGCGCCGCGCGAGATGTCGACGCTGGATTTGAGCAGGAACATCAAGGCCAGGACGGCGGCGAAGGTGATCGTCCAGCTCAGCCACAGGTGGCCGGGCCGGCGCGCCGAGCGCAGATAGGCCTGCAAGCCGTAATCGCCGCGCAACGACGCCACGACCACGAAGACGATGGCGAAGGTCGCGCCCCATCCCAGATGCCCGGTCATTGCCCCCGGACTGCCGAACGCCGCGCGATAATAGAGGTGGCCGGCGACGAGCGCGGTCGCGACGATCGCGCCGGCGTCAAGCATGGCCGCGGCGAATGCCAGGACCGGCCAGGAGACGGCCCTGCCGCCCTTGCCCGTCTCATCCGCGCCTGCCAGATCGATCGACGTCATGTGGCTGTTCTCGCTGTCTGTCGGTGTCCCTGCCGTGGCCAGGACATGGCGAAGGCGCTGGCCAGAACGGGCCACACGCGTCCACCGCGCCTGTCTCAGCAAGACTCGGGCCGCGGCGCTGTCTCGCTCAGGGACAAGGTTCGCCGGCGCGATCAGGGCTGCCGGCCGGCCGCGCGGCGGATCGCCGCGATCGTCGCCTCGACATCGCCGCCGAGGAAATGGCTGGCGGTCGCATGGGGCGGCAAGGGGCCGCCACCGGGCACGAGCGCGCGATAGATGCCGAGCCAGGCGAGGTTCCACGCCGGGGGCGCTACCTGGCGCGCGCCGGCCTTGCCGACGAAGGCTGCGGGATCGCCGAGCCCCGAAACGATGCGGTCGGCCAGCCGAATGAGGGCGTTGCGGTCGAACGGCCTGGCGCGGGCCGTCTCGATGAGCGCCAGTGCCGTCAGCGGCGCGGCGGCGAAGGCGTGATAATCGAGCGCCTTGTCGCCCCGGCTCATCTCCTGCGGCAAGGTGCCGTCCGGCCTGACCGCCGCGAGGCCTTCGCGCAGCACCTGCCCCGCCCGCGCCTCGAGCTCTGGGCTGCCGGTCGCCAGGCCGGCGGTCGCGAGCGCCAATGCGGCCCAATAGGACAGGTTGTTCGACGGGATCGCGCCACGATCAAGGGCGCTTTCGGCCGATCGTGCCATGCGCGCCAGCCAGGGCTCGATGACGGCGCGCCTGCCGGGATCGGCGACGGGCGCAAGCTTGAGATAGGCCAGCGCCAGGGCGGCCAGGTACCAGTTGCGCTCGTAATCGGCCTGCGGCGAGGCGAGTGTTCCAGCCAGGACGTCGGCGCGCGCCCAGCCCGCCAGGTTGTCGAGGGCGCAGCCCGCCTCGGCCTGGTCGCCGCGCCGTGCGAAAGCGTCCGCCTGCCCCTGCACCCGCTGGACGAAGGCTTCGTAGGGTGCGACCGCCTGGTCCCTGGCGGCGCGCCGTGCGGTATCGATCACGCTGCCTTGCCGGTCGGCATAAAAGCCATCGACCACGAAAGGCGCGGCCGGCGCCGCGGCCAGCGGGCAATCCGCGGCGGTGGCCGTCGGCAGCCACGGGCCGAAGCCGCAAAGCGCCAGCGGAACCAGCGTGAGGCGCCGGGCCGCCGGTCCGCCGCGCGGGCGCAATCGCAATGGCATTGTCGGTGTCCCGGCCTTTCGAGCGGACAAGTGTCGGCTGACATGTTGACTATAGGATCAATCTGGCCGGCAAGGCGCTGCCGGCCGTGTTTAAATGGATCGATGTCGCCGGGACCGCCTGACAACCGGTCGCGGCCCGCCATCTTTCCGGATCGAAGGGACGCGCGAGAAGGGCATGACTGTTCGCCAAGTGAACCTGCCAGGTACCGACATCGAGAGTTCGGTCCTTGGATTCGGCTGCGCCTCCCTTGGTTCGCGCATCTCCCGAAAGACCGGACTGCGAAGCCTCGAACAGGCCTATGAGGCCGGCGTCACCTGGTATGACGTCGCGCCCCCCTATGGCGCGGGCGAGGCCGAGCCCATCCTCGGCGAATTCCTGCGCGGGCGTCGGCAGCGGGTTCAGGTCTGCACGAAAGTCGGGCTGACCCATCCCGAGCGCAACGGGGTCATGCGGCTGGTCTATGCGGCGGCACGGCCGCTCGCCGGGCGGATCAAGGGCCTGCGCCAGCGCTTTCGCAGCATGCCGTCGACCCGCTATCAAAAGGCTGTCCTCGACGCCGGTTCGATCACGGCCTCGATCGACCGGTCGTTGAGCCGGCTGAAGACCGATCACGTCGACGTTTTCGCCCTGCACGATCCGGCGGAAGCCGATGTCGCGAGCGACGAAGTCCTGCGCGCCCTGGAAACGATCGTGGCGTCGGGCAAGGCGCGCTATCTCTCCGTCGGCGGCACCTTGCCGGCTTGCCTGAGGGCCATCGGGCCGGGCCTGCCATTCGGCCTCGTCCAGCTTGCCGATGATCCACGTCTCGCCGCCCTCGCCGAGATCCAGGCGGCGGCGACCCGGCCGGTGGCGACCATCACCCACTCGGTCTTCGGCGTGGCCGGCGCCCATGAGCGGCTCGTCGCGCGGTTGCGGTCGGATGCCGGAGCGGCGCAACGCCTCGCGGCGGCCGGGTATGGCGGGGCCGTCGAGGCTGCGGCCGCTGCGCTTCTGCTCGACCGCGCCTTTGCCTCCAATGCATCGGGCGTGGTGCTGGCCTCGATGTTCTCGGAGCCCAATCTCCGCTTCAATCTCGATCGCGCCAGCCGTCCCGCCTCGCCCGCCAGCATCGCGCTGGTCCGCGAACTCCTCGGCGAGAACGTTCCCCGCCGGCACCTGCCGGCATGATCAGCGATCATCTCGAGGGCCTCGAAACGGCGAAGCATGACGTCTGCGTCATCGGCTCCGGGCCGGTCGGGTTGACGCTCGCGCTCGAACTGGCGCGCGCCGGCAAGACGGTGCTGGTGCTCGAATCGGGCGGGCTCGCGCCGACGCCTGAGGCCACCCGGCTGTCGGCGGCCGAGATCGTCGAGCCTATCAGGCACGACGACATGAGCATCGCGGTCGCGCGGCGCCTCGGCGGCACGTCGAATCTGTGGGCCGGCCGGTGCCAGCCATTCGATCCGATCGATTTCGCACCGCGGCCGCTGGTCGGCGACGCGCGCTGGCCGATCGGACAAGCCGATCTCGCGCCCTATTACGACCGGGCCTGTGCCTATGCGCAGTGCGGGCAGCCGGTGTTCCGCGAGCCGGTCGACGGCGTCGAAACGGCCGATACGGCCTTCGACTTCACCAGGCTCGAGCGGTTCAGCAACCAGCCGAAGTTTCAGGTCGCCCATGGAGCGGCGCTGAAGACCGAGCCGCGGATCGATCTGCGGCTGAACGCCACCGTCGTCGACGCGCGTTTCGATGCCGCCGGGCGGATCCAGGCGCTGGTCGTCAGCCGGCCCGACGGCCGCCGTCACGACATCGCCGTCGCGACCGTGGTGCTGGCCGCCGGAGGCCTGGAATCGACCCGCCTGCTGCTGGCGCTGCAGCGCCGCCAGCCGGACCGGTTCGGCGGTGCCGATGGGCCGCTCGGGCGAACCTATATGGGCCATCTGATCGGCGAGATCGCCGACATCACCTTTGCCAGCGACGCCATCGATGCGGCCTATGATTTCCACGTCGACAGTCACGGTTCCTATGTCAGGCGCCGGCTGATCCCGTCGGATGCCTTGCAGATCGCGCAAGGCCTGCCCAACGTGTCGTTCTGGCCGGTGGTGCCGCCGAGCGCCGATCCCAGCCATCGCAGCGGCATTCTCTCCATGGTCCTGCTGGCGCTGTCGGTCGGGCCGTTCGGGCGGTTGCTGGTCGCCGAGGCGATCCGCAAGCGCCACGTGCCCGAAGAGCTCGATCGCTGGCCGCATGTGATGAATGTGGTTCGCGGTCTGCCGGCGGCCTGTCTCTACGTGCCGTCCTTCTTCTACCGCCGCTATGTCGCGGCCATGCGCCTGCCGGGCTTTTTCCTGCGCAACCCGGCGCGGACCTACGGCCTCTCCTACCATTGCGAGCACCTGCCCGACCCGGCGAGCCGGGTGCGGCTGACGGCCGAGACCGACGCGCTCGGCCTGCCCCGGCTGTCGATCGACCTGAGATTCGCCCGCGCCAACGCCGAGGCGCTGCTGCGCACGCACGATCAACTCGCCACCTGGCTGAGCACGACCGGTTTCGGTACGCTCCGCTATCGACAACCCCGGGAAGACGGTGTCGACGCCATTCTGGGCCTGGCGGCGCACGGAACCCATCAGATCGGTACCATCCGGATGGGTCACAGCCGGACCCAGGCGGTGGTCGATGGCCATCTCAGATGTTTCGACTGCGACAATCTCCATGCCGTCGGGGCGGCGGTGCTGCCGACCTCGGGCCAGGCCAATCCGACGCTGACGGCGATCGCGCTGGCGATCAGGTTGGCCGATCATCTTGTGGGGAAAGCGGGAGCCTGACGGCGCCCCACGCGGGCGGCCGCGCGATCACGCCGGCGCCCACCGTCGGTGACGGTCGGGCTCGAAACTCTCAAGATATCGGGAGGTGGGGTGGTGGGGGAAGTAGGACTCGAACCTACGAAGGCTTAGCCAGCGGATTTACAGTCCGCCCCCTTTGCCGCTCGGGACATTCCCCCGTCCCAGACCCTCGGACTGGCCGCGGGGTGTGGCGCGCTTGATAGGGACGGCTCCCTGCCCTGTCAACCTTGAAACGTCACGCGCCTGACATGAGCTGTGGGTGGCAATTGCGCGAGACGACGTGGCGTGGGATGAGGGCGCATGGATACGACACCTCCGCGGGGCAACAAGAAGCCCTTCCGCCCGTTCTCGAAACCCGGCCGCCCCTTCAAGGGGCGCGGCGGACGCGTATTGCGCGAGCCCGCGCCGGAATTCGAAACCGGCACCGTGCTGCTTTATGGCTGGCACACCGTGTCGGAGGCCTTGCGCAACAAGGGCCGGCGCATCCGGGTCCTGCTGGCGACCGAGAACGGCGCCAAGCGGCTCGATGAAGAAGGTATCCCGCACGAGGCGACGATCGTCTCGGTGCGCGAGATCGACCGTCGCCTGGCCTCGACGCCGGACGCGCTGCACCAGGGGCTGTTCGCCGAGGCCGACGCGCTCGATGCGCCTGATCTCGACACCATGCCGGTGGAAGGCGTGCTGCTGCTGCTCGACCAGATCACCGACCCGCACAATGTCGGCGCCATCGTCCGTTCGGCCGCGGCCTTCGGCGTCAAGGCGATCGTCACCACCAACCGGCATTCGCCCGAGGCGACCGGCGTGCTGGCCAAGAGCGCATCCGGCGGGCTCGAGCATGTTCCCTTCGTCATGGTGCAGAATCTCGCGCGCTCCATGCTGGACTTGCGCAAGCGCGGTTTCCTGATCATCGGGCTCGACAGCGAGGGCGATGCCGATCTCGACAAGGTCAAGCTCAGCGAGCCGGTGGCGCTGGTGCTCGGCGCCGAGGGCAAAGGCCTGCGTCAGCTGACCCGCGAGACCTGCGACGCGCTGGCGCGCATCGACATGCCCGGCGCGATCAAGAGCCTGAATGTGTCGAATGCCGCGGCCCTGGCACTCTACGCCGTGACCACAAGGCTCGGGCTCAGGAGCTGAGCCCCGCGGCCGACGCGCCGGGAACCACCATCGGTCAATCTATCGCGCACCGCTCGTCGCTTCGTCATGGCAGCGACAAGGCCACGACCGTCCAGTCAAGCTTCAAGTCCGTGGCAGAATCATCTGCCCGGGATCGATTGACGGCCTGCGTTGATTGCCGATGAGGCGGTCGATCATGCGCCAGCGCATCGAGTTGGTGCGAACCCGACGGGCAAAGGCACTCTTTCGTCTTGGCCGGGCTTGTCCCGGCCACCCACGACTTGATCATGCGGCGACCGTGAAATTCGTGGATGCCCGGGACAAGCCCGGGCAAGACGAGGTGCGAGGCTTGCAAGGCCGGGCTCGGGTGAAGACCGAGTTCGAGAGCCTGCCGTCATCGACCGGGGCCAATATGAGGAGCCCGCTTCACCGGATCGTGGAAAGCACTATTCTCGTGCCGCAGGGTGCTGCTCGAGCCTCATGTCCAGATGACGCGCCAACGTCTTGAACACGAGTAGAATCGCCACCGTGCGCTATGTCCACGAAATCTGAACCGGACAGCCGTGGCACAAGGCCGGCCATGACGGATGGCACGGATACACGCCTATCGGGCGCGGCCAGCCGGCTCAGCGGCGCCGGCGCGGCGGGCGGGGCGTTACCGGGGCCGGCATTTCATCCAATGTGATGACCCGCGCATCCGTGCCGGTCGGATACCACGGCCGGACCGGCAACAAGGCCTGCTGCTGGCGCGGCGAGGTCACCGGATAGGCGCCGGACCGCGGATAAACCGGATAGGCCGGCACCACACCGCGGGGGAAGCTGTAGAGCGGCGGCTGATAGATCGGCAGCACCATGCCGTAATCGACCACCGGCGGCCTCGGCACCACATAGCTGAAGGTTCCCGCGCGATAGGTCCTGGCCAGCGGCCCGCAATTGCAGTCGATCTGGTGGTTGACCACGGCGACGTCGCCATTGCGGCCGTCGACGATGGCGGTGCGCCGGTAATATTGTGCATTCGCAGGCTGTGCAAAAGGCGCTGACCCGAAGGCGACAGTTATCGCCGAAAGGATCATAGACCAAGGTCTCATGGCCCATCCCCGTGACTTGAACGCGACATCGGCGTTAATCTTAGCCTGACTCTGGGGTGTGGTGAAGCGAATCGACCATCGGTCGGCAGATCTTCGTCCAAGAGAGTGAATGCGAGCGGTCAACGCGATCGGGATGGTTCTGACGAACCCTTGAAACCCGGCACGCTCGAACCTGTCCACGCGGGGCGGACAGGCCAGGAGGAAACGGGACAGACGGCCCCCCGAACCGTCTCGCCGAAGCGACCCGGCGCCTAGAGGATCGCCCACAAGACCATATTGCCACCGACAGCGTCCCTGCGACCTGCGAACCCCGGTTCGCGGCAACGGTCGTGGTTGTCCGGTGGCCAGCCAGGGGATGAAACCGATGTCAATGAGTTCAACCGCGGGCACGGCGACGACGCCACGCCCAATGACCGGCGAAGAGAAGAAGGTCATTTTCGCTTCGTCGACCGGCGCGGTCTTCGAATGGTATGATTTCTACCTCGCCGGGGCGCTGGCCGCCAATATCAATGCCAATTTCTTCTCCGGCGTGAACCCTACCGCCGGCTTCATCTTCACGCTTCTGGCTTTCGCCGCCGGTTTTGCCGTGCGCCCCTTCGGCGCGATATTCTTCGGCCGGCTGGGCGATCTCATCGGCCGGAAATATACCTTCCTCGCGACCATGTTCGTGATGGGCATCTCGACCTTCGTGGTCGGCCTGCTGCCTGGTTATGCCTCGATCGGCATCCTGGCGCCGATGGCCTTCATCGCCTGCCGGCTGCTGCAGGGCCTGGCGCTCGGCGGTGAATATGGCGGTGCCGCGACCTATGTGGCCGAGCATTCGCCGCAGGGACGCCGCGGCTATTATACCTCGTGGATCCAGACCACCGCGACGCTCGGTCTGTTCCTGTCGCTGCTCGTCGTCCTCGGGCTGCGCCTCAGCATGACCGCCGAGCAATTCGCGGCCTGGGGCTGGCGCGTGCCGTTCCTGCTCTCGATCCTGCTGCTGGGCGTGTCCATCTGGATCCGGCTGCAGCTCAATGAATCGCCGGCTTTCCAGAAGATGAAGGCGGAAGGCACCGGGTCCAAGGCGCCGCTCGCGGAAGCCTTCGGCAATTGGAAGAACGTCAAGATCGGCATTCTCGCGCTGCTCGGCGGCACCGCCGGCCAGGCCGCGGTCTGGTATTGCGGCCAGTTCTACTCTCTGCTGTTTCTC
>BFBZ01001001.1_pt1 | contig 20940 bp, 19 predicted proteins | sample 1888401 | NCBI WGS metagenome assembly BFBZ01 (sample SAMD00112614, study PRJDB3348) | symbiont metagenome | host: Chara braunii | reverse complement strand
ACGATTCAACCAAGCCGATGCCGGCCTCGAAATTCCGCGAGGACATCACGGTGATCGGCGTGCCGCTCACCGCGATCACCAACTCGACCTACACCGATCCGCGCCAGCGGCAGCTGTTCAAGAACATCATCTATCTCGGTGCGCTGTCGGCTCTGCTCGACATGGACCCGAAGGTGATCGAGCAACTCATCAGCGAGCAATACAAGACGAAGGAGAAGCTGCTCTCCTCCAACGTCCACGCGCTGCATCTCGGCCGCGACTGGGCGCTGCAAAACCTGAAATGCCCGATCGGATTGCGCGTGCAGAAGGCCGACAAGGTCGGCGACCGCATCTTCATCGAGGGGAACAGCGCTGCGGCGCTGGGAGCGGTCTACGGCGGCGCAACGGTGTGCGCCTGGTACCCGATCACGCCCTCTTCCTCGCTCGCCGACGCCTTCACCGCGCATTGCAAGCGGCTCCGTCACGACCCGGCGACCGGCAAGGCGAAATACGCCATCGTCCAGGGTGAGGACGAGCTCTCGTCCATCGGCATCGTGGTCGGCGCCGGCTGGAACGGCGCGCGTGCCTTCACCGCGACCTCCGGCCCCGGCATCTCGCTGATGACGGAGTTCATCGGGCTTTCGTACTTTGCGGAGATCCCCGCCGTCATCATGAACGTGCAGCGCGCCGGCCCCTCGACCGGCATGCCGACGCGAACGCAGCAGTGCGACCTGATCGCCTGCGCCTACGCCTCGCATGGCGACACCAAGCACGTGCTGCTGTTCCCCGAAGACCCGCACGAGGGCTTCGAGATGGCGGCGCAGTGCTTCGACCTTGCCGAGCGGCTCCAGACCACGATCTTCCTGATGTACGACCTCGACATCGGCATGAACCACCGGCTCTGCCGTCCCTTCAAATGGGACGAAGGCCGGCACTACGACCGCGGCAAGGTGATGACCGCGGAGATGCTCGACGAGGGCCGCGACTTCGGCCGCTATCTCGATGTGGACGGCGACGGCATCCCCTACCGCACCTATCCGGGCACGCACCCGACCAAGGGCTCGTATTTTACGCGCGGCACGTCCCGTGACAGATACGCACGCTACTCGGAAGAAGGCGCGGTCTATCAGGACAACATGCAGCGCCTGCTGCGGAAATTCGAGACCGCGAAGGATTTGGTGCCGCGGCCGCTGCAGGCCAATGCGGCGAAGCCGACCAAGTATGGCGTGATCTACTTCGGCTCGACCTCGCCCGCGATGGACGAGGCCATCGGCATGCTGGAGGCCAAGGGCCACCATCTCGACCGGCTGCGCATCCGCGCGTTCCCGTTCCACTCGAGCGTGGCGAGCTTCATCGCCGATCACGACTTCGTCTACGTGGTCGAACAGAACCGCGACGCGCAACTGCGCACCATGATCGTCAACGAGAACGACATCGATCCGGTGCGGCTCGTGCCGATCCTGCACTACGACGGCACGCCGATCACCGCGCGCTTCATCGCCAAGGCGATCGGCGATCATCAAGACCAGTTGAAAGTCACTCCGCTCCGGAAGGTGGTGTCATGACGTACATCGCAAAACCGAAATTCCAGCATCCGGGGCTGCCGAAGAACGACCTCGGCTACACGCACCGCGACTACGAGGGCAAGATCTCGACGCTGTGCGCGGGCTGCGGGCACGACTCGATCACCGCCTCGATCATCGAGGCCTGTTTCGAGCTCGCCATCGAGCCGCATCGCGTGGCGAAGATCTCCGGCATCGGCTGCTCGTCCAAGACGCCGGACTACTTCCTCGGCAACTCGCATGGCTTCAACACCGTGCACGGCCGCATGCCGTCGGTGCTGACCGGCGCAAACCTCGCCAACCGCGACCTGATTTATCTGGGCGTCTCCGGCGACGGCGACAGCGCCTCGATCGGCTTCGGCCAGTTCGCCCATGCGATCCGGCGCGGCGTCAACATGACCTATATCGTCGAGAACAACGGCGTGTACGGCCTGACCAAGGGCCAGTTCTCGGCCACCGCCGACCGCGGCTCCAAGAGCAAGCGCGGCGTGGTCAATTCCGACAGTGCCATCGATCTCGTCGGCATCGCGCTCCAGCTCGGCGCGACCTACGTGGCGCGGAGCTTTTCGGGCGACAAGACGCAGCTCGTCCCGATCATCGAAGGCGCGATCAAGCACCAGGGCGCGGCCTTCATCGATGTGATCTCGCCGTGCGTCGCCTTCAACAACCACACCGGCTCGACCAAGAGCTACGACTACGTGCGCGAGCACAACGACGCGGTGAACCGGCTCGACGTCATCACCGGCCGCGAGCCGATCACGGTCGATTATGCGCCGGGCACGGTGCAGGTGGTGGAGCAGCACGACGGCACCAAGCTCGCGCTCCGCAAGGTCGACGCCGACTACGACGTGCACGACCGGCTCGCGGCGATGGCCTTCCTGCAAAAGCACGCGGCGAAAGGTCAGGTCGTGACCGGGCTGCTCTACGTCGATCCTGAGGCGGACGACCTGCATGTCAACCTGAATACGGTGGAGGAGCCGCTGAACGGGCTGAACCACCGCGACCTCTGCCCCGGTAGCGCGGCGCTGGAAAAGATCAACGCGGCGCTGCGTTGATCGTTAAAGCAACATCCGAAGGCTTTCCGTCATCCTGAGGCGCGAGCCGCAAAGCGGCGAGCCTCGAAGGATGACGGGGCTGAGTTCAGCAATTGCGGGCTAATTCGCGCACTGCCGGACGTAAGCATCCCGGGTCGTGGGATTGTTGCCGACACCCGCGCCCAGCGCGAACGAATGATTGCACTGGGTGACGCGGTCGCTGAACGAGTTGTTCTGCTGCACCGGCACATTGACCTGCGGTGCGCCGCGGAGGATTTCCTGCGGCGATGGCCCGCCGGCCATCGGCGACGGCACCGGCGGCGGGACATAAGTGCTGCTGCCGATCGCCCGGCGCACGGTGCGGGTGCCGGGCTCGGCGGTTTGCGGCTCCGTCGTACGCGGCCGCATGCCCGGCTCGTCCTTCATGATGCTCGACGGATAGCCGGTGGACATTCCCTTCATGATGATGGGCGTGCCGTCATAGTCGGTCGTGATGGCCGGCGCGGCGCGCTTCATGCGCGATTTCTTCTTGGCCGCGTCAGCGGTTCCCGCCGCGACGGCGGCCATCAGGGCGAAAATCAGAAGCTTTGTGACAGGCGCGCGCATCGGACTCACCTCTTTATTCCAACACCGCCCCACCGAGCTTACTCCCGCTACTCCTCCGGCGCATCCACGATCGGATCAAAGCGTTTGGCGTCGAAGCCGAGCAAATTCCAGGTCTGCTGCATGTGCGGAGGCAACGGCGCTGTCACGTCGATGGTTCCACCGCGCGGATGCGGTACCGCGATACGCCGGGCGAGCAGGTGCAGCTTGTTCTGGATGCCGCTGGGAAGCTGCCAATTCTCGATGTTGAAGTATTTGGGGTCGCCGATGATCGGATGCTTGATGTGCGCGGTGTGGGCGCGAAGCTGATGGGTGCGGCCCGTGACCGGCTTTAACGAGAGCCAGGCGAGCTGCTGCGCCGCGGTTTCGACCACCGCGTAATAGGTGATGGCGTGGCTCGCCCCCTCCTCGCCGTGGCCGGCGATGCGCATGACGCTTTCGTCCTCGCGCTCTTCCTTGGCCAGGAACGTCGAGATGCGGCCCTGATGCGGGCGCGGCACGCCGACGACCAGCGCCCAGTAGATCTTGCGCGCGGAGCGCGAGCGGAACGTCTTGCCGAGGGCAGCCGCCGCGAAGCGCGATTTCGCGATCAGCAGACAGCCTGCGGTGTCCTTGTCGAGCCGGTGCACGAGACGCGGCCGCTGACCGTCGCGCGCCGACAGCGCGCCGAGCATGCCGTCGATGTGCTTGTAGGTGCCGGAACCGCCCTGCACGCTCAAGCCCATCGGCTTGTTCAGCACCATCACGTCGTCGTCCTCGTAGAGCGTGATGGACTTGATGAAGGCGCGATCCTTAGCGGCCTGTGGCGCGTCGTCCTTCGGCTTCGGCGCATCGATCTTGAGCGGCGGAATGCGGATCGCCTGGCCCGACTTGATGCGGTCCTTGGGGTCGGCACGCTTGCCGTTCACCCGCACCTCGCCTTTCCGGATGATGCGCTGGATGTGGGAGAACGACAGGCCCGGAAACCGCGCCTCGAAGAAGCGGTCGAGCCGCATGCCGTCCTCGTCGCCCTTCACGGTGACGGTTTGTACGCCCGCGCCGGGTTTTGGAGCGGATTTGGTCTGCGGCGAGGGCTTGTCCATGGCTCAGGGGGATAGCACCCGGCCCTGCGGCGCTCAACAATCACCAGAATCTGCCACGCTCACAACCAGCGGTAATATCGCTAATATTGTCCCGATTTCCGGTCTTGCGGGGGCGTTCATGCGTAAATTCCTTTTGACCGCCACGGCCGCGCTCGGCGGCGTCGCTCTGGCTCTCGCCGCGGGCTATCTGGCGAGCCTGCCGACGACGCTCAAGGTCCAGGTGCCGAGCCATGACGCCGCCTCGCGCAAGCTGTTCGATACCGCAGCCGAGCATTTCAAGGCGAAGCGCCTGCCGATCCGGCTCGACGTGTCGTCGGCGCCGAGCTCGGCTGCGGCGCTCACCGCACTCGAGAAAGGCGAGACCGACCTCGCCGTCGCCCGCGCCGAGGACCTCATCAAGACCAAGGCGCAGACCGCCCTGATCCTGCGCGAGGAAGGCGCGGTGATCATGGCGCCCAAGACCGGCAAGGTGAAGAAGTTCGCCGACATCATCGGCGCGAACCTGGGTGTCGTGCGCGAAGGCCCCGCGAGCACCGGCGCATTCCAGGCGCTGATGAACTACTACGCCCTCGACCCCAGCAAGATCAAACCGGTGCTGTTGCAGCCCGCCGACGTCGGCGCCGCATTGCGCGACAAGAAGGTCGACGCGCTGATCGTGGTGGGCAATCCGAACTCCAAATACATGGCCGACATTGTCATCGATGCGTCGCGCAACGCGCGCGGCGGCATCAAGTTCCTGGACATCGAGGCTGCCGAGGCGATCGCCAAGCGCGTGCCGGAGCTTGAATCCATCGAAATCAAGCAGGGCCTGTTCGGCGGCACGCCACCGCTGCCAACCGAGGAGATCAAGACGGTCGGCTACACCATCCGCCTCGCCGCGAGCGACAAGCTGAGCGACGACCGCGTCGCCGATCTGATCCGGCAGATGATCAACGCGCGGCAGAACCTCGGCGCGGTCGCGCCGGGCGCGGCCCAGATCAAGACGCCCGACACCGACGACGAGACCACCTTCGTGATCCATCCCGGCGTGATGAACTACGGTACCGGCGAGTTGAAGACCTTCTTCGACCGCTACGGCGACTGGCTCTACATCGGCCTGTTCCTGGCGAGCGGCATCGGTTCCGCCTTCGCCGGCGCGTTCAGTTGGTTCAACAGCCAGCGGCGGGCGCGCACGATGGCGCGCGTTCACGAGATCGAGAAGCTGGCGGACGCGGCCACCGAGGCAAAAAGCACGGAAGAACTCGACGAGATCGAGAAGCAGGTGCAAGGCGTGTTCGCCTTCGCGCTGGACCAGGCGATCCACGAGAAGCTCGACGAAGCCAACCTCAACACCTTCAAGTTCGCGCTGGATGAGGCGCGCAACCGGATCGAACGGCGCCGGGCCGCACTGGCCTCGGCCCAAAGCGAGCCGTCGGGCCAGCTTGTCTCGTTCAAGCCGGCATCGAGCCCGCAGGCATCGTAACGACGCGCCCTAAGCTGGTTTGGGTTCGGCTCTGGGCTCGGCAATCGGCACTTCGTCGAGCGCGCGGATGCGGCGAAGCTGCGGCACCAGCAGCAGCCACAGCGCCGTCACCGCGAGCACCCCTGCCCCGCCGATCACCACCGCCGGCGCCGCGCCGATCAATGCCGCGACCACCCCCGCACGGAAATCGCCGAGATAGTTCGACGTGCCGGTGAACATGCCGTTCACCGCACTCACCCTGCCCCGCATCTCCGTCGGCGTGCGGAGCTGCACCAAGGAGAAGCGGATCACCACGCTCACCACGTCAGCGGCCCCCATGACGACGAGCGCCGCGAGCGACAGCACGATGTGGTTCGAAAGCCCGAACACGATCAGCGCCGTGCCGAACACAGTCAGCACGCCGAACAGCACGTTGCCGACCGGAAGCGTCAGCGGCCATCGCGCCAGCACCAGTGACATGGCGAACGCGCCAACGCCGGGCGCGGCACGAAGAAGCCCAAGTCCCCACGGGCCGGTCTGCAAGATGTCGCGCGCGAACACCGGATAGAGCGCCCCCGCGCCGCCGAGGAACACCGCACACATGTCGAGCGAGATGGTGCCGAAGATGACCTTGTCCTTCCAGACGTGGAAGAAGCCGCCGAGCGCGGAGCGCAGGCTGATCGCACCGGCCGCGCGGGTCACTGGCTCCATGTGCATCAGAAAGATGAAGAACGCGCCGACGCACCACAACGCGATCGCGGCGCCATAGACCGTCACCGGGCCTAAGCCGAACAGGCCGTAGAGAAAGCCGCCAAGCACCGGGCCGATCACCGAGCCCGCCTGATTGGCCGTCGCGAAATAGGCGGTCGCCTGCGGCACGCTCGAGCGCGGCACCAGCGCGGGGATGATCGCGACCATGGTCGGGATCTCGAAGGCGCGCGCCGAGCCTGCGAGCACCATCACGGCATACATCGCAACCGGATCGAGCCAGCCCATCGTGGTGCCGACGGCGAGGATCGCGGCGGAGGCCGCTTCCGCCAACTGGCAGCCGAGCAGGATCGCGCGGTGGTCGTAGCGGTCGGCGACATGGCCGACGACGAGCGTCAGCGCAATCATTGGCACGAATTGGGCCAAGCCCAGCAGGCCGAGATCGAAGGCGCTGCCGGTGAGCGAATAGAGCTGCCAGCCGATCGCCACGACCAGCATCTGGAAAGACAGGATCGAGACGATGCGCCCGACGAAGAACATCGCGAAGGCACGATAGGACAGCACCGACCGTGCCGGCTCGCCCGCCCCCGCTTCGCTCACCCGTTCCCCCTACCGCTGCCGCGCCGCTATTTCTGAACCAGCGGCGGCGGCTTCTTGTCGACCTTCGTCTCGTATTTCGGCAGCGCGTCCTTGGGGCACTCCTTGGCCTCTTCCCAAAGCATCAGTTCGGCCTTCTCGCCGTTGATGCGCCACTGGGCCGCGACAGCGCAAATGCCGGCCCGGTCCTCGGGCCCCCAAGCGCCAGTGATCCAGGCGATGTCGTCCTTGGTGCGGGTGTTCTGCTGGATGTCGTCGGGCTTGGTGTAGGCCTCGCGCGCGGCGATGGCGGACGGCAGGGTATCGACTGTGATGGCGTCGCCGCCGTTGAGACCCGGCACCTCGAACGTCACGCGCTTCGCGCCGGTGCCCTTGCCGTCCTTCGCGTTGTAGACGGCAAATTGCGTGAGCGCGCCGCGCGCCACTGGGCACGAGACGAAGAACACGACCGACTTCGAGAATTTTTCCGATGATATTTCAAGCTTGTTGTCGCCACTCTTCGCGCAAGTGTGGAGCCACTTGATGTCCTTTGGGAGGTGGTCCAGGGAGACCATCTTGGGCTCGGCAGGCTTCGCATCGGCCTTCTTGGCGTCGTCGCTCTTGTCGTCTTTCTTGGTCTTTTTCGGCTCGGGCTTCTTCTTAGGCTCAGCCTTCTTCGTTTCCGCGGGCTTGGCATCGGAAGTGGCCGGCTCCGCCGCCGCGTTCATGGCAGCGCTTGCCCATGCAAGGGCCAGCGCCGCGACAACGCAGGACCAGCGGATCATTTGCATCGTTGCAGTTCCTCGGTCTTGCCGCGGTTCCAGGTGACCTTCATGCGGTCGCCCTTGGGATCGAGTGTGATCGGCACATCGCCGCCCCCGCTGTCATAGCAATGGGCCTGGATATAGACGGCCTCGCCGAGCTTATACATTTTGCCGATTCGGCAGTTGCCCGGATACCAGCTCACGCTGGTGCCGGACGCGACCAGCGCCGCGGTTTTGGCATCCGAACCGCTGATGCCATTGCAGGCCGTGGGCGTCGCCGCCCAGCGCCCGATGAAAAGCTCCTCTGCCTGCGCCGAGCCAGCACCCAGCGCGCCCGCGATACAGGCCGCCGCAACAACGCGATACGAGTTCATTCCCCAGCTCTTTCCTTGCGAAGCTTCGCCCAATAATCGAGGCGTTTTCTGATTTCCCGCTCGAAGCCTCGTTCCGGCGGGTTGTAGAACTCCTGGCGGCCAAGCTGCTCCGGGAAGTAGTCCTGGCCGGAGAACGCCTCTTCCGCGTCGTGGTCGTAGTTGTAGCCGCGGCCGTAGCCCTCCGACTTCATCAGCTTGGTCGGAGCGTTAAGAATGTGCTTGGGCGGCAGCAGCGAGCCGGCACTCTTCGCGACCTGCATCGCGGCACCAAAGGCTGTGTAGGCGGCGTTCGATTTCGGCGCGGTCGCGACGTAGATCACCGCTTCGGCGATGGCGAGTTCGCCTTCGGGGGAGCCGAGGAAGTCGTAGGCCTCTTTCGCGGCGTTGCAGATCACCAGCGCCTGCGGATCGGCCAGCCCGATGTCCTCCACAGCCATGCGAACGATCCGGCGCGCGAGATAGAGTGGGTCTTCGCCGGCGTCGAGCATGCGGCAGAAGTAATAAAGCGCGGCGTCCGGATCGGAGCCGCGCACGGATTTATGCAGGGCCGAGATCAGGTTGTAGTGGCCGTCCTGCTTCTTGTCGTAGATCGGCGCGCGCCGCTGAACGATGCCTTGCAGGGCCGCAGTGTCGAAGATTTCGCCCGGCCGCGCGGCGCGCCAGAGTTCTTCCGTCAGCGTCAGCGAGGCGCGGCCGTCGCCGTCGGCCATCCGGATCAATGCGAGGCGCGCGTCATCGTCGAGCGGCAGCGGCCTGCCCTCGATCTCCTCGGCGCGCTTGAGCAGTTTGCCGATGGCCTCCTCGTCGAGCGATTTGAAGGTCAGCACGCGGGCGCGCGACAGAAGAGCGGCGTTGAGTTCGAACGACGGATTTTCGGTGGTGGCGCCGACGAGCACCACGGTGCCGTCCTCCATCACCGGCAGGAAGCTGTCCTGCTGGGCACGGTTGAAGCGGTGCACCTCGTCGACGAACAGCAGCGTGCCGGTGCCCATCTCGCGGCGCGCACGGGCGGCGTCGAACACCTTCTTCAGGTCCGCGACGCCGGAGAACACCGCGGAGATCTGCTCGAACTGGAGCTTGGTCTCGTGGGCCAGAAGCCGCGCCACCGTGGTCTTGCCGGTGCCCGGCGGGCCCCAGAACACCAGCGAGCCGAGCGTGCCGGTCTCGAGCATGCGGGTCAGCACGCCGTCCGGGCCGAGCAGATGGTCTTGGCCGACAACTTCGGAAAGCTTTTGAGGCCGGAGCTTGTCGGCAAGCGGACGCGGCGCGTCGTTATCGAGCCCCGCCGCCGCGAACAGGCTCGGTCCGGTTGGCTTTTTCGCCGCCGGGCTCATCCGCCGAACACGGCGGAAATCTCCTGTCCGCCGCGGTTGATGGTGATGCGCCACATCCGGCCGCCGGCCTTGGTGAGCTTCTCCAGGTCGGCGGTCTTGGCGAGCTTCTCGCCGTTCACCGACAGGAGGATGTCGCCCTTCTGGAAGCCGACGCTCTGGCCCGGCGAGCCGTCCGGCACCTCGACGATGACGACGCCCGTGGCCGTGGACTCAAGCCGCAGCTCATCGGCGAGCGCGGGCGACAGGTTCGCGACCTTGATCCCCTGGAACGGCGAGCGGCCGCTGATGGTGAGTTCCTCACGCGGAAGGTCGGGCGCGGTTTCGAGCGCGACCGCAACCTTCGACTCCTTGCCGCCCCGCATCACCGTGACCGGCACCTGGCCGCCGAGCGGCCGTGTGGCGAAGCGGTAGTCGAAGGCGTTGGGATCGTCGACGCCCTGCCCATCCACGCCGACGATCACGTCGCCGGTCTTGAGGCCCGCGCGTGCGGCAGGGCTTTGCGGCGTCACAGTGGTCACCACGGCACCGGCCGGACGCTTAAGATCAAACTTCTCGGCAATGTCGGGCGTGACGGCCTGAAGCTTCGCGCCGAGCCACGGGCGCTTCACTGCCGTGCCGCCGGTCTTCGCGGAAGCGACGACGACGCCCACCATGTTGGCCGGGATCGCGAAGCCGACGCCGACCGAACCGCCGGAGCGCGAGAAGATCGCGGTGTTGATGCCGACGATCTTGCCCGCCATGTCGACGAGCGGACCGCCCGAGTTGCCGGGGTTGATCGAGGCGTCGGTCTGGATGAAGAACTGATAGTCGCTGACACCGACCTGCGTGCGTGCCACCGCCGAGACGATGCCGTGCGTCACGGTCTGGCCGACGCCGAACGGATTGCCGATGGCGAGCACCACGTCACCGACGAGAAGCTCGTCGGAATTGGCGAGTTCGAGCGTCGGGAAGCGCTCCTTGCCGTCCTTGATGCGGAGCACCGCGAGGTCCGTGCGCGGGTCTTTCAGCACGATCTCGACCTCGAACTCGCGCTTGTCGCCGAGCGTGACCTTGGCTTCGCTCGCGCCTTCGATGACGTGATTGTTGGTGACGACGAGGCCCGAGGCGTCGACGATGACGCCGGAGCCAAGCGAGGCCTGCTTCTGGGGACCGCCGAAATTCGGACCACCGCCACCGAAGAAACGGCGGAAGAACGGATCGTCCATCAGCGGGTTGCGGTTCGCGACGAGGCGCGCGGCGGAGACCGTGACGACCGCGGGCGCGGTGCGCTGCACGATCGGCGCATAAGACATCCGCAAGGACTGCGCCGACGGCGGCACCGCCCGCTCCTGCGCAAACGCGGGCTGAACCAGGAGTGCGGCGGCGGCGATCAGCAGGCAATGGCGGACGGCTGTCATACGAATCCTCGAAAGTGCGGAAGGCCAGAGATATAGGCTTCTATCGGCGGCAAATGAAGGGCGAGCGGCGGCCCTTTCCCCTCCCGCAAGTGCTTGATAGAACTGGATTCTAGCCGCCCTGACCACAGCCCTGAGGAGCCCGCGCGTGGCTTTAGCCGATCCGACAGCCCCCGCCGCGCTCGAAAGCAAAACCGCGGCCTTTGCGATCTATCTCGTCGCCTTCGTCACCGGCGCGATCGTGATGAGCTTTGAGATGCTGGGGTCGCGCTATCTCAATCCCTATTTCGGCAGCGGCATCTATACCTGGGCATCGCTGATCTCGACGGTGCTGTTCGCGCTGACGGTGGGCTATTTCATCGGCGGCTGGCTCGCGGACCGGATGCCATCCGTCCGCGTGCTCGCCACCACGATCCTGATTGGTTCGATCTATGTGATCGTGCTGCCGTCGTTCGCGCAGCCGCTGCTCGAGTTCGTGCTGGACCGCGTCGATGACGTGAAGGCAGGCTCGCTCCTCGCCGCACTCGCGATCCTGATGTTCCCGGTGACGTTTCTGGGCATGTATTCGCCCTTCGCGATCCGGTTGCTGATCCGCTCGGCGTCCAGTTCGGGGACGGTCTCGGGCACCGTGTACGGCATCTCCACCATCGGCAGCATTTTGGGCACGCTCGGCACCACGTTCTACCTCCTGCCCTATATGGGTTCGCGCACGCTGACACTGCTTCTTGGCGGCGCGGGGGTGATTGCTGCGCTGATCCTGATGGTGTTGCCGATGCTCGGACGGCGCGGCGCGGCGGCTGCCTTGATCGGTGCCCTCGCCTTCGTGCTGGCGGACGGTTTTGCGGCGCTGGCGCAGGAGCGCGTGGCGGGTCTTGTCGATGAAGCGGCGCGGGCTGAATTGCTCAAGCGCGCCGACGGCCAAGTGGCGCGCATCGAGACCGAATACAACGACATCTTCATCACCAAGCGGCGGAACGAGCTGACCATGTCGTTCCAGCTCAAAGGCTTCGACTACACGGAGTCGGTGACGAACCTGCGCGACATCGACGACCTCCCTGTCGCCTACACCAAGGCGATGACGACTGCGCTCGCCTATCCGAACGAGCTCAAGAAAATCCTGATGATTGGATTGGGCGGCGGCTCGATCTCGACCTATCTCGGCCGCGCCATGCCGGACGTCACCATCGACACGGTCGAGATCGATCCCGGTGTGATCACCGCCGCGAAGAAATACTTCGGCATCCGCGAGAACGAGCGCGTCAAATATCTCGCGATGGACGGCCGCGTGTTCCTCAAGCGCAACCAGCAGAAATACGACCTGGTCCTGATCGACGCGTTCCATGGCGGCTATGTGCCGTTCCATCTGCTGACCCAGGAGTTCTATGCACTGGTCAAGGAGCGCCTCGCGCCCGGCGGCGCGGCGGTGTTCAACGTGCACGACGGCACGAAGCTCTATGTCTCGACGGTGAAGACGCTCGGCGCAGTGTTTCCAAGCATCGCGCTTCACCCTTCCGGCGAAGGTGAAGTGGCGACGGTCGTGACGGCGGAGCCGGTGGCGGACGACGTGCTGACGAAGCGCGCGGCGGAGCTCCAGCAGAAATATGCGTTCCGCTTTGCCCTGCCCGGTTTGCTGGAACGGCGGCTCCCGCAGCCGTCGCTGAAAGAGGCGGAATTGCTGACGGACGATTTCGCGCCGGTGAATTTGTATGACGCGATCGGGCGCGAGCGGCGGAAGAAGAAGTAGTAGCGCGATTGCGTCAGTAAAGCGCCCGCGCCAAACACTCCGCTGTCATCGCCCGGCTTGACCGGGCGATCCAGCTTTTGCGAAGTGCTGGATGCCCCGCCTTCGCGGGGCATGACACCGGTGGGTGGTTCAGACAGGAGTAGGAACTACTCCTGCGCCGGCACCGTGCGCAGATAGGCAATCACCGCATTCAGATCCTGCTCGGTCATCCGCGCATAGAGCGGGAATCCCATCGGCGGCTTGAGTGGGCTGCCGTCCTTGCTCTTGCCCGTCGTGATCGCCGTCTTGATCTCAGCGTCGGTCCAGGCGCCGATGCCCTTGGTCTTGGACGAGGTGATGTTGCGCGACACCGACACGCCCCATGGGCCCTTGAACTCCTGCCCGCCCTTGCCGAGCTGCTTGTTGTCATGCCGGTCGTTCACGATCGGCGTATGGCACTCCATGCAGTGCCCGATGGTGGCGAGATAGAAGCCGCGCTTCACCGGATCGCTCATGTCGGCGTCGCTGAACGGCTTCTCGGCGCCGGGCGGCGTGTCGACGTGCAGCGCCGCCTTGTAGACCGGCGGCTCGACCGCGTTCTTCACCGGAGGCACTGACTTGATGTAGGCGACCACTGCGTTGAGATCGCTCGGCGTGAAGACCTTGTAGAAGCCGTAGGGCATGAGCGGCGCGAGCTGGCTGCCGTCCGGTCGCTTACCCTCCTGAAGCGCGCGCTTGATATCAGCGTCGCTCCACTTGCCGATGCCCGTGTCCGGATCCGGCGTGATGTTGGCGCCCTTCACCTTGAAGGTCGGCTCGTCCCAGGTCTGCGGACCACCCGAGAGCTGCTTGCTCATGTCGAACACGCCGCCCGGTCCGCGCGGCGTGTGGCAGTTGCCGCAGGTCAGGATGCTATTGACCAGATAGTTGCCGCGCTCGACCGGGGTCTGCGCCTGTACCGAGGTCACGAACGCAATGGCGGCCACGCTAGCCAAGGCCCAACGGGTCATCGTGCTCTCCACTGTGAGGATAGGATTTCGAATCCTTCTAATCTTACCGGCATACCGCCGCCCGGACTAGCGAGATACGGTTCCCGCAGACTGCACGACGCGCGCCGCCGATTTCCGCGCCGCGAGGGTGCGCAGCCCGAATGCGACACCCAGGCCGATGGCGATCGCGATGATCGACACCAGGGGCCGGTACCACAGCCACGCGATGGCGATGACGAGCGGAGCAACCACTGCGGTCACAACCGCGGCGACGAGGCCCGCCCCCGCCCCGAGAATATTGCCGATGAAGGGCACCACGTCCGCAACCACCACCAATGGGCGCAGGACGAGCAACAGGCCGATGAACATGACCACGACGCCGACGAGCCGGATGATCCAGGTCAGGATGCGGTTCTCGTCTTCGGCGGCCTTGAACATATCGGGCGCGGACATCAGCCCGCTTCGCGCCATCAAGAGGCGGTCGCCGGCCTTGGTCTGATAGTCGGAGAGGTCCGTGCCGGTCTGCTGGCCGATGAAGCTCGCAGGCCCGTTCGGCACAGTGCGGAAGGTGATGCGGAGGTCACCCGGCTTCGGCTCACTGGGGCTGGCGCCGAGATAGAGCTTGCCGTCGCTGACCTGAACCGGTCCATCCACCTTGCCGCGCAGCGAAGCAACGACAGCCGGATCGACACTCAGCTCCTGCGACGCGGGCAGAAGCGCCAGCACGCGGTCGCTCGGCCGGTAGGCGCCGAGCGTCGCGTCGCGCGCCGTCGTAGCCGCGCGCTGATAGCGCATCGGCGGGTTGTTGTGGCCGTCGCGGCGCTTGAACTGGCTGGAGTCGATACGGTGATCGTCCCAGACCAGATTGTAGGTGTAGGTGGTGACGGTCTCCTCGCCGCCGCCGAGCGTCTTGCGGGTTTCCGACTTGGATTCCTCTTTCCACTGATACATCTCGACGGTGCGCACGAGGCGCAGCGCATTGGCGGTGACGTTGAAGTCCGCGTCGCGAAGCTGCGCGCCGGCTTTCACTTCGCCGTTGAGGTGGACGAGCCTGCCTTCGTTCGCGGGATCGACACGCGCCGCGTCGGCGGAGACCACAAGGCCGCGGCCCTCGGCCAGCGAGCGTTCGGTCTGAACCGCGCGGCCCTCGTTCCAGAACAGGAGCACGCAGGCGCCGATGGTGAATGCAAGACCGAACAGAACGCCCTTGATCGACTCGCCGATGCGCGAGCCCCAGGATTTCGTCGTGGTTTCCGTGAAGCTGTCGGTGATCGAGGAGCCGAGATCATTGCTGTCCGACATGAACGCCCCCGCAATGGCTTTGTGAAACCGATTGAACGCAACGCCGGCGACGCAAGCATGACGCTCCCGCACCGGCGGGACAAGACCGCAGCGCGCAAGACGGTGGAAGTTCTGCTTGAAACGATCAGCGGCCGCCGGCGGCGGTGAGGATACGGGCCATGCCGGCGAAGCCGCGGCGCTTGGCGTGCGCGAGCGGCGTGACGCCCTCGCGGTCTGCAACGTTCACGTTGGCGCCGCCCTCGACCAGAAGCCGGACGATCTCGGTGTGCACCGGGCCGCCGTCGCCGAGCAGGACGGCTTCGAGCAGCGCGGTCCAACCGAGATTGTTGACGTGGTCCTTGTCGATCGCGGTTGCGAGCAGGATTTTCACGGTCTCGGGATGGCCGTGGTGGGCGGCGGGAATGAGCGCGGTGCCGCCATAACGATTGGTGCTTTTAAGATCGGCGCCGGCCGCGAGAGTCATCTTCAGGATCTCGTTGCGGCCTTCGGCGCCCGCGTAGAGATACGGGCTGTCCTGAATGCCGTCCTTGGCGTTGACGTTCGCGCCCGCGGCGATCAGTACGCGCGCCACCTCGACCTTGTTGGCGTGGGTGGCGATCAGCAGAGCCGTGCGCTCATTGCGGTCGCGGGCATCGACGGCAGCGCCTTCGCGGAGCGCACTCTGTACCGCTGCGGCATCGCCCCTCCCTGCGGCTGCAATCAGTTTGTCGTTGGCTGTCATGGATTGCCCCAACGCAAGTGGTACGGCCACGAGCATCGCAAAAACAAAACAGGCGGTGCAATGCACCGCCTGTCGCAGCTTGACGCTGAAAGCCATGATTAGGCGGCCGCGTTGGCCTCTTCATCGACCGCACGCGCCTGGACCGGACCGGAGTCCTTGCCCTTGGCACTCTCGTCGCGATCGACGAACTCGATCACCGCGACCGGCGCGTTATCGCCGTAGCGGAAACCGGCCTTCAGGATACGGCAGTAGCCGCCCTTGCGGTCCTTGTAGCGCGGGCCGAGCACGTCGAAGAGCTTCTTGACCATCGCGACGTCGCGGATCTGCGCGATCGCCTGACGGCGGGCGTGCAGGTCGCCGCGCTTGCCGAGCGTGATCAGCTTCTCAACGATCGGACGAAGCTCCTTGGCCTTCGGCACGGTCGTGGTGATCTGCTCGTGCTTGATCAGCGCGGCGCTCATGTTGGCGAACATCGCCTTGCGGTGTTCGGGCTTGCGGCCCAGTTTGCGGTAGACCTTGCCGTGATTCATCGAACTGATCTTTCTCTATCTGCGTGTCACGACGGTCCGTCGAACACCGTGCTCAGGTGGGCTTCCTGCGTTCGCCCTAAAAAGAACGCGGCCGGCACAGCCGACCGCGTTGCTCTACTCAAACTCAGTAGTGATCCTCGAAGCGCTTCGCGAGCTCTTCGATGTTCTCGGGCGGCCAGCCCGGCACTTCCATGCCGAGGTGCAGGCCCATCTGCGCGAGCACTTCCTTGATCTCGTTGAGCGACTTGCGGCCGAAGTTCGGCGTGCGCAGCATCTCGGCTTCGGTCTTCTGGACCAGGTCGCCGATGTAGACGATGTTGTCGTTCTTGAGACAGTTGGCGGAGCGCACCGACAGCTCGAGCTCGTCGACCTTCTTGAGGAAGGCCGGGTTGAAGGCGAGGTCCGGAATGGCTTCCGCGGCCTGCTCCTTGCGGGGCTCCTCGAAGTTGACGAACACGTTGAGCTGGTCCTGCAGGATGCGCGCGGCGTAAGCGAGCGCGTCCTCCGGCGAGACCGCGCCGTTGGTGTCGATCGTCAGCGTGAGCTTGTCGTAGTCGAGGATCTGGCCTTCGCGGGTGTTCTCGACCTTGTAGGAGACCTTGCGCACGGGCGAGTACAGGCTGTCGACCGGAATGAGACCGATCGGCGCGTCCTCAGGACGGTTGCGGTCGGCTGCGACGTAGCCCTTGCCGGTGTTGACGGTGAACTCCATGCGGATCTCGGCGCCCTCGTCGAGGGTGCAGAGCGGCAGATCGGGGTTGAGCACCACGATGTCGCCGACGGTCTGGATGTCGCCCGCGGTGACCGCGCCCGGACCCGACTTCTTCAGCACCATCCGCTTCGGGCCTTCGCCCTGCATCTTGATGGCGATGTCCTTGATGTTCAGGACGATGTCGGTGACGTCTTCGCGAACGCCCGCGATCGAGGAGAACTCGTGCAGCACGCCATCGATGTGCACCGACTGCACCGCCGCGCCCTGGAGCGACGACAGCAGAATGCGGCGCAGCGCGTTGCCGAGGGTCACGCCGAAACCGCGCTCGAGCGGCTCGGCAACCAGCGTCGCCGAACGCTTCGCGTCCGCGCCAGCCTCGACCTTGAGCTTGTTCGGCCTAATCAGTTCTTGCCAATTCTTCTGGATCACATTTGCACCCATCGTATTGAGTGGCGCGGGCTTCCGCTGCTCCCACTCCGCCCCGTGGGACGTATCGGCGGCAACCGACGGTTCGTCCGCCGGCCGGATGTAAGAATCACTCATACGCGACGGCGCTTTCTCGGCCGGCAGCCGTTGTGCGGGATCGGCGTCACGTCACGGATCGACGTGATCGTGAAGCCCGCCGCCTGCAACGCGCGCAGCGCCGACTCGCGGCCCGAACCCGGACCCGAGACTTCGACTTCGAGCGTGCGCATGCCGTGCTCCTGCGCCTTCTTGGCGGCGTCCTCACCCGCGACCTGCGCGGCGTAAGGCGTCGACTTGCGCGAGCCCTTGAAGCCCATCGTGCCGGCGGACGACCACGAGATCGTGTTGCCCTGCGCGTCGGTGATGGTGATCATCGTGTTGTTGAACGTCGCGTTGACGTGCGCGACGCCCGAGGCGATGTTCTTGCGTTCGCGGCGGCGGACGCGCCCCGCCGGTGTAGCTTCCTTACCCATTCAAAGTCCTTTCGCGGCCCAGGCTATTCGCGCGCCGGGCAAATTCTTGACTCGGCGGATTAGGCCGTCGCCTTCTTCTTGCCGGCGATCGCCTTGGCCGGACCCTTGCGGGTGCGGGCGTTGGTGTGGGTGCGCTGGCCGCGCACCGGCAGGCCCTTGCGGTGACGCAGGCCGCGATAGCAGCCCAGGTCCATCAGACGCTTGATGTTCATCGAGACCTCGCGGCGCAGATCGCCTTCCACGACGTAGTCGCGGTCGATCAGTTCGCGGATCTGAAGAACCTCGGCGTCGGTCAGTTGAGACACCCGGCGGTCCATCGGGAGCTTCACCTGCTCCATGATGTCCTTGGCGTTCTTCTGGCCAATGCCATGAATGTACTGAAGCGCGATCACGACGCGCTTGTTGGTGGGGATGTTCACGCCTGCAATACGGGCCACGACTTCACTCCTGTTCCGGGCGGTTCGAACACCGCTCCGATTGTGCGCCTGCCCCGACACCGCCCTTGAAAAGTACAAGAGCCTTGCAAGCAGTAACGCGACGCCCTCCCCCAAGCTCCGGGGCCGGCATCGTTCGAATCCGACTGAATGTGTGCGTTATTAGGGGATTCCGCCTCACTTCGTCAACCTCCGAGAGCGCGCATTTGCCCTGCTTTTTCGAGCACTTGGGCGGCCTGCGGAGCGCCTTTTGGCCGGCTTTGCGGCCTTCCGGCGGGCAGTGAGGCGTTTACCCTTCTTAGCGGTCTTTTTGGCGGTTCCAGAGCGCTTGGCAGCGGCTTTCCGGGCGGAACCGGCCTTTTTAGACGCGGTTTTGACCTTCGTTTTGGCTTTGGCCTTCGCCTTGACGGGCTTCGCGGCCTGCTTGCCCTTGTGCTTGTCCTTGGCGGCGGCAGCCAGGGCGCGGTCAATGGCGCCTGTGACCGCGGGAATCGGGGCCATGCCGTCCACGGACCGCAGGGCCTTCTTGCCGGCGTAGTAGGCCACCAGAGGCGCCGTCTGGCCCTGGTAGCTGGTCAGGCGCTGTTTGAGCACCTCGGGGTTGTCGTCGGCGCGGACCGCCTCGCCACGGGCCGTCATCTCGGCCACACGGGTCTCGATCCGGCGGATCAGGATTTCGGGATCGACCTTGAGCTCAATCACGCCATCAAGGCGCATGCCCTTCTCGGCCAGCATCTTGTCGAGCGCCTCGGCCTGCGGAACCGTGCGCGGGAAGCCGTCGAGAATGAAGCCGTTCTTGGCGTCGGACTGGTCGATACGGTCCGAAACGATCGCGACGACGACCTCGTCCGGGACGAGCTCGCCGCGCGCCATGATGTCCTTGGCTTTCAGGCCGACCGGCGTGCCCGCGGCAACCGCCGCGCGCAGCATATCCCCGGTGGAGAGCTGAACGATGCCGTGCTTCGTAACCAGCTCTTTCGCCTGAGTCCCCTTGCCGGCCCCCGGCGGGCCCAGCAGTACAACTCTCATCTTCGCCGCCCCCGCAGCTTCGACTTCTTGATCAAACCTTCGTACTGGTGCGCCAGCAGATAGCCCTGCACCTGCGCGACCGTATCCATCGTGACGCTCACCACGATCAGCACCGATGTGCCGCCGAAGTAGAACGGCACCGCCGCATACGAGATCAGGATTTCAGGGATCAAGCAAACGATCGAGAGATACGCCGCGCCGATCACCGTGATGCGGGTGAGAACGTAGTCGATGTATTCGGCCGTCCGCTCGCCCGGGCGGATGCCCGGAATGAAGCCGCCGTGCTTCTTCAGGTTTTCCGCGGTCTCGGTCGGATTGAACACGATCGCGGTGTAGAAGAAGGCGAAGAAGATGATGAGGCCGATGTAGAGGATCAGGAACAGCGGGCGGCCGTGGCCGAGCTGCGTCGTGATGGTCACGAACCACTCCGGGCCCTGCCCGGCGTTGAAGTTGGCGACCGTGGTCGGCAACAGCAGCAGCGACGACGCGAAGATCGGCGGAATGACGCCCGAGGTGTTGAGCTTGAGCGGCAGGTGCGAGGACTGGCCCTCGAACATGCGGTTGCCGACCTGGCGCTTCGGATACTGGATCAGGAGCCGGCGCTGCGCGCGCTCCATGAACACGATGAAGGCGATCACCACGACCGCCATCAGGATGACGACGAGGATCAAGCCGGTCGAGAGCGCGCCCTGGCGGCCGAGCTCGAGCATGCCGGCGATGGCCGACGGAAGCTCGGCGACAATGCCTGCCATGATGATGAGCGAAATGCCGTTGCCGATGCCGCGCGCGGTGATCTGCTCACCGAGCCACATCAGGAACATGGTGCCGCCGGTCAGCGTGATGACGGTCGCGATGCGGAAGAACCAGCCGGGATCGACCACGACATTGCCCGCACCCTCAAGGCCGATCGAGATGCCGTAGGCCTGAGCCACCGCCAGAACGACCGTGAGATAGCGGGTGTACTGGTTGATGATCTTGCGGCCCTGCTCACCCTCTTTCTTAAGCTGCTCGAGCGTCGGTGAAACAGTCGTCATCAACTGAATGATGATCGAGGCCGAAATGTACGGCATGATGTTCAAAGCGAAGATCGCCATGCGGTGGATGCCACCGCCGGCGAACATGTTGAACATGCCGAGAATGCCGCCCGCCTGGGTGCGGAAAATCTGCTCCCACTGCGACGGGTCGATGCCGGGCAGCGGGATGTAGGTGCCGAAGCGGTAAACCAGCAGCGCGCCGAGCGTGAACCAAATGCGCTTCTTGAGCTCGTCAGCCTTGGCGAGCGCCGAGAAGTTGAGATTGGCCGCCAGTTGTTCCGCTGCTGAAACCATCGAGAGCTCCCGTTACCGTCCGCGCCCCATTATGCAGACATATAGGGCTCAGGCGGCCTTTTCGCCCTCTTCCGGCTTCGGTGCCAGGATTTTGACCGAACCGCCGGCCTTCTCCACGGCCTCGACCGCCGACTTCGACGCGCCATAGACCGCGAACTGGACCTTGGCCTTGATTGCGCCGTTGCCGAGAAGACGGACGCCGTCCTTCTCGCGGCGGATCAGGCCGGCCTTGATCAGGGCGGCAGCATCCACCACGGCGGAAGCGTCGAGCAGCTTGGCGTCGATCGCGGCCTGGACCTTGCCCAGATTCACCTCGACCAGCTTGAGCTGGAACTTGGTGTTCTTGAAGCCGCGCTTGGGCAGGCGGCGATGCAACGGCATCT
>BFBZ01001000.1_pt1 | contig 20956 bp, 16 predicted proteins | sample 1888401 | NCBI WGS metagenome assembly BFBZ01 (sample SAMD00112614, study PRJDB3348) | symbiont metagenome | host: Chara braunii | reverse complement strand
GATTTTGAATGGATCCAGAATGTGCCACTCCGCATAGAGATCCCACGGATGGGATACTCTCACGTGTTCAAGCAATACATCGCTTTGGCTTCCAACAAGAACCTGTATATTCTTTGCGACGATCATCCTAAGAACATGGAGCGCTACGCCAAAGCAGATTTCGAACCAAAAGACCTCAAATCCGTTCAGGGTATTCACGGCTCCAACTTTGTGTGCAACACCGTGGCATTGTCTAATGGCGCCATTTCACGCAAAGTGGTGTTCGAAAACGATAAATACTGTTTTGCCCCGATCCAGGAGCGCAATATACAGTTCATCCCACCATCAGACTGCGAAATCTTTGTGCCGGGAAAAAACAATGAGATTTATATCTACACCGAAGACCGCGGCCAGGACCAATTTGGCAAGCTAAAGTTTGACTAATTTGTTGCAGTCTTTTTATTATAAAGCCTCTTTGCAATGCAAAGAGGCTTTTATTTTACCTGTCAGCAGCCCGGGTGTTGCCCCTTTTATCAAAAGATTCAGTATTTTTAACACTTCTCTATCATTTAAAACTATGCTACTTAAAATGCGTTCCGCTTTTCTGCTGTTCCTGCTTTTGCCCGTCCTGGTAGTGGCGCAGCAGGACCTCAGCAAGAACTATTCTCCTCTCAAATCGCAGGGTACCCTGCCTGAGATCTTTACACAGGATATGAAAAATGTGGTGCAGCAGGATATCACAGCACTCAACAAAAGCCGGGAAAAAGATAAGACGCTGAAATCGACCTATTACACCGAAGCCAATTATGAGATAGAAAAGATCGTGAAAAGCGGCAATGCGCTGATCAACGACGAAGTTTCGGCATATCTCAACAAACTGGCCGACGTGCTGTTAAAAGACAACTCCGGCTTACGCCAGCAGCTGCATATTTTTGCGCTCAAATCGCCGGTGGTAAACGCCTACAGCTACGATAAGGGCTATGTTTTTATTGATCTCGGCCTGATCTCCCAGGTTGAAACAGAGGCGCAGCTTGCTTATGTGCTGTCGCACGAAATTTCGCACTACACCAAAAAACATCATATCCTGGGCTATGTAAAAGATAAGAAGCTGGACGAGGATCATTATTCGGGGAAGAGCTACGACGACAAGCTGCTCGAAAAATGCCAGTACTCCAAGGAATATGAAAGCGAGGCGGACCTTGAAGGGTTTAAGCTATTTGAAGCCACCAATTACAATTTTGAGCAGGCAGAAAAAGCCTTTGATGTGCTGCAGTACGCTCATCTGCCTTTTGAGCTCGTGGCGTTCAACAAGAGCTTCCTCGAAACAGAGTATTTTAAGATCCCGGCGGCCTACCAGCTCAAAGAGGTTTCATCTATCAGGAACAATGCCAATGAAGATGATGCCAAAAGCACACATCCCAATACGGCAAAACGGAAACTGGCCATTAGCGAGCTCATCAAAGCCCGGAACAACAGCGGCCGCGTGAACTATATAATGGACGAAAAACAGTTCCTGTATATAAGAGACCTGGCACGCTTCGAGATCTGCCGGCTCTACCTGAAGAATCGCGATTATGCCAACGCCTTCTATGCCGCATACATCCTCCTGCAAAAATATCCCGAAAACCAGTACCTGGCCGAGGTCACCGGCAAGTGCCTGTATGCCATTGCCCTTTATAAAAAAGGTGATCTGCGCTACAACAGCGATTCGTACCTGCCGGAAGGGGTCAAATCCTACACGGATGTTGAAAGCTACCCGCAGCAGGTGTATTACCTCATTTCTAAAATGCCGTCCAATGAGTGGACATTCATGTCGCTGAACTACACATACCGGAACCACAAAAAATTTTCGGAAAGCAAAGTACTGGCAAGCGTATCAGACAGCCTGTTCGCGCTGGTGAAGCAATGCGACTGGGGCATTGTTGATTTTGTAAGAACCAATAAAAAGGCGGAACCGGCACCAGCAGAGCCCAAAGACACAACAGGCAAAGGTTCAAAGTCCAAAACGGACCTGATCGCCACCATACAAAAAGAAAATAATTTCAGGAACTACGACACGGCCTATTACAAGGAGATGTATACAGACCTGTTTATGAACGACAAGGAATTCGCTGCTAAGTTCCCGGCCTCCGGCATCAGGACAAATGATTCGGGCGGCGGGTTCCGCGATTATGCCATACACACCAGCGACACCTACGCCCCTCTGAAAAAGAAGAAGCAGAAGAAGAAAAGATCTGACAACATCAGGAATGAGGTGCGCATTGAAAAGGTATTGCTGCTCGAGCCTTTTTACCTGCAGGTGAATACCACGAGGGATGACAAAAGCATCGACAATGTGATGTCGGATATCAAGCAGGAAAAACTGATAGAAACGGTAAAGACCGCGGCTGAGCAACAGGATTTTAAAATTGTGACGCTCGATCCCGGTTTGGTAAAAGCCAATGATGTAGACAAAATAAATGATTACTCGGTGATAAACGACTGGTTCTACGAAAAATTTGATGGCGACGACAATAGCAGCAATGTGCCAATGTTCAACACAGACGACATCAATAAACTGATTGCCAAATACGGCACGCCTTACGTGATGAAAACGGGCGTGATCACACTAAGGGGCCGGTACAGGCGAACATGGTTTTATAGCAGCATCATAGACCTTAAAACCAATAAGCAGGTGTATAAAATGTATGAGCTGTTTGGTGAAAAAGACAACAACGACCTTGTGAATGCCAAGGTATACCAGGCGTTCTTTGAACTGAAGCACGAACAATGATCCTGAAAACACACACCACGATGAAAAAGATATATATGACCTGCCTGGCCTGTTTGGTTTACCTGCTTGGGGTAGCGCAAGTACCGGGCTATATGGGCAAGCGTTTTGTGGCCGGTTATGGCTTTTATTTCAGCCCCGCGCTCATCGGCACAAACGGGCTGGGCGCCTCTATTATCGGGACCAGGGATGGCAACGCAGAAACGGGTACCATCGCTTTCAACAGCCTGCATGAGCTGTTTGCCGAGTATACCGTTGGCAAAAAGCTCTCGCTGGGTCTTTCGGCCCGCATCTACCGCTCGGCATATGATAATAACCGCACCCTTACCGTGGATGGCTCTTTCACCGATCCATACGGCTATCAACAGACCTACAGCGCCTCAGGCCACCCGGATGGCCTGTACCACATCAGGGGCGTGAATTACCTGCTGTACGGAAAATTATATTTCGGGAAATTCCTGGCACCCTGGGGCCGTTATTTTATGTTTGGCCCGAGCCTCAATACCTATTCTACCAACTACAGCCCTGATGAAATGAAGATCCTGGCGAAAGGTTACGGCAACAACAACGTTTTCTTTTCTGATTTCGGCCCGCAGCAGCAGCGCTTTGTGAAGTTCGACATCATGGCCGGGCTTGGCAGGAGCAGGATCCTCGCCAATAGGATTTGCCTCGATTACGGGTTCAATGTCAATATCATTGCATTGTATTCAACCCTGTTTGATGCCACCGGCGAAAGTCTTTTCGATTCTTCCTATCCCTCTCAATATAACTACATACAAAAAACATCGCCAGGTCGCGTGCGCGGCGTAAACCGCTTCAATGCCTTTATCAAGGTAGGCGTGTTATTGTTTTAAGTTCAGCTTATTGATCACCGGGTTGGCATACATCTTCAGGAAAGACTGCCGCAGGGCCTCCTGCTCACCCGAAAGTTTTGCCAGGCTCCGGTCTATATAGGCCATGAACGCTTCCTTTTCGGCGGTGGTGTAGGTACCTGTAAATACATCTGTATGGTGAAACACGTCGTAGGCGATGTAGTTCACATGGTGCAGTTTATAATCGTTGTGGATGTGTTTATCAATGAGCAGGGCGAGGAGCCTGATCTTATCATTTTCGTTGGCGCCGATCCTGTCGATCTCTTGCAGCTCCTGTTTGATGGGCTTGCCGAAGGTGACATGGATCTTTCCCTTGTGTTGCGTAATGCCTGTTACAATGCTCGCAATGTCTTCCCCCGGCGCTTTCACATATTTTGAGTGCAGGGAAGAGAGGTAGAGCTCCTGCACTTTGGCCGCATCGCAGGGCTCATATTCAAAGCTGATGGTAAGCGGCACAATATTGAGCTCCGAAAAGCTCTTCAMAAAATCCTTCCCGCCGCTCATGTTCAGCATTTTCAAGAGACCTGTCTGGGTCTGGTCGTTGCCGTCTTTGGTGCGGCCATTACGCTGAGCGATCCACACACTCGTGCCTTTATCGATCACCGTATGCCTGATGTATGCGCTCAGGCTCCTCGAAATATCATACAGTTCTTTGGCAGTGCCTTCGCGCTTCACGGTAAACATCCTGTTCATGCGGCCAAAATCGGTAATGAACCCCTGCTCCATCAGGTTGCTGCCAAAGGTGATCTCGGAGGTGGCAAAACTTTCCTTTTCCATGATGATCTGGAGGATAGCGCTGTCGAGCAGGATATCACGGTGATTGGCAATGAAGAGGTACGCGCTGTCGCGGTGAAGGTGTTCGATGCCGCTCCAGCTAAGGCCCGTGGAAGATGCATTGACGATAGACCAGATTGCGTGGCTCATATAGCCGGTCTGGAACTCGTACAGTGTACGGATGCCGTGCGCTTTTTCAACGGCTTCTTCGGGCGTAATGCCCTGCCACAGGTATTGCATCAGCTGCAGGTAAAGGGGCTCCGCGGCAATGCGCTCCATCACACCCTGTACCTCGCTGTCGTAGTATGGCCTCAGCTCGTTAAAATCAAATTCTTTTGCAAAATCACTGACCTGCTCTGCCGGCTCCGATGTAAATTTCTTCAGCATACCATTCCTTGTATTCATTTATGTCTCCTGTCTATAAACGTGATCGGCTTGCGGCTCATTTCGGGCATTTGCCTTGCCAGGATATTCTCAGGCGTATCCAGCCGGATATCCGGCGCCACGCGCAGCCTGGCCCTGAAATGATCTTTCAGCTCTTTTTCAAAGTTGTGGGGCGGGCTGGTAGCGCCAATGTTGATGAGGATCTCGTCCGTACCGATCTCATTGGTATATACCTCCACGATGTAGTTTTTGATATAGGGTGCGTTGTTCAGGATATTGTACAGTGCAGGCGGATACAAGGTAGTGCCCTTGAATTTGATCATTTGCTGCCGGCGTCCCAGTATAGGGCTCACGCGCAGGGTGCTGCGGCCACAGGCACAGGGCTCGTGGTGCGCCACGCAGATGTCGCCCGTTTTGAAGCGCACCAAAGGCATGCCTTCCACGCCCAGGGTCGTTACCGTTAGTTCACCAGGTTCTCCCGGCTTTACAGGCTGGTTGGCCTCGTCCAAAAATTCCGCGATGATCAGTTCCGGGTGATGGTGCCCGCCCCTGCCCGCTTCGCACTCGGTAAATGCCGCTGCCATTTCGGTGCTGGCGTACGTGCTGAACAACTGTACCGGCCACTGTTCGGTAATACGCTGCCCCAGTGTATTAAGGCTAAAATCTTCGTTGCGGATAGGTTCCCCTATACAAACGATCTTTTTGATGGAAGCATTTTTATAATCGATGCCATGCTGCCTGGCAAACTCGATGAGCCGGAGAATGAACGATGGCACGGCAATGGCCACGCTAGGCTGCAGGCGCCTGATGGTATCCCACTGAAATTCGGGCATACCATTACCCACCCGTACCACACCTGCACCCATTCGCCGGATGCCGAGAAAATAAGCCATGCCCGCCATGAAGCGGCGGTCGATAGTGGTCATGAGTTGGTACACATCATGCCGGCTCCCACCGGCACAGGACAGGGAAATATGTTCATTGTAGGCCAGGCGCTCCAGGTCCTTATCGGTAAGCACCACGGTGAGTGGGTCGCCCAGGGTACCGCTGGTGGTTACATAATCGATCACCTGCTCGGGCGGCACACAAATAAAATCCTTGTTGAATTTATACAGGTCGTCTTTGGTGGTCACCGGGATCTGTGCCAGGTCTTCTATGGTGCGGATCGTGCTGACGTCGATATTATTGGCCCTGTAGAGATGCTGGTAAAAGGCCGAGTGCTGTGCCGTATACTGCAGCAGCTCCTTCAGCTTTTGCTCCTGCACGCGCCTGATATCCGCAGGCGGCTGCGCTTCGATCTCCGGATAAAAAGACATGGATTAAAATTGAATAGCCTAAGATAGTTATTTTCCCAAAAAACTGTTTTCTATTTCCCGGGATTTTTGCAGGCTTCCAGGCTCTCCCTGATCTGCCGGGCCTCCCTGAGCGTGGCTACCTCCCTGCCAAGCGCCATCTCATAAAAAGACACGGCCTTTGCATAGTTGTGCTGCGACCTGTAGTAATCACCCAGGATCTGCCAGGTATAATAGCTGTTGGGATTGCTTGCCTTGAAAGCCTCTTCCAGCTTAGGGTTGAGCGCAATATGGCCGGGTGCTTTGGTAAGGAACTGGATGTAATGCCTGATGTGTTTAAAGTCAAGGAAATTGCGGTAGGCTTTTGTGCGGAGGAAAGGGTCTTCTGCAATAGTGTACTGCGGTTCGGTGATCTCCTTCTGCTCCGCCAGGTCGGCATCTTCCCTGAACACCTTGCGGATATCGTAGCATACAAATGCTCCGCACTGGAATGGATTGGCCGACACCCACATCAGGCCGTCCTGTGGCTTAAAGATCACCGCGTGGTGCGCCAGCAGCTGGTTCAGGGCTTTTTCGTTGGTAAGGCCGATGTCCCTGTCGTTAATACCTTTCTGATCCCGCAGAATGGTGGCAGCCTGCAGGTAATCAACCGTATTATAACGGTCGAGGAGTTGACGTAACCTGTAGCGGCGATACAGCGACGAGCTTTCGGCCTGGTTCAGCAGGTTCGGCAGGTCGTTCGCGAACGCTTTGCCCTGGTAATGATTGGGACAAATGATCTCCCGGCCATTCACCACCTCGTACACATCCATCTTATCGGGCGCTTTTTCGATGCTCACCGTTTTATTATCCGGCGCGCTACCCACAAGAATGCTCTCGCTCACAAACACTTCTCTTTTTTCGGCGATCTTCACTGCCTCCGCGATATTGCCGGCATATTGCAGGATCTCTCGGGCCAGCAGGGCTATAGGCGTGGCGGCCCCTGTAGGGATCCTGCTCTTGGCGGCATTGATGGTCACCGTGATGCCTTTTTCGTTCATACCACTACAGGCACCGATAAAGCCCGGCCAGGTAACGGTTGCGAATTTATACCCCGTGCCCGGGTTGGTGAATTGTACAATTTTGTTCTTCGCGAAATCATCCCCGCTATAAAAATCGAAGTTACGGCCCACGAGCAGTTTGCCATCGGCGCTTTTATCGTTCCACACACCGAAAGAGGTACAGCCTACTGTCATGTTCTTATCCTGGAGGGCGTGCCCAATGTCATGAGCGCCATGATAGTTGAGGATTCGGTGGTATTTGGGCCCGATGAAATCGTACTTGTCGCTGGCATAATGCGCAATACCATAGATCTCCTGTTTATATTCATCGGTAATATGATCTGACAGGTGACGGTTGAAATATGCCACAAAGTATTTCAGGAAACGGAGGTAACCGAGGTTGGGTACCAGCACCCTGATCTGCGCGATAAAAGCGTCTTCCTGCTCCGCGTGCAGCTCCCTGGTGAGGATACCGTTAGCCACACCCCGCTCAAAGCCATTGCCCTGCACATACAGCTCCCACAGGCCACTATTGCTTTGCTTGAGCCAGCCGTTCTTTGTTTTATAAAAGGTGGGGGTGATCTGCCGGCGGGGATTGTTAAAAGCAGATGTGTCGGCAATCTCCGGCTCCTTTACCTGCACGGCTATGGCAAAATATATCGCCAGGCCAATGAGCAGCACTACAATTACAAGAAAGGTCCTGAAAGTATATTTTAAAAGCTTACGCCACATGAAGCGTCAAAGATACGCTGCCTGCACGACACCGCCGCACAGGCAGCCTTAAATAAGGTTAATGCAAGGGCCGGGTTATGCGTTCACCGGCTTCATAGCTCTGACCACGCAGGCCGAGATCTTCGCTGCCAGGTCTTTCATTTCCGCTTCTGTCCAGGTACAACGCACACCAAAAGAGATGAGGCGTCCCACCACATCCTGCGTTTTGGGCAGGTGCAGGTTCTTATAGTCCTGTGGCGCGCCGATCATTTCTACAGGCAGCTTCGATACCGTGCGCATGTCTTTGATGTGGTCCCATTGGTTGATGAAATGATACATGTTCGTGAACCAGTAATTGAACCCGCCGATACCGGCGGCGTTGAGCTCCGCCACAGTGCGCTTTGCTGTATCCGTATCGGGCATGAGGATGTTGAGGAAAGTAGCGGAATCCCCGGCAGGATCTGCCAGGCGCGCAAAACCAATTCCTCCTGTTTTAGACAGCTCGTTTACCAGGAACTGCTTGTTGTGCCGGTTCTTGTCCCTGATGCCAGGCACTTTGCGGGTCTGCGCTACACCAATGGCTGCGTGCAGTTCAGAGATGCGGTAGTTAAAGCCCAGGTAGGGATGGTTCTCCATGCCGCGGTTGTTGCCAATATGGTCGTGGCCGTGGTCGCTGTATACATCCGCTTTTTTATAGGTGTCTTCGTCGTTGGTTACCAGTACCCCACCTTCACCAGCCGTAGCGATCTTGAAGAAATCGAACGAATAGCTGCCGGCCTTGCCAAACAATCCCGTGAAAGTACCTTTGTACGAGGCTGCAAAGGCCTGCCCCGCATCTTCCACCAACACCAGCTTATGGTCGTTGATCACTTTCATGATCGGGTCCATATCGGCCATGCCGCCGCACATGTGCACCAGGCATACGGCTTTTGTTTTGGGCGTGATGGCTTTTTTGATGCCTTCCGCGCTGAGGCACAGCGTTTCGTCAATCTCGGCAAATACAGGGAGGGCGCCCAMAAATAAAACCGCCTCGATGGTGGCCATAAAGGTGAAAGGCGGTACGATCACTTCGTCGCCTGTGCCGATTCCGCTGGCGGCAAGGGCTGTGGCTATAGCGGTAGAGCCGCTGCTCATGGCATGCGCATACCGGGCACCGGTGATCTTTTTCACCTCCGCCTCAAAATCCTTTGCTTTCCAGTGGTTATTGCGCTGGGCATCGTGCCCATAGCGGAATAAGACTCCGGTAGACATCACGTCTTCTATTTCCTTGCGCTCTTCCGCGCCGAATAATTCTGTTCCTGGCATGGTATAATTGTATTAAAATGAATAATCTGTTACCGGTACAAAGGTAAGGATATATCTTTTCAGTTGGGGAAGTACTGAAAGTTCGCCTCCTCGTCTACCACCCCAAAATTGATGGACTGCAGCTTATTGTTCTCAAAGTAAAAGTCGATGCCGGCTGTATCGAAGCTCAGCCGTTTTTCGCCCCAGTCATGAGACTCGGCATCTGAGAGCTTATGGCCATTCTGCACCATGAGCGCTGTGAGGTCCTTTTCGTTGAGCGAGAACACCCGGGCGCCAAACAGCAACGTATCGCAATTATCTACTTCCACCGAGCTGAAACACTGGCCCTTTCGGTTATCAAAAAACAGGGAGAAGCCCTGCTCCCAATAGTGCATCACGTAGGATTCAGTGTCAAAAATATCGTCGGTAAGGGTTTGTGTTTCTTCGGGCTTTCCGAACAGGGCTTCTGCATCTTTTGGTAAAAGCCAAAAATCGAGGGCGCTAAAACCTGTGAGGGGTTTTATTTCGGGCAAAAAGGTCATACGCGGAATAAAAATAAGGATCGAAGGTCTTATAAACAAAGGGCTTGCGGAGAAAATAATATTTTCGGGAAAAAATTTTGCGGGAAAGAATATTGCTGTTATATTTGCAGCCCCTAATCGAGGAGTTGACTGAAAAGTCACTGTTTGGTTAAGGAATGTTCATTTAAACGCTACGATTCCGTAGCTCAGCTGGTAGAGCAATACACTTTTAATGTATGGGTCCTGGGTTCGAATCCCAGCGGGATCACTAAAAAGCCTTGATTATCAAGGCTTTTTGTGTTTTATATGGCACCGCTGCTACAAATTTGTAGCGATTGTATAAATATGGGAACCGCCCGTAGCCGGAAAAATGGCAAACAAGCTGTGTACTGCATGCTCATATAGGACTGGAGCAGCCTGGTTCTGTAAAACTTTTGGTGCCGGGCAGGGCCTCTATCCTGGTCATCTTTCAGTCATACAGGGCTGTCTTCTTTAAAGACAGCCACAGTATTGTCCAAATCATGAGCAACTCGTGACACTGCAGGCAGGTGTGGAGGCCAATACCTATATCTTCTATGACCTGTGATCAGGGTTAGGAATGGTCGCTACACCAGGGTGCTCTACTAGTAACCTAATATAAACAAATCCTGAACTAAAGAGTTCAAGATTATGTATACAAAAGCTATACAAAAGCTTTTGCGGCATTGCAAATAAAAAGGCCTTACCCTGTGGTGTTATTGTTTGATAATCAATCTTTGCGTGATTTCCTGGTGATTCAACGAAAGCTTTAGAAAATAAACGCCTGACTCCAGATGTGCGGGGTATACATATTTACTGGAGTGTGGGCCTGTAGCCTGTGCTCCACTAACTAACTGCCATAGCTCTTTCCCCTGCAGGTCGTACAGCGAAATATTCACCTCTCCGTCTTTCAACAGATAATAGTCTATGCTTAGGTTATCTTTTGAAGGATTAGGATAAATATTCACTGCCGTGAAGCCAATAGCTTCATTGATATTTGTGTTAGTATTTGGTGTCAGGGAGAGGGTTGCCGTTTTAACGAGATCGCCAGGGCCAGCGCTCCCATCGTTATTCACTGCAAGGCCGGCAGCATAAATAACCGCGTTTCCGCTAAGAGGGGCGACCCACTGGAAATTAAATGTTGTAGAAGAAGGGGATCCGGTTCCCGCAGCAGTATAGATATGAGTAGCATTTGTCCTGGAGCCCGAATTTAATATTCGGCTCGAGCCTGAAATGGCTGAAATATTCCCCGAATTTGCTGCACTGGATGTTGTACCATTTAGAATTTCGCAGTCGAAACCAAAGTTGCTGAGGGCTGTAGAAGAAACGATAACACTAACTGTGTATGTCTGCCCTGGCACGTATTGGTTACCGGTGAAAGCAGGGTTTCCTGTGATAGACGTAGAAGTGACGCCTGTGCCAGAGTAGTGACATGACGCACAAGTGCTTTCGCCCGGAGAGCCCGTTTTACCAGCAATGCCAGTGCTGTATTTAACGACAAAAGCAGACGTGACTATAAGAACAGTACCCAGCGAACAGATGGCGATTACGTGTTTTTTCATGCGTTGTAGTTTTTGTTGGTTTATAATATTATTTTTTGACGTGAAGCTCTGCATTGAACGATACTTGTATTACTTCGGCTATTTTCTCGATATATAATGACGGCACTTTGATATTGTGATCGGTAACTTTCACATCGAATTTTGAACCCATTATCAATACGCCACCGTCCTTCACTTCGATCGTTCCGCTGATCGTTCTTGGCACAGATACCCCATGCATGTTAAGATTTCCTGTAACCGTGACATTGTATTTGCCGTTTTTTGTATAATCAATTCCTTCATTCACCTTGCCAGTGAATGTGGCATATGGGAATTTCTCGCTTTCCATGTAATTTTCGTTATAGTGCTCCTGCATAAAGGAGGATTTGAATACAAAATCTGTTTGCAACGCCTTTATGGCAAAAGCGCCGTTTTTGGAATTAAATACAGGCTTTGCCAGTGTGTTGGTGGCATCAATGTTTTCAAGTTTCGTTGCGCTGAAAAAAGAAATATTGCTTTTCTCGCCGACATAAAGTTGCGCGGCCGACTTCAAAGAAATGGCTGATAAAATAGCCAGCATAAATGTTTTCATAGTCCGGTTAATCATCTTTCTTTTTACTCTGTAAGCTGAACACTCTTGAAATATTGAACCCTAAATGCACCCCCCAGTTGCTCCACGACGTGTTGGTGTACATCAGGAATTGGTTCTCGGTGAGGCCAAAGGAATTGGTGAGGAAAATCTGGAATACGTGCCCTCCGGTTTCCAGGTCGTAACCAATACCAAAACTGTCGTAATAATTATCCTGGCTGTATTTCTTGATTCTGTAACCATACTCAAGCGTGATGGCCTGGCGCTTTGTAAATTTAAATCGTGTGACCGCTCCTACTACAAAGCAATCGTTCAGGTCTGTGATTTTTTCCACCAGGTTAAAATGCACCATTGCCCCTGTGAGCTGGAACGAAAACCGCGGGCTGAATTTACGGGAGATCATGATCTGGTGGCAGTACGACAGCCGGTCGGAAGGATTCTGATACTTATTGATTCCGTCAATGCTAACCCGTTCAAATGTCTGGTATATTCCTGAGAACCAAGTGACAGTAACAGGCATCGAGTTATTGCTGGTTTGCCGCAGGAGCTTCCACTTCACAAAACCATCCACTATTTTATTGGTAGAGGTACGACCGACCCCAAACATAAGACGTCCGTCGGGCGAATATTCCAGGCCCAGGCGGATATTTGCACCGCCATCGAGCCCCCATGCATTGTACGTGCCAGAATTGATATCGCCAAAACGATGCGAGATCCTGAAATCAAGACACCTCTTGCCCAATACTTCAGTTGTATGAAAGTTGACCAGGCGTGTAGTCTTGAAGGTAGCCGCTATAAATTCTTTCTTAGGTTTTTCGTCGAGCATTTTTAAGAGGTCGTCAGAGCTCTGCGAAAAACAATTGAGCGAGACAAGGGCAGATATAATGAATGCTTTCTTTTTCATATCACCTCATTAATTATTAGCCGCGCCTGCGGCGATCCATAACCTGATCTTTGCCAGGTCGCAAACAGGTATCCTGCTGCTGCTGCCCTTGGGCATCTGGGGAACACTACCGTCCCATGAAACAGAGCTATACAAATTGGATTGTGCTGACGCTTGTACGCCCGGATATGTGCTGAGGTCTGGCAATGTCTGCCCCGCCCCATGACAACTGATACAATAATTGTTAATAATAGGAACGATTTGCGCAGAATAACTGATGGCAACGGCAGTATCACAGCTGCTTGTAAGTGGCGCTTTTGGATGCAGCTTTTCAAAATTATCTTTATAACAGCCGCTGAGGAATAACGCGGCTGAAAATAAAATAAACATAGCTTGTTTCATATCGGGCATAGAGTCTAGTTATTCTTTGCCCCCTGGCCAATCCACAGATAAATTGTCTGGATCTGCTGATCGGTCAAGGGGCTGTACGGGTTCTTGGGCATCACCTTAAAGGCATTCAAAGACGTGATCACCTCAATTAATTTGCTGTCATCCGGCGAACCAGGTTTGATATTCGTATTTGTGATCAGATCATTGTAAGACAACAGGGAGAATCTAGCAGCCTCTGTAACGCCATGACACCCGCCTTGCGTGCAGTTGCTAATCACAAGGGGTGCTATATCATGGCTATAGCTCACATCGGGCTGAAGTCTGAAATCCGTTTTATGTGTGCAGGCTATTAGCGTACACATTACAAAAAATAATAGAAACCCGATCTTTTTCATAAACCAGAGCAAGGATAAGTTCCAATTTGGTAGAAATTTGGTATTTTTAATTTATAAGGCGTTTTAAGCTACTTTTACTATCAAAGTAGCAGAGGAATGAGAGTCCTGATTTTAGAAGATGAAAGGCAATTAAGAGAGGATGCCGAAAATTATTTATCTAAAAATGGCTATAGATGCGAGGTTGCATCCACAGTCAAAGGTGGTAGGGTGAAGCTGGATGAAAATGCATTTGCCTGTGTTCTGATCGATCTCGGCCTGCCGGATGGCTCTGGAATGGACCTGGTAAAATACATAAAAACACATTATGCAGATACAGGCATCATTATCACCTCTGCCAAAAACGGCCTGGAAGATAAAGTTGAGGGACTCCAGATCGGCGCAGATGATTACCTGACAAAGCCATACCACCTGTCTGAGTTAGGAGCAAGAATTTATTCCGTGATCAGGCGTAGAAACTTTGGTGGGCAAACCGTGCTCAAATTTGATGGCCTTGAGATCAACACCTCCGAGAAGAAGGTGACGGTAAATGGCTCGACGCTTTACCTGACAAAAAAGGAATATGATATTTTAGTATACCTTGCCAGTAATCCAACCTTCCTTGTAACCAAGGAAGCACTGGCTGATGCAATATGGGGAGATAAGGCAGACATGGCCACTTCTTTTGACTTTGTATACAGCCAGATGAAGAACCTGAAGAAAAAGATCGTAGATGCCGGGCTTAAAAACTACATCAAATCTGTGTACGGCATGGGCTACAGGTTTAAAGAATAAAGCGCATGAAGCTTCTTACCAAAACAAGTATTTATTTTATCTCCTCTACTGCCTTGTTGTTCATTCTCAATGCTTTTATAGTTTACAAAAGCATTCTCCTGAAATTTGATTCGGAAGTGGATGAAAACCTGAGGGCAGAGAAAGCTTTTATTACCGACAAACTGAAAGCAGGATATAAACCGGAAGATGTGGTGGCAAGAAAGGATGATTCAAAAAGTATTCGGGAAATCAAAAAGCAATTCCTATTTACAGAACATTATATATACAGCGAGGGAAAAGAGATCTACGAGGAAGATGAAGAAGACGAAGGGATGCTAAAGCTTAAAACACTTGTTTTCCAGATCACTGTGAATGACAGAGCCTACGAGGTGAGAATTACCGATTCGCTGAGCGAAACTAAGGAAATTGGTGCCTTCATTGGAAATGTTGTGCTATTTAGCTTATTTGCAACATTGCTGGCCTTGTATATTTTAAACCTTGCGATATCCAGGTCTGTATGGTCGCCGTTCAGGCATACACTGGCCCAGATAAAACAATGGAGGGTAAAAAGCAAATACCAACTTGCATTTAAAAGAACAAACATTCAAGAGTTCAATGCCCTGAACGAGACTTTGAACGACCTGACCATTCAGATTAAAACCGACTACCTGAACCTCAAGGAGTTTACAGAGAATGTATTACATGAGGCCCAGACACCTCTTGCCATACTAAGCAATAAGCTGGAGTTTTTGTTGCAGGAAACAAATTATTCCCGACATCAGGCAGAGTTGCTACACCAAGCATACCAAGCCGTTCAGCGGCTGCATAGGACCCACAAGTCGTTGATATTACTGGCCCGCATCGAAAACAAGCAGTTTACAGAAATGCATGCCATAAATCTTAATCATGTAATTGACAGCAAATTGGATGAGTTTGAGGATTTTATCGAGGCTAAAGGTATTAGCATCGAGAAAGAGTACGTTAGTAATTGTATTATCCATATTAATCAAGACCTGCTAAGTGTGCTGCTTGATAATTTAATAAACAATGCCATTAAATATAACAACCAGCACGGAATCATCAGGATCATTACCCGGGCAGATTATTTTTCAATAGAGAACACAAGCTCTTTCTCCAAGATGGATAATATGCGCCTTTTTGAAAGAGCATCGATAAAATCGAACTCCAGCTCTTTGGGCATTGGCCTCTCTCTTATCAAAAAGATCGCTGATCTTTATCACTGGGACATCCAGTATGACTATATTGAAAACAAGTTTCACATATTTAAAATATATTTTAACGGTGCCCCCCTGCAAACAAAGGACCTAAAGGGATAGTTATTAAGCCTCCACCACACAGATAAAAAGTATTTTTAGAGAAAAAATGGGAATAAGTATCATTTAATACCTGATCTGGTTTTGTATTTATAAAGCCTGTGGTCAGAGTGAAAATCTTTTCTAATTCAAATTATTATATACTACCCCAGTACTTTGATTAACCATGTAAATGAATAGCCCAACCAGGCCTATTTCTTTACATCCAGTATTGAATCCTATGCTAAATTTTGAACGCCTGTATGGTCACTGAAAAACCTTCATAATCAGCGCTCTTGTATTTTTACGCTATTTCCAGGCCAACATGTAGCAATACTGTCTCGACAAGGGCCTGCTGTTACAGGAAAAGGCAGTATTATATTTGTTGAATACCTCCCTCAATGGCCGGGCTCCGCAAACACACCTATATATTGTCGTTTTCTGCCTCCTGGTTCACAAGGATCGTGTGTAAATTTGCGGGCAACACACAACATCACTTACTCATTCAATACTTCCAAGCCCTATGAACCATTCTCACAGAAGCGCGCGTCAAAGTTTTTTCCTGGTCCTGATGCTGGGTGCTCTCAACACCATCGCGCCATTTTCGATCGATATGTATTTGCCGGCTTTCCCGCAAATTGCCAAAGACCTGCACACAGGCATGGGAGATGTTTCCTTATCCGTATCCGCTTATTTTCTTGGCTTCGCGCTTGGCCAGATCATTTACGGCCCCCTCTTAGACCGTTATGGCAGGAAACGCCCTTTATACATCGGCCTGGTCCTGTATATCATCGCGTCGTTAGGTTGTGCGGCATCCGGTAGTATAGAGGCTCTGCTGGTGTCCAGATTTTTCCAGGCAGTGACCGGCTGCGTGGCTTCTGTAGCGGCCATGGCCATGGTGCGGGATTTTTTCCCGGCCGATAAAAGTGCCCGGATCATCTCCCTGCTCATCCTGATCCTGGGCCTATCTCCACTCCTGGCTCCTACAACAGGCAGTCTTGTGGTATCGGTATTAAGCTGGCGCTGGGTGTTTGTGTTGCTGTCCATTATTGTTTTTATCATGGCCCTGGTCACTGTTTTCTTTTTGCCCGAAGGCCATGCGCCCGACACGTCTGTATCGCTCAAACCAAGGCCTATCCTCACGGGCTTCAGGGACATTCTCCTGGAAAAGAAATTTTACGTTTTCGCTCTCGCAGGCACTTTCTCATTTGCCGGGCTCTTTGTGTATGTGGCTGGCTCGCCCGCTATCTTTATGGATGGCTTTCACCTCGGCGCCAAAGCCTATGGACTGGTGTTTGCCTTGTTATCCGTTGGTTTTATCGGCGGCAGTCAGATGAGCCATCTGCTAACGAGAAAATTCAGGAACGAACAGATCTTTAAAACCGTGCTCATGCTCCAGGTAGCTGCCAGTGCGCTGTTCCTGGTGGGTGTGCTCAACGGGTGGTATGGTCTTGCGGCGCACCTGGTTTTTCTTTTTATTCTCCTGGCCTGCGCAGGGATCACTTACCCCAATGCGGCAGCCATTGCTTTATCGCCTTTCTCCAAAAATGCAGGCAGCGCGGCAGCCTTGCTGGGGTTTATACAGATCGGCATTGGCGGACTGATCTCATCCGGCATCGGGATGCTCGATACAAAAGGCAGTTTTTCTACAGCGCTGATCATGGCACTTGCTTCTGCTGTTGCGCTGATTATCCTGCTGGCCGGCAAAAGCAAGCCGCAGGACCACTATGGGGCAGACGGCTCTGCTGAGCCGGGCGAAGTGATAGCGAAGTAAGCAAGTGTATACATCGCCAAACGATCTGCTCCACTTATTCTTTTACGATCTTTATTATCGCGGGGCCTTTCGCTGTGCCCAGGCTAATGATGTAAAGGCCGGGGCGGATGCCGGCCATATCGATAGCTGCGATATGCGAGCCCTGTTCGGATAGTAACAATCGCCCATCGATGCTGTATACACAAACGCTGGTGATGTTTTGGTCGCATACCAGTTGCAGCGGGTATGTTACCGGGTTTGGATAAACCACCAGGTACGGTGCCTGCTGAGCCGCCGGAAGGCCTGTTGAGATGGTATAAGTGCAGGCGCACTCGGCCCACCAACCCTGCACCGCCCTGTCTTGCGCGGGGTTGGTGTTGGTATTATAAGGCATCGGAATGCCCAGTATAGGCCAGTTGTACGAGCCTGTGTTAAAGCAGGGAGGTCGCCCGCTCCCCTTATAATAAAGGCTCGTGTCTGTGAGGTTATTGGTACCGGCCGGGGTCAGCACCCCCCTCACCTTGTTGCCATACTCAAGGTTGCCGTTTCCCGCTATGGTATACAACCCCATGCCCACATTGGTGTTAGTGATCTCCAGTCCCAGGAGCTGCGTGGTGTCGGTGGCCGGGCTCGAGTTCATGTACACACCGTACAGCTCCGAACGGTTCCTGAAAAACGTATTGTAAGGCCCATTCTTACCATGCGAATCATCGATCACCGTATTCTGGTTGATATTTCCCTCGCATAAGTTGGCAAAAGGATAATTGCCGTGCAGCACCATATCACCGGAGCTGTTGCTTGGGAAAGGGCTCTGTGTCCAGAACGGGTCAAATGAATAATTATACCCGCACACATTGCCGTTGGCACCAGCCTGGAACAACATGCTGTGCCGGAGGTGCCGGAAGATATTGTTCTCTGCCCTGCACTCGCTGGCGCTGTACTGGAAAGCGATGCCATAGCCCTGCCCGCTTCCGCCATAGGCAAAAGCATGGTGGAAATAGGAATTGGTGATCTCTATGTTCGCGCACCTGTTCAGCTCGATATGCGCATAGTTTGAAGAGTCGCTCTCTATGCCATTTACCCAGCATTGCACAGCCCTGTCGAAGCTCAGCAGCGAGGTCTGGTTGCTGGTAGCGTCCAACCGTTGGATGCGCAGGCATTCAAATCCAATGGCTTTCCGGGGAATTATTTTTTTGATCCTCGGCCGGAGCGCGCGCTTATAAAAAAAGCGGAAGGGCGAATAAAATGTGACCTGGTTGCCGGCAATGGCTTTGATCTGCATCACCTGCCCGAGACTGCCATAGGCCCAGGAGCTGGCCATATAGGCGCTGTCGTTGCATTGCAGGTACACCCAATCGCCCGCGCTGAAAGCGGCGGCATTGACCACGTTCACCCGGCTGCTATCGCGTGCACCGGGTGAGGCAAAACTGGTGGTATCGGCGTTCACCTGGCTGCCATACATGTTGATGCAGTTATTGAGCACACCACCCAAATCAAMCCTCAGCTGTGTGCTATCATAGCCCGCCCCTTTAAAGGTGATGCTATCACGGTTCACGCTCMCCTGCCCCGAAAAATGATACACACCCGCCGGGAAATAAACCACGCCACCTGTGCCACCCAATGCTGCAATGGCATTGGCCAGGGCGGTATTATTGGATGAACCGTTGGTATTATTACCACCATAGCTCATAATGTTGACCGTTTGGCTATATACGGGCTTCACACCCTTAAATCCCGCGTCATACCAGTTGAACCGTTTGACCGGGGCCTGCGCGCAGCAAAGCTGAACAGCAAGCGCCATAAAAATAAAGAGTTGTTGTTTCATATCCGGGTGTTTAATTGTTGGCAAGGCGGAACCGTATGTACATGTTATCGGGAGATGATACAAGCCCATTCAGGATCTGTTACCTTTATATACACCCGAAATTTATTTTTGTTCGATTACGGGCACATTCACATCCTATAAGGCCTCCGGTCAAATCTGCCGGGGTACGTGCCGAACCGGTTCAAGGCAATACCTTTTTTTGAGCCAGCAGCAGGCGGTGCACCAGGAATGCCAGGATGGTGAAGGCCACCAAAAGGATCACAGACAGCAGCAGCGAGAGCTTGAAACAGGCATGCAGGATCACGAAAGAATTGAGGTAGAGGATAAATACAATAACAGGGATGAACACATACAGCAGGCCGCTCGATTTTAATTTGGCTGAATAGGCCGGGTTGGTCGCCGCCCTGATGAGCACAACAAGTACCACCACAAAAACAGCATAAAGTGTGATGCAGGAGGTAAGCGGGTGGGCCTCTATGAATTTAAAAACAGCTTCGTAGCTTCCCAGGGAAATTGCCGTTTTGGCAGAGGTATCGGCAACAGCCGGGCCGTTGGTAAATTTGGAGAGCAACAGGTTTTGCAGGTCGCTGCTGCCGGCATCAAAACCCAGGGCCCAGATGGCGATGCCGCCCAGGTTCTTTTGCAGCACAAGGTCGTATTTCGCGCCAAGCGACTGCACGCCATCGATCCAGAACTGCCTGAGGGCCTGCGAGTCCTGCTTGGTGGGATAGCAGTAGTACATGGCCTGCCTGGCCGTATCGTTGCTGAAAAGGCTCAGGGAGAGACTTACCGCATAGCTGTATGGCCTGTAGCCTATAAACCTGTTGACCGGTGCGGGCACACTGGCATTCTTTGTTTCCCAGATGGCGCCATAATAAGGTACTCCCAGCAGCAGCAACGAATCGGGAACATGGTTCTTTAAATACGATTCCACCGACGATTCTACCGATGCGTAGATCCACGAACCGTTGTTGTGCAAAGGCGCCACCGGGCCCGTTACCTTGCTGCTTTCACCAAAATAACCATAGCCCATCAGGATGTACAGGTCTACATACGGTTTCATGGCCTGCAGATCTATCACGCTGTTGCTGAGCGCCGGCAGGGTGATGCTCACTATGAGTCCCTGCGGCTTAAATGCCGTTTTTAGCTCCGAGATAAATGTGCTGAAAGACGCAGAGGCGCTGGCCGGGAGCTCTTCAAAATCGACGCAGATGCCATCACCGTTCTTTTTAAGGATTGCGGCCGAAAGCTGTGAAATGATTGCCTGCCGGGCCTTTGCATTATTGAGGAAGCCGGCGGCCGAAGAGCCGGACCCGAAAAAATTAACCAGGACTTTACAGGCGGAATTCTGTTTTTTACAATAAGCCACCAACCCCGTGGTATCCCAGCCTTCCATGCCCGAGAGCGACCCTGATGAAGGATCGATGCCACAGCCAAAGTAAGACACATGCGTCATGAACGAATAGTCTATGCTCTTGTAGGCGTCGCCCATCCAGTCGGGGTACCATCCAAAGATGCGGGTGTTCTTTTTTAACGTGGTTTTCGGACCAAGCGCTTTTTCTACACTGCCTATAAAGCCTTTAGGTATGAACTGCTGAAAAAATTTGAGGTCGTGCTGCGTGATGAACTGGGAGACTTTGTGAATACTTGCGGAATCAATGAGCAGGCGGCCCTGCGAACGGAGACCCCCACTGATAAAATAAAGTATCCATATAAAAAAGATGGCTCTACAATATGTCGCTTTGTTCTGCATAAAAGGAAGGTGTCTTTAAAAAGCCCTGCCGGGTTTTTAAACATCTTTTCTCTTTTTTTCAACAAACATAATACATTATCATTATTTGTCTACATTTATGTTAAACCCTATAAATTTAT
>BFBZ01000999.1_pt1 | contig 20965 bp, 21 predicted proteins | sample 1888401 | NCBI WGS metagenome assembly BFBZ01 (sample SAMD00112614, study PRJDB3348) | symbiont metagenome | host: Chara braunii | reverse complement strand
TCCTCCTCCTCGCAGAATCCTTCCCTGGTGGTCAGCAGCATGGCCTATAGTGGCAATTACAGCCTTACCGCAACCAATGCGGGCGGCTGCAGCGCCAGCACCAGCGCTTCTGTAACGATCAACCCCCTGCCGGTGGCCACTGTGAGCTCCGGACCTAACACCGGCTGCGCGCCATTGTGTGTTACCTTCAGCGTATCGGGCAACCCAGCCCTGCAAACTTATAACTGGAACCTGGGTAATGGTTCTGCATCAACCATCGCCACACCGCAATCGTGCTATAACACGGCCGGCGTCTATACCATCAGCACGGCTGTAACGGATGTGAATGGCTGCCCGGGCTCGGCTACCTATACCGTGGAAGTATATCCGCTGCCGGAAGCTGATTTTAGCTATACGCCCAACCAGCCTATAGAAAACGCGGATGAAGTGATATTTACCGACGCCTCGCACGGTGCTACCATCAGCAGCTGGAGCTGGAATTTCATGAACAACCAGCCGCAATACACCTCTAATGTCAGGAACCCTTCCTTTTTGTATACCGATGCCGGTGAGTATACCATCAGCCTGGCAGTGAAAAGTGACAAAGGCTGCGCGGACACCATGGTCAAAACCATTATTGTAGGCCAGGATTTCGGCATTTATGTTCCAAACGCGTTCACTCCCAATGGTGATGGCCTCAACGATGTATTCTACGCCGCCGGGTTCGGGATCACAACATTTACCATGGATATATTTGACCGCTGGGGCGAAAAAATATTCTCTTCCAATGACATCCATACCGGCTGGGACGGCTCATACCAGGGCAGGAACCCGGCACCTGTACAGGAAGGTGTCTATATCTGGCTGGTGAAAGTGATCAACGTGTTCGGCAATAAAAAGGAAATGACGGGCCACGTAACCCTGCTCAAATAGACCTCAATATTCTATCCATCACCGGTGCAGACCCGGTAAATTCTTAACAATTTGGAAACACCGACCCGCCGGGCATGCTATCATGCCTGGCGGATATCTTTTGAAGTATACAAATCTAAAGACACGGCGGGCGCAAAAATGTTTTTGTATATTTAATCTGCGAATCATAACATGTATGGAGAACCAGTTTAACGAAAAGACCGCTGAAACCGGCAATTTCATCAAATGCAAGGATTGCGGCTCAAACCTGAAATACCTGCCGGGCACGCCATTTCTCACCTGCGAATATTGCGGCGCCAAAAATGAGATTGAGCAGGAGCAGGCTACCGAGGTTGTTGAAAGCGATTTTGAAAGCTTTTTGAATGAGCGGGCGCATGCCGAAGACAAGCATGAGGTAAGCACCGTGAAATGTGATAACTGTGGTGCCTCCACCACGTTGCAGCCCAACATCACATCGGGCACCTGTCCGTATTGCGACACGCCACTGGTGATCAAAAATGCCACCACTTCCAAGATCATCAAACCGGCCTATCTCCTGCCTTTTAAAATTGAAAGGAAAAAAGCCACCGAGGAATTTGTGAAATGGGCAGGCTCATTATGGTTTGCACCCAATAAGCTCAGGCAATATGCCCAGTCGTCGGCCGAGAAGCTGAATGGCATTTACATGCCATACTGGACCTACGATACCAATACAACAACCGAGTATACCGGCCTGCGCGGGGTACATTACTATATTACTGAAACCTATAGGGATTCTGACGGCGAAACACAGACACGCGAGGTACAGCGTACCAACTGGTACCCAGCCAGCGGTTCGGTGAGCAATACGTTCGACGATATCCTGGTGGTGTCTTCCACCTCGCTGCCCGAGGGCTTGGCCAACGACCTGGAACCCTGGGACCTGCCGGCCCTGATGGCGTATAACGATAAATACCTGAGCGGCTTTATCACCGAAAGCTATCAGGTGGGCCTGAAAGAAGGTTTTGAAAAAGCGAAGGCCCGGATGGAGCCTGCTATCCGTACAAGCGTGAGCGGCGATATCGGCGGCGATGTGCAGCAGATCACCTCTTTAAATGTAGAATACAACGATATCACTTTCAAGCATATTCTTTTACCTGTGTGGCTTAGCGCCTATCAATACAATGGCAAAGTGTACCGTTTTATGATCAACGCACGTACCGGCGAGGTGCAGGGCGAGCGGCCATATAGCGCCGCCAAGATCGCACTGCTGGTGTTGCTCATCATTGTGATAGGTGTGCTGATCGCGTATTTCGCTATGAAGTCGAAGCATCATTATTGATGCAGGATAGTGAAGCAGTCGGCCACCGACCTGCCACCATCTGTCAGCCAGTAAAATAAGCGTATTCCCGGTCAAGGTCCAGGAAAGGGAATTCCTGCTGCAGGGCTTTGCACTTTAAAGCCTGGCTTTGCTTAAAAACCCTGAAAGCCTCATGACCAGGATGATGCGGCCGGTGGGTCATTGCCACTGAAAGCTCCGATAGGTGCTTGTTCAGTGCCACGGTGTCGGCATCAAAATAAGCCCCGGAAAATTTCTGCCACACATACTCAATCGCTTGCCGGTTGGGATGTGCCATGTCTTTTTCGTAAAAACGGTAATCACGCAGGTCGTCTGTTACCAATTCATAAGCCGGGAAATATGTGCAGCCATATTGTTCCAAAGCATGCATGCCCTGGATCAAAACAGCCTTGCTCAAACTGTTCTCCACAACACCATCGCGCAGGTGCTTCACCGGCGATACGGTGGTAATCACCTGGCAGCCGGGATTTATCTCCCACAGGCGCAGCAGGGCAGAGGAGAGGCTTTTCACAACCTGTTCGTGTGTAAGCAATGCCTTGCTGAAAGCCTGTTGAGGGATCTTATGGCAATTGGCTACCACGCGACCTGTAGCCTTATGTGTGTAGGCATAAGCCGTTCCGGGGGTGAGCACCAGCCAATGGGCCGCCTGTATAGCGGCATGCCAGGTATCGAGGTGATGGTTCAGGACCCGGAGCACCGCCTGCTGATCGGCCGATGAAAACTGCCCGTGCGCCTCCATGCCATGCCAGGCACCATCATGAAACAGGAGGTCGTCTGCGGTGAAAGACGTATGAGACAGGATCCGGTGCAGGGCCTGTGCCATGCTCTCCGGGTTGAACACAATACCAAAAGGGTTGACGTGGATATTGAACTTCAATGCCTGCAAGGTATGGCCGATATGCTCGGTGAAACAGGAGCCCATCATCAGCACCTGTTGATGATGGCTGATCTTTTGCTGAGTCGGCTCAACCTGTAAGTTTAAATGGAATTGCATTACCTGTGACGTGGCAGGGCCATTTGTTTCACAAATACGCCTTTCATAAAAGGCAGGATCACGATCACAAACAGCAGGATCCCGGCCACCTGCATGGCGAAGAACCAGAGATCGTACTGCCGCTGCCAGTATTCACTGAGGTATTGCTGCAGGAAAAATTCCGGGCTTCGCTCAAAAGCCCCCGGCACTGCTTTAACAGCCACCTGTTGAATCGCCTCTTCGTATATGTGTGTGTAATCATACGCATGGTGAAAAACACCGGTGTGGTTCTTGAGACAGGATACCAGGTACATGGGCATCACAGGCACCAGCACGTAGAACAGCTGCATGGTGATGTTCTTAAAGGCCGAAAAGACCCTGCCGCCTGCTACCGACTGGATCGTGAACGCAAGCCCCGTGAGAAAGACCAGCACCGTGGCCGTATCAAAAATAATATCACGCGAACCAAGCACTTCGCGGGGGATCACCTGGCCGATGATGAACAGGAGGATCGGGAGCACAATGAGCGTGATAATAGTGATAAGAAAATGCTGCCACTGCGTATTCCTGAACAGGAGGAAAAACAATGTGATATAAAACGTGAAATAAAATACAAAGATGAGAAAATCGGCCCTGAACAGGAAGATCGGCCTGAACTTGGCTTCCGAAATATTATCGAACACGCGGTTGATGGAATAGTCATAATCTCCCTGTACCAACACCTGCTTGCTGTTATCGGTCTGCCAGCTTTTACAAAGGAATTTATATGTTTTCAGAATTTCGGCCGGGATAATGTCGGCGCCAAGGCCATATTTTTCCAGCACCTGGTTGCGTTGGCGCAGTGCATCCAGGATGGCTTCGTCTGATTGCTTGTCGTGCCTGTATTCCAGGTAAAGCCTGTATTCCGATCTTAAGTTGCCAAACCGGAGGGTATCGCCTTTTACCAGGTAGGGTGTATAGCCCCCAAAGGTGACCCGCCGGTTGATGTCGTAAAAAGTGACCTGCCGGGTAGAATCATAATAGTTGTAGTAACCATAAAACTGTACCGGGATAAAGGGCTCCGCGCGGTTGAGGGTATTGATATCTTCTATGAACTCTGTAGTGGTAACCGTGTTGGCGATCCTGCTGTTGTACACAATAGCGAAAGGGTAGCCAAAAGAAAAGAAAATAAAAACAGAGATAAAATACAGGAAAAACAATTTGAACTCATCCGCCCAGTGCCGGTTCCCGAACTTTTTCTCCACATTGAAAATAGCATTCCTGTAGATCCAGATGCAGAACAAAACAATGGCCAGCACCGAAAACAATACATGCCAGAGCGCTATATCCTGCGGCTGGCTCAGGTTTACAGGTACCACCATACCAACAAGTCCCGAAAACAGCCACATAATGATGGCGTAATAGATCACGTAATGGATCTTGCTGATCCACAGTACGGGATGGTTCAGTAAAAAATACCTGTCTATGTTTTTGATGAATTTCGGAACCAATGCGTTTAGCATGGACTAAAGATATAATTAATTATACATAAAAGAAGCGGTTAGCTGCATCCATGAACTGTTAAAGGCTCATCTGGTCTTTGAGCCGTACAGCCTGCCGCCGCGAGATCTCCACTTCCTGCCCGCCTTTCAGCTTCMCCATCAGCCCGCCGTTGAACCAGGTTTCCACGCTCTCTATCCAGCTCAGGTTCACAATATGCTTGCGGCTGGCCCTGAAAAAATGTTTCTCATCGAGGCGCTCTTCCAGGCTGTTGAGGCTGCGCAGGATCAGCGGCCTTGAGGTATCAAAATACACCCGCACATAATTGCCTTCGCTTTCAAACAGGCGGATATTACTGAGCTGTACAAACCAGCATTTTTCTCCGTCTTTCACAAAAACGCGGTCGCCTTCGGTAAGCGGCGTATTATTTTCCTTCTTTTCAGCCCCTTCCTTCAGGCTTAGTTTTTTAATGGTTTCTGCCAGGCGCTGCGGCTGCACAGGCTTGAGCAGGTAATCAAAAGCATTGATCTCGAAAGCCTTGATAGCATGATCGTCATAGGCCGTTACAAATACCACATCCGGCACAGCCGATATTTCCTCCAGCAGCTCAAAACCTGTTTTGCCGGGCATCTGCACATCCAGGAAGATCACATCCGGCGCCAGCTCCTTTATTTTTTCCTTGGCGGTTTCAGCATTGTTGCATTCGGCCACTACCTCCACATCCTTGTGGGCGGCCAGCAGGTTTTTCAGTTCCTGGCGCGCCAGGCGTTCGTCGTCTATGATTATTGCTTTCATCTGTCTTTGTTTTTTAGGATGTGATGCTACGTTGTATGAATAATGATCTCTGATAATACGGTATGGCTGTCGCTGTTTGAAACCCTGAAAATAGCCTTGTTGCCAAAAAGCAGCTCCAGACGTTGCCTTGTATTGATGAGCCCGAAGCCTGTGTCGCTGGGCTCATACTGGATCTGCCCGGTATTATAGATCCGGATATTGAGCACGTGGCCTGTGTACCTTGTTACCACGCGGATCTCGCCACCTTCCGGGTATTTCGAGATGCCATGCTTGATCCCGTTCTCCACGAGGGTTTGTAGGATCATCGGCGGGATCTGGCAGCCGAGGCTGGCCGGCTCCACATCAAAACAATAGTGCAGCCGCTCCTCGTAGCGGATATGCTCAAGCTCCAGGTAATCCTTTATCAGCGTGATCTCTTCCTGCAGGCTGATCACTCGGTTCTTGTGGATCATGAGCGTGCTACGCAGCAGGTTCGACAACTGGGTAATGGCTGTTTTGGCCTTTTCAGGCTCTTCGTCTACCAGCGCCCGGATGCTGTTCATGCTGTTGAACATGAAATGCGGGTTGAGCTGCGATTTCAGGGTATTCAGCTCCACCTCGCGGCTGTTAGCCTCCAGCTTCAGGTTCTGGATTTCCGCCTGCTTGTAGTTTTCGAGGTAATGAAACCCAAAGTAGATGATAGACCACAGGATAAAGATCACAGACACATCGAGGATGGTTTTGGAGGAGTTGACAAAATTGATGTCGTAAGTAATGAGCCCCAGCCCCTTGGCAATACTGATTGTGAGAAAGAAGAACAGGCAGGACAACACAAAGCACGACATGATAATAATAGGGATCTGCGCCGTGAGCCCCAACTTTGAAATATGGTATTTTTTGATGAAGAACCTGTAGCCATGCGTAAGCCCTACACCAATAGGCAACCAGATCACATAGTTGAGCAGGTCCCGGATATTGGTGCTGTAGCTCAGCTGGAAGAACAGGAGGTTGAGCGTGATATAGAACGCCCAGCCACCTACCTGGCAGATCCAGTATGCCCTTTGTTTTTTGCTCATGCCTGTAATAACGACTTATTTGATCCCAAGCCAGGCACGCCGCGCCGCCACCTGCTTATCAGTCGCATTCTTGTTCACCTCCAGGATATCCGTTTCCATCACCTCCACGGGTTTTATTTTGGCCTTTAGTACTTTGGTGACCTCTTTGCCATTCTTCTCTTTCCTCAGTACCTCTACGGTGAGCTTATCCTTTGCTTTGGCATTGGTAAAATAATCGGCAAAGATCTCGCGGATATTTTCCAGCGTGAGCTTGCGGTTATTGAAAGACAACAGCTCATCACCTTCTTTGAACCCGAGCTTCTTGCCAAAAGCATCCAGCTTTTCTGTGCTGGCCACCACCAACCGGTTGGTGCTGGGATTAAACCCTACAGAGATGCCGCCCAGGGTAATACGTTTTTCGGCACGCTTGTCGGTATAGTTGAGCCCCACCATGTTAAACACCTCCTTGAAAGGTAAAGGCTTGTTACCGCCCACATAGGTCCTCAGGAATGTACCGATCTCCGGGTAAGTGAGGGCCTGAATATCGTTGAAGAGGTCATCGTCTTTAAAAGACCTGTTCTTGCCGTATTTTTTAGACAGGTCCTTCATCAGTTCCTGTGTGCCATAAGTGCCGTTGCTGTAGTAGCGCAACTGTATATCGAGACACATGCCTATGAGCGCACCTTTCTCGTACACATTGGGGTATTGGCTCTTATACTTGTCGAGCACATATTTGCTCATGGTGGTAAAAGGCACCGTGTCGTTGTAATTGGCCCGGGCGTTCTGCATTTTACCGGTCATCACATCAAAAAAAGCGTCGAGGTCTATTAAGCCGCCTTTTACCTGCACCAGATGCGCCGCGTATTCAGTGAGCCCTTCGTAGAGCCAGAGGTGCCTGCTCATTTTAGGATCATTGAAATCGAAATTGCCGATCTCTTCCGAATGGATATTGAGCGGAGTGACGATATGAAAAAATTCGTGTGCCGCCACATCCCTGATCTCCTGGGCCATAGCACTGGTATCGGCCTCAGGCAGCACATAAAACGAAGAATAGGAATGTTCGAGCGCGCCCGACGAGCCGCTGAGGGTGGGCTTATCGGTAAAATAAAAAAGAAAAGCGTATTTGTTTACCGGCAACTCGCCGCCCAGGTAGTCGCGCTGCGCCATCAGCAGGTCGTACAAATGGCGCGACACAAAATCGGAGCTGAGGATATGGTTGGGCGAATAGACAGATACCAGCACCTGTGCGTTTCCTACCCGGATGGTAGTGGTATCGGGCAGGCAATACAGGATGGGAGAATCCACCAGGTCGTGGTAATCAAATACGCTGATCACATCCTCCGTTTTGCCACTCCTCACATCCTGGAGGCCTGTAGAAGCATAAAACCCCGCGGGCTTGGTGATATTGAGGATGAAGTTGCGCGCGGTCATGTCCTTAAAGTAACCGAAGAACCCGTGGGTATTGATGGCAAACGCTTTATCGGCGTCTATACCAGTGCCGCCTGGTTCAAACACAAATTTTTCCTTGATGTCCGTATCCCAGGTATCGTTTACCTCGTAGCTGATCTCCCTGATAGCACTGGCTGGCGACAACCTGTACGAATTGTCGTCGAGCTTCTTCACGGTGATGGTCTGACCATCCTTGCCTTCCACCTTAAAATTGTCGATAAACCGTCCAAAGTTATATACCTCGTAGGTACCCGGCACCATGGCAGGGAACATGAAAGTGGCTTCACTGGCAGTGATATCGGGCGGGGTGAGCCTCACACTCACCTTATCGTTGTTCACATGTGCAAGGTCTGCAAAATAGTGGTAGTCGTTATCGGCCCTGAGCTCCGGCACAGCAGTGGCCAGCAGCAGGAGGGAAACACAGATCGTTTTCATCAGCATATTATCATCATTATTTATTTAAAGATCAGTTGCCAGTTCTTCCAGCGGTAAACAGCATAAAGGGCTCCGAAACAAACCGTTGCCATCACCAGCCAGGCCAGGAACTCGCCGGAAGGGTTCTCGGTTGTGATACGAAAAATGGCGTCGGTTTGCAGAACAGAATTTTTGCTGGTCACCAGCAGCCCCGATACCAGGTTGTTGGCACAATGAATCCCCATGGCCAGTTCCAACCCTTCATCAAGCAGCGTCAACAGCCCGAGGAACATACCAAACAGGATGTAGTATGGCATCATCACGCCAAAGCCAAACGCTTCTGTCTCAGGGTTCATGCCGTGCATCAGCCCAAACAGGACGGAGGTGATGAGCAAAGGTGCCAGGCCGTTACGCATCGAAATACCCAGGCCCTGCATCAGGTAGCCCCTGAAAAAGATCTCTTCGGTAGCCGTCTGGATCGGGAAAAAGATCACGGAAACAATGAGCAGTACAATAAATTTTGAAGCGTCGAACTGCATCACCATTCCTTCCCCGGAGATGATGTACTGCATAACTGTGAGCCCTACCAACAGCAAAGACCAGATGCCAAAAGAAAGAAAATAACGCTTCCACCTGATCTTCTCGAAGCCAGAGATCACGGATGCAACGGTTTTATGGTGAATGAATTTCACGGCCAGCAGCAGGCCCAGCAGGCAAAACACGAACATCCCCATCATCAGCGAGAGCAGCAGCGAGCGGTTCATCCCGATGCGATCGGGGTTAAAAAGAATATTGGGATTCTTGGTGATCTCGGTCATTGTAMCCCCATGCKGGGKGGCTACCGCCATAATAGGGAACAGCATAATGACCTGGAACAGCAGGTACCCTGCAAAGGCAATCACCACGCCCAGCACATACATCCACCAGGCATTTTTGCCAGTGAAATAGCCACGGGCCAGGAACAGGTTATTGAAAGGGCTTTGTATTGGCTGGTTCTCAGGGCTCACATCTTCCATATCTCAGCAAAATTAGCACAATATAGGATTTTATGGATATTTATTACACCAGTGGCGCCATACGTTTTTTAACGACGCCTGCCGCGGGCCAGCCTGCAAAAAGCCTTATTTTTGTGCAGCTCATGTTTTGTAAATGTATTATCAGCATCTGTTTGCTGCTCCTGCTCATACAGTGTGGCAGGCAGGCCGCGTCATCCGAAAAGCCCCTGAAGCCGCCCGCCACCAGCGAAGAGCTGGGAGAGCTGCTCTTCTTCGATTCTATCCTGTCGCGCGGCAACCAGGTGAGCTGCGCTTCATGCCATAAACCCGAGCATGCTTTTGCCGACAACGTGGCCCTGAGCTTTGGAGTAGACAGCACCATGGGCCTGCGCAACGCGCCCAGCGCGATGAACCAGGGTAGCAGGAACTTCTTTTTCCACGATGGACGGGCCGAAAGCCTGGAGGAACAGGCCACAGGGCCTATGGAAAACCCCATCGAAATGGATGCGCAGCTAACCGAAGTAGCGCAAAAACTCAACGCCCACAGCCAGTACAGGACTTTCTTTATAAAAATATTTGGCCGGCCCGCCGACAGGGAAAACATTGTGAAAGCGCTGGCGGATTATGAGCGCACGCTTGAAACAAGCCACACGCCTTTTGATGATTACATGAACGGTAAAGACACCATGCGGCTGAGTGTGGCAGCGAAGAGAGGCCGGGAGATCTTTAATGTAAAAGGCAAATGTTTCGACTGTCATTTCGGGCCCGATTTCACTGGCGACCAGTTCAGGAATATCGGGCTGTTCAATGGCAGGGACCTGAACGACAGTGGGCGCTACGTGGTAACGAGGAACGCCAGGGACCTCGGGCGGTTTAAGGTGCCCGGGCTCAGGAATGTGAGCGTAACGGCTCCCTACATGCACAATGGCATGTTTGCCACGCTCAGGGAAGTGATCAACTACTACAACGAGCCAGACCACGTGGTACCAAACGCCCTGAACCGTGATACTTTGCTCGCCCGGCCACTTCACCTCACGGATGCCGAAAAATCAGACCTCGAGGCTTTCCTGGAAGCGCTCACAGACGACAGGTTCACTAAAAAATAAGCAGGCCCGTTAAACAGGTTCCTGTTTAAAAACCCTTTGTTAAACAAATCCCTGTCTTCATAAAAATAGTATATTTGAAAAATGGAATTTTCTGCCTCCCAAATAGCGGCTTTGCTCACCGGAACAGTTGAAGGCGATGAGCACGTCACTGTATCCAACCTGTCCAAAATAGAAGAAGGAAAGCCCGGAACACTCTCATTCCTGGCCAACCCTCAATATACGCCCTACATATACGATACCGAAGCCAGCATTGTGATCGTGAACAATTCGCTGCAGCTCGAAAGGCCTGTAAGGTCTACCTGTACGCTCATCCGCGTGGAGGATGCCTATTCCAGTTTCAGCAAGCTGCTGGACATGTACAACCAGCTTAAATCCAACAAGGTCGGGATCGAGCAGCCATCCTTCATCAGCCCCGGCGCCAAATACGGGAGCGATTGCTACGTGGGCGCCTTTGCCTATGTAGGGCAGGGCACAAAGGTTGGCAACAATGTGAAGATCTATCCTAATGTGGTGATCGGCGATAACTGCGAGATCGGCGACAATACCGTGCTGTATGCCGGTGTGAAAGTATATGCCGATTGCAGGATCGGCAATGGCTGCGTGATACATGCAGGCGTGGTGATCGGCAGTGATGGCTTTGGCTTTGCGCCGAACAGTGACCACCATTACAACAAGGTACCGCAAATTGGTAACGTGGTGATAGAAGACAACGTGGAGATCGGTGCCAATACCACTATTGACAGGGCCACGCTGGGCTCAACCATTATCCGCAAAGGCGTAAAGCTCGACAACCTGATCCAGATCGCTCACAACGTGGAGATCGGCGAAAATACCGTGATCGCCTCACAAACAGGCGTGGCGGGCTCTACCAAGATCGGGAAGAACTGCATGATTGCGGGGCAGGTAGGCATCATTGGCCACCTCAGGATCGCGGACGGCGTGAAGATCGCCGCCCAATCGGGCATCGGGCAGGATATAGCCCAGGAAGGTCAGCTGATGCAGGGTTCACCGGCTTTCAGTGTAGGGGAATACAAGCGGAGCTATGTGCTCTTTAAGAACCTCCCGAAAATGAACGACCGGCTGAGCGCACTCGAGAAAAAAACAAAATGACCTTTGCAGAGTATTATGACACTGCAGGGCTTTCATTGATGCAAACAACAAGAAATTGAATTATGAGCGATAAACAAAGAACTATCAGGCAGCCGGTATCTGTGTCGGGCATTGGCCTGCACACCGGTAAGCCGGTAACACTCACCTTTAACCCGGCACCTGAAAACCACTGGTATAAATTCCAGAGAACTGATGTGGAAGGGCAGCCAGTGATCGAAGCAGATGCGGACCTCGTGGTGGATACCTCCCGCGGCACTACGCTCGAAAAGAATGGCGTGCGCGTGCACACCACCGAGCACGTGCTGGCGGCGCTGGTAGGCCTGGGCATCGATAATTGCCTCATCCAGCTGAATGGCCCGGAAATGCCCATTATGGATGGCAGCTCCATCAAATTTGTAGAGGCCCTCGAAGCTGCCGAAATAATAGAACAGGAAGCGGACCGCGATTACTTTGAGCTGAAGGAGAACCTGACCTATGAGGATGCTGTGAAAAAAGTAGAGATGCTGGCCGTGCCACAGGATGAGTTCAGGCTCACCGTGATGGTAGACTATAACAGCGACCTGCTGGGCACACAGCACGCATCGATGTATCACCTTGGCGAGTTCAAGGAGGAGATCGCCCGCTGCCGTACCTTTGTGTTCCTGCACGAGCTCGAAGCCCTGCTGGCGCATAACCTCATTAAAGGCGGCGCGCTGGAAAACGCCATTGTGCTGGTGGATAAAGAACTGCCACAGGAAAAGATCGACCACCTCAAAAAAGTATTCAAGAAAGAAGATATTGAAGTAAAGGGCAGGGGCGTGCTCAACACCATTAAATTACAATACTACAACGAGCCAGCCCGCCACAAGCTGCTGGATATTGTGGGCGACCTGGCCCTGGTGGGCAAACCCCTCAAGATCCATGTGCTGGCCGCCCGGCCCGGGCACGCAGGCAATGTGGCATTTGCTAAAAAAATAAAAGAGCTGATCAAAAAGGAAAAAGCCGAAAAGGATGTTCCGAAAATCGACCTGGCTGCTACACCGGTATATAACACCGTGGAGATCATGAAAATATTGCCGCACCGCCAGCCGTTCCTGTTCATTGATAAGATCATGGACATAGGCCCAGAGCATGTGATCGGCGTGAAGAATGTGACCATGAACGAGCCATTCTTCGAAGGGCACTTCCCCGGCGAACCTGTGATGCCTGGCGTGCTGCTGATAGAGGCGATGGCGCAGTGCGGTGGGATCCTTGTGCTTAAAACTGTGCCGGACCCTGAAAATTACCTGACCTATTTCATGAAAATAGACGGCGTGAAATTCAAAAGAATGGTGGTGCCGGGCGATACCGTTGTTTTCAGCCTGAAACTGCTCACGCCGATCCGCCGTGGTATCTGCCACATGAAAGGCGTGGCTTACGTGAATAACAAGCCCGTCATGGAAGCAGAGATGATGGCGCAGATCGTGAAAGTAAAGAATATATCACCCAAAGTAGGCGAACCGCAGACTGCCTGATCTTCCTCATTATTTAAAGCTTGATTATGATTTCGAAACTCGCGCAGGTCAGTACCAAAGCCAAAATTGGGAACAATGTCACTATCGAGCCCTTCTCCGTCATTTATGATGATGTGGAGATCGGTGATAACACCTGGATAGGTCCTCATGTGGTGATCTTTCCCGATACCATTATCGGCAGCAATTGTAAGATCTTTCCAACAGCTACTGTAGGTGCTGTATCGCAGGATCTGAAATACAAAGGCGAAAAGACCAACACCGTCATCGGCAACAATACCATCATCCGCGAAGGCGTGACCATTCATAAGGGAACGGCTGATAAACAGACCACGCGGGTGGGCGACAACTGCCTGTTGATGGCCTATGTGCACGTGGCCCACGATTGCATTGTAGGCAACAACGTCATCATGGCCAACAACGTGGGCCTTTCGGGCCACGTGGTGATAGAAGATTACGCCATACTAGAAGGTATGTGCGGCGTTTCACAGTTTGTGACAGTAGGCGCTCATAGCTTTGTGGCCGGCTATTCGCAGGTGCGGAAAAACATCCCGCCTTACATAAAAGTAGCCCGGGAGCCACTGCAATATATCGGCGTCAACAGCATTGGCCTGGCCAGGAGAGGCTACGACAAGGACACTGTGCACCTGGTAGAAGATATTTACCGCCTCATTTTTGTGAGGGGACACAACATCACCAATGCCCTTGAGCTGGTAGAGCAGGAGGTACCCGCTTCTCCTATCAGGTCGCAGATCGTCGATTTCATCCGCTCCTCCAAGGATGGCATTGTGAGAGGTATTTAAACGTGCTTCAGCCCCTTATATCTATCACCCTCAGCAATGCCGGTAAAAAATTTGGCAGGGAATGGATATTCAGGCGCGTAAACCTCGAGATCCGGCCCGGCGAGAAGATCGTGATCCTCGGCCCGAATGGCTCCGGCAAATCCACCCTTTTACAGGCTATGACCGGCTACCTGTCGCTGGGCGAAGGCAAGCTGTTATATACCCATGGACAGTCCGCCACAGCCATAGACCAGGAGCATTATTTCCATCATATCAGCCTGGCCTCACCTTACCTCGAATTGGTAGAGGATTTTACGCTGGCCGAAATGATCACGCATGCGGCAGTATACAAACCGTTTGTTGGTCAGCTACCTGTCGAAAAAATTATAGAGCTGTCGGGGCTGGGCGCTCACCGCGACAAGTTCATCCGCCTGTTCTCGAGCGGCATGAAACAGCGCCTCAAGCTCACCCTGGCCATCCTGGCCGATGCACCTGTTCTGTTCCTCGACGAGCCCACCACGAACCTCGATGCCAGCGCCATTGCCTGGTATGCCCAGATGGTGGAAACATACGCAGCTACAAAGACCATTGTGGTGGCCTCCAACTCCATTGCCCACGAATATACGTTCTGCACCGGCCGCTACGACATGACACACTTTAAACCATTACCAACACCATGAACGGTTCTCTTGACACCGGCGATTACTTCATCATCGCTTTTATTGCCATCGTATTCTGCGGCGGCATCTATGTCGTGTACAAATTCATGCGGCACAAGGACTGATATTAAATTTGTATCTTTGTAAAAAATAAATGCCAGATGACTCCTTTATTTCTTAACCTGGGCGGCGGCGAAGTCACACTCATTGTGATCGTGATCCTGCTTTTATTTGGCGGCAAGGGCGTACCGGGCATTGCAAAAGCCCTGGGCAAAGGGATCCGCGAGTTCAAGGACGCGGCCAATGGCATCCAGAAAGATATCCAGGACAATACCGGCCATATCACCAAACAGATCCAGGAGCACATCCAGGAAGTGAAAAAAGAGATCGAGAAATAAACTTTCCCCTCACCTTTTCTAAGTTAAATCCCTGTTACGTCCACGCTGTGGTTACCTATTCCTTTCCTGCTCAGAGATGGTTTACACCGGGGCATGAACCCTGCAGGCAAACCAATTTTACCACAAACAGGGGTTCAATAAATTTTGATAAGCCCGCAAATTATTTTTACCTTAACATTGTTTATGGCGCATAGCTGTTGGTAATGGCTAAATCTGTAAATTAGGTCACAAATCATTCTGAAATAAAAATAACTGAATACAGGCTTATGATACGTATCCTTTCCCAGCAAAACTCTATTTTCAACCAGTTTATCGCGGAGATTCGCGATATCAACGTTCAGAAAGACAGCATGCGTTTCCGGAGGAATATGGAGCGGATGGGAGAGATCATGGCCTACGAGATCAGCAAAACGCTTGAGTACAAAACCGTTCAGACCACCACGCCGCTGGGCATTGCCGATACCTCGCAGCTGGCCGATGAGCCGGTGATCGCCACCATTTTAAGAGCCGGGCTACCCCTTCACCTGGGTGTGCTCAATTATTTCGACAAGGCCGGCAATGCTTTTATTTCTGCCTACAGACGGCACCATAAGGATAATTCTTTCGACATTCACATCGAATACATTTCGAGCCCCGATATCAACGGTAAAGTGCTGATCCTCTGCGACCCCATGATGGCCACAGGCTCGTCGATGGTGCTGGCATACAAGGCTATCCTCTCGAGAGGCCTGCCAAAGCATGTGCACATCATCTCTTCCATTGCCAGCAAGCAGGGCGTGGATTATGTGAGGTCCAATATGCCAACGCCCAACTTTACCATCTGGTGCGGGGCCATAGACGAAGAGCTCACCGTTCAATCGTATATTGTACCAGGCCTGGGAGATGCAGGTGACCTGGCCTTCGGCGAAAAAATATAAGCAACCTATCCTGATCCCGCGGGAAACCTTATCTCACATACGTTGAGCCTATCCTGAAACCCAATATGGAAAACAGACATGAGTGCAGCTGAATTTTGGAAAATAGTGTCGGTATTTTTTTCATGCGCGTTCTTCTTTGGTAAAATCGGCATGCCGGCGGCCGTGGGCCTGTTCAAATTCAATTTCGCGAAATCCGTTGCTGTGAGCTGTGCCGGGGGCATTTTTGGCACGGTGGTATCCACTTACCTGAGTGCGGGCATCATCAAGTGGTGGGAAAAACTCAAATCGAAATGGTTTGCCAGCCACAAACCCAAGAAAAAATTTACCTGGCTCAACAGGCGCATCATCATGGTAAAGCACCGTTTTGGCCTGCTGGGTATCGCCCTGCTGTCGCCCATATTGCTGTCAATCCCGCTGGGCGCCTTTTTATGCGAACGCTTTTACAAGAAAAAAAGCAAGGTGATCCTGTACCTGAGCGGGTCCGTGGTCTTCTGGAGCGTTTCCCTCTATTTTGTGTTCCTGTTCTTTTATTCCACTTTCAAAAGCTGGTTTAACTGATGTACCGGGACATCCGCCATATTTTCTTCGATCTCGACCACACCCTTTGGGATTTTGAGACCAACTCGCGCGAGGCATTGTCAGACCTGTTTACAACCCACGATATGAGCAACAAATGCGGGGCCAGTGCAGCAGCATTTATTGCCGCATATGAAACTGTCAATCACCGTTACTGGGAGTTGTACAGCCGGCAGCAGATGAGCAAGGAAAAGCTGCGTTACGGGCGGTTTTATGATACATTCATGCATTTTGGCTATGATAACCGGGCACTCGCGGAGGTATGGGCGAGCGACTACCTGAAACTTTCCCCCTACAAAACCAACCTGCTGCCAGGAACTATAGACATCCTTGAATACCTGAAGCCCAGGTACACCCTTCACCTGATCACCAATGGTTTTGTAGAGGTGCAGCACATCAAGCTCTGCCAGAGCAGGCTTCGCCACTATTTCAGCCAGGTAGTGATCTCCGAGGAGCACGGGGTGAGCAAGCCAGATCCAAAAATATTCCGGCTGGCCGAAACCTTCAGTGGCGCTGCTCCACAAGAATGCCTGATGATAGGCGACAATTACCCATCGGATATTGTGGGCGCCCTGCAGGCAGGGTGGAAGGCCGTTCACCTGGATCCTTTGGCGGCGGGTAAGCCAGCGATAGGCCCCGGCACTGTGATCTCAGAGCTGAGAGCCTTGAAAAAGATCCTTTAACAACCGAAAAATTATAACTGGATGCCTTCCAAATCCCATGAAAAGGGCTTTACAAAGGTTGTGATGGTTTTCATGTTCTGAAGCCGGAAGGTTTTCCACGTGGTTTGTGGTTTTATTTTTTCATCAAACTCGTTGCCCGTGGTTATGCTGTATTTCTTCGTGAGAAAATTAACGCTACAGGCTGTGGACTCACCGGTGGCCCGGTGAAATGTATTGGTTTCCGCTCCGATAAGGGTAAAATCCTTGTTTTGGTAACGGAACAGGTAAGAGGCTCCGGTGGTATACCAGCTGCCCGCGCTGTACCATAGCCTGAACGACAGCTTCAGGCTACCTTTTATGATCTCCAGGCCGGCGAAAGGATCGTCCATCACAGGGTCATCGTGCTTTAGGATAAAAGAGTCATTTTTTGTAACAAGGTGATAGCCACCGGCCAGGGAGTCTTTAAAAAAGACCATCAACGACCTGGGGTTGGCATCGAGCGTATCTACGCCAAGCTCATGGTTGATCAGGATATTCTTTTTGTCCGTATCCTGGATCACAAGGGCCAGATCCTGCTGGTTATCCTTGTTCAGATCGCCGGTAGCCTTTTGAAGAACGATCCATCCTTTTGGAATAAAGGATTGGATACCAGCAGGCAATGCGGGCTCCTGTGCCTGCGCAAAAGCAAGCAGCAGTATGAAACATAATACAAAACCCGGTTTTTGCATAACCACGCCTGGATGGTGAATGAGAGGTTACCCGATACTCTTTCTCACACGCTGGCTGAAATCCCTCAACGCCTGGTTAAAAGCGATCCCTTTCTGCTCCATCTGTTTTTTGATATAGATCGCGGCCAACACATGCGTGAGCTGCTCACCTTCATCATGCCCTTCCACCTCAATGCCGGCCGGCTGTTCATCCTGCAGAGCCAATTCAGCCGCTTCCAGCTGCAAAAGGCTGTAGTGTTCTACGAGTTGTTTAATAGAAGTGGTTTTCATGATTTCCGCAGGTCGTCGATCATTTTGAGCAAATACTCTTCCTTGCTGGTAGCCGCGCCTTCAAGTAAAACGCCGTTTTTGAAAGTTGCCATAAAAGGCAGGTTATCCACGCCGGCAGCCTTGCGGGCCAGGTCATTCTCTTCGGCGTTCACATCGAGGAACAGCACATCCTGGTTGGCCTCATCACTGGCCACGCGCTTGAATTTTGGGGCAAATAATTTACAGGAACCACACCAGTCAGCGTAATATTTTACCACCACCTTTGGGTGGCTCTTGAGCAAAGTATCGAAATCCTGATCTGTTGACGTTTGTACCATAATATTGAAAATTAAACGGTGCAAAGGTATTTATTTTTTGGATTATATGGGCCTTGGTACTGAAGCTACGGCTCCACTATGCCTGCTCTCAGGCAGGCTTGCGGTTCGCCATGCCCTTCATTGGCTTTTTAAAAAATCCCCGTCGATAATTAACAGTTTCACACCATTTTTTGAAACGGACCGGTGTGAACTCAAATGATCAGAAAAAATGTAGGTCATTCCCTGGCCTAACAGGAACGATTCGCCATTGTCGAGCTCGCTCACACACTCGCCTTCCAGGCAATGCACGATGTGGCCCTTCTGGCACCAGTGATCTGCCAGGTAACCTTTACTGTATTCCACGATCCTTACACGGAGACCATCAAATTGCAGCGTATTCCAGAATGACATGCCGGTTTCGCCGGCATGCTCAGTTCTTTGGATCTTTGTCCAATCTATTACCTGGAATGGTATCCCGCTCATTCAGGCTTTTGTTTTAATTCGCCCTGCAACCTGCCTCCCTGTAGTCACGCTTGGCGTTAGGATTATCAAGTACCTGGAAGGTCATATATGGTTCGCCAAACAGCTTGCAGTAGCGCTCCGGGTTCTTTTCCCTGGCCTTGTGCAGGGCATCGCTGAAAGTGCGCGAGTAGAATTTCTCGGGCAGGTGCGAGGCAATGGAAATATAGCAGTATACCAGGTTTTCGTCTGCATTGTCTGGCTTCAGGTAAGGCTCCAGCAGGTTGGAAGCGAATTTATAATCCTTGGCGCGGGTAAACACATAAGCCAGCTTGAGGGCGTTCTGCCAGCTGGCATCCTTAAAGTTGTAAAAGCCTTTGATCCGGGCAATGCAAGCATCGATCTGGGCTTCGGCGCCTTCCACTGTATCAAGCGATTCAATGATCCTGAACTGCCATTCGATATTGAGCCCGTCTACCAGCTTTTTGGCGATCTTGGTTTTATACATGGCATCAATATCCTGTTGCATCCTGGCCTGCGCATCTTTATTGCCGATGGTGGAATCGAGCTGGATAGAACAGAACAACAGGTTGTATTTCACAATCTCATTGGCCGGGTCGAGCTTATTAAGACGCTTCATCTCGTCGTAATCATCGTCGCCCACCACGCTGTTGTTTTCCAGGTAATTGTAATATACCTTGTTGTTGAGCAGTGGCACAAACTTCGCGTCCTCCGGCACTTTCAGGCTGTCCCAGGCAGCATCCGTGTATTTTTTATCAAGCGTCCGTTTGGAGATGTATTCCATGATCTTATAGGCCTGCTTTGTGTTCCCGGCCTTCACCGCCCGGTTGAAAGACACCGTTGAGAATTTCTGCTCCTTGTTGCCACTGATATCATAGGTCACATCCATCACGATCTGCGCGAAGCGCTCTTTTGCCAGCACAGGCTCCAGCTCCTGCAGCAGGGCATTGTCGCTGTTGATCTTCTTGATAGCTTTATCCTTGCCCATTTTCACCAGGTCGGCATACTTGCCATCCTCCATTTCAAGCTCGAACAGGTTCCACGAATCCTTGGTCTCGATATTCGGGTTGATCTTGTTCTGCTGCATACCCTGTAACACCTTTACCACGCTCTCCGCACGCTTGCGCTGCAGCTTTGCATTGGCGGCAGCATCGCCTTCTATCGACGAATAAGCATAGATATACAGGCCATCGATGATAAAATCGGGCTCGTTCATGGCATTGATAAAAGGCTGGATATCTTCAGGCTTGAACTCCGATTTATTTTTAGCAAAAGGAATGGTGAAATTAAGGATCGAGCTTTCGGAACGGGGCTCAAATGCGGGTTTTAGCCCGATGCTTTCTTCCGCTGGCAGCAGGCCGATAGGCGTGTTGCTTTCCTGGTCGCCATTTTCGAGGTAGCTCCGCGTCACGGTACGGCACACATGCCCGTCCTGTACCACGATCAGGTTGAGCTCGTAAGGCCCCGTGATCTTCTGGTTCATTTTCCCCATCAGCAGCTTAAGCTTGTTGATCTTTACTTTCTTCTTTGCCTTAGGGTCTGGCTTGATCAGGTTTTTGGAGAAGACGGCATCCTTATACACCACTTTTTGCATAATGCCCTTGTTCTGCAGGTTATTGTCCACAATGTTGTAATCGGCCTTCTCATACTGGGCACGCTGTACTACATCCACGGCCAGGCCGTCCTTGGTCTTTTTCAGCAGGCGCTTCAGGTCTTTCATGTTGGCATATTCCAGGTAGATCTTGCCATCCTCCACCTTCAGGCCTTTCTGCAGCACATCGTAGTTCTTCCATTTGTCGCAGCTCTTGCACGCTTTCTGATCGGGCGAGCCAAGCTTTTTGGATTTGGTATTGAAAGGCACGGCCAGCTCTTTCTTTTTATTGGCACCGGTGTTGAAGCTGTCGTACCCGCCAAACACCGCACAGGCATATACCTTTTTACCATCTTCTGCCACAATACAGCTGATGCCCACCATCGTATACTGTGCATTGAGCACCACGGGCCTGTCTTTTTTATTATTCTCCCAGCGGGTCCAGATCACTTTCGCGATCTCTTCCGTTTTGTAGTTCTCCCGGCCTTTGCTCACCGGGGCGTTCATGGCCACTTCTTCTCCTTTTTTGGT
>BFBZ01000988.1_pt1 | contig 20969 bp, 23 predicted proteins | sample 1888401 | NCBI WGS metagenome assembly BFBZ01 (sample SAMD00112614, study PRJDB3348) | symbiont metagenome | host: Chara braunii | reverse complement strand
CGCTGCCAGCCTTCCGGATGCAGCCGTTCCTGCGGCAGGAAGCGCGCCTTGTAATCCATCTTGCGCGAGCCCTCGACCCAATAGCCGAGATAGACATAGGGCAGGCCCATGGCCTTGGCCCGGGCGATATGATCGAGAATGACCAGGGTGCCGAGCGAGCGCGCCTGGTGTTCGGGCTCGAAGAACGAATAGACCAGCGACAACCCGTCGGCGAGAATATCGGTCAGCACGCAGGCGATCAGGTCGCCCTTCGACCTGCCGGTGATGCCGCTGTCGATGTCGCGCCGGCGATATTCGACGAGGCGCGTGTTGACGTGGCTGTCCTCGACCATCAGCGCGTAATCGAGCACTGTCATGTCGGCCATGCCGCCGGAGCGGTGGCGCCAGTCGAGATAGGCGCGGAACACCGAATATTGCTCTGACGTCGGCACCGCCGCGCGCATTTCTCCGATCAGGTCGGCATTGCCTTTCATCACCCGGCGGAACGAGCGGGTCATGCGGAAATCCTTGACCGGAACGCGCACCGACACGCAGGCCCGGCAGTTCTCGCAGGCCGGCCGGTAGGCGATCGACTGCGACCGGCGGAAGCCGCCCTGGGTCAGGATGTCGTTCAGCCCCGGCGCGCGCGGCCCGACCAGGTGGGTGAACACCTTGCGCTCGAACTGGCCCGGCAGGTAGGGGCAGTTGGTCGGGGCCGTCAGGTAGAACTGGGGGGTATCGCGCGGTTGCTGGGTCACGGTCGGGCTCGCACAGGAATCGGAGCCACGCCACCCATCCGGCCCCTCTTGCATACGATAGCGATGGTCGGCCCGATCACAAGGGCCGAAGAGCGGCAAAGATGGTCGGTGTCACGCAGCTGGGACGGGTTCTCATTGGAAAACCCGCGGAGTTGAGCGGATGTCGTTCACGGGTGATGGCGGCACAATCATACCGTCAATTGGTCAAGGGAGGTCTCGCATGGCCCGCCTTGCATGGCTCGCCGCATCCGGCATCGCCTCGCTCCTCATCCTCGCTCCCGCCGCGGGCGACGCGCGGTCGCGCGAGATGCAGGCGCAACGCCAGCGCGGCGGCGCGATGACACCGCAGCAGGCGCGCGTCGCCTGCTGGCGGGAGGCGGGCTTCGCGCCCAATACGCCGCGGCGCAACTACCCGGCGACCCTGCAGCCGCAGATCGAGCGCTGCATCCAGCAGAAGCTCGGGCGCTGATCAGCCCGGGCCGCCAAGGGCCGGGCGAATCTTGAGCTTCCCCTCCGTTTGGCGGGTTTTCCCGGCGCTGGCGGTCAGCACAATCGTCCCGACGATGATCGTCGGAGGTTTCGTAATGGCTCGCCTTGCCTTGCTCGCCGCAACCGGCCTTGCCGGTATCCTCATGCTCGATCCGCTCCTGGCGGCCACGCCGCAGCCGAGCGAGATGCAGGCGCAGCGTGGCGGTGCGCTGACGCCGCAGCGCGCGCGGGTAGCCTGCTGGCAGGAGGCCGGTTTCGCCCCCAACGTGCCGCGCCGCAATCGCCCGGCGACCCTGCAGCCGCAGATCGAGCGCTGCGTCCAGCAGAAGCTTAGGCGCTGATCAGCTGACGTCGTCGCTGCCGGAACCGATCCGCGTCGCCGGCAGGCCTTCGGCCGCAAGCGCCTCCATGATCTCCTGGGCGTGGCCATGGTCGCGTGTCTCGATCGTGATGTCGAGCTTGGTACCCTTGGCCGGCGTGTCGAGGAAATGCCGGCGGTGCTCGACCTCCAGGATATTGGCACCCATGCGGCCGAGCAGGGTGGCAATGATGCCGAGCACGCCTGGCCGGTCGGGAATCGTCATGCGGATGGCGACGATACGGTCCTCGCGCTCGAGTTCGCGCACCATGATGGACGCGAGGATGCGCGGATCGATATTGCCGCCGGTCAGGATCAGGCCGACGCGCTTGTCGCGGAACCTGGCCGGCTCGGCCAGCAGCGCCGCGATGCCGGCGGCGCCCGCGCCCTCGGCAATGGTCTTCTGGCGGGTCAGGCAGAGATTGACCGCCCGCTCCAACTGGGTTTCGCTGACCAGGACGATGTCGGAGACCTGGTCGCGGACAACCGGCAAGGTGGTCTTGCCGGCGAATTTCACCGCGATGCCCTCGGCGAGCGTCGGCCCGCCGCAAGGCCGGTCCTCGCCATGCACCGCGTTCCACATCGACGGATAGAGCGAGGCTTCGACGCCGACCACCTCGATCTCGGGCTTGATCGCCTTTGCCGCCAGGGCATTGCCGGCGATCAGACCGCCGCCGCCGATCGGGATCACCAGCATGTCAAGATCGGGCATGTCCTCCAGCATCTCGCAGGCGATGGTGCCTTGGCCGGCGACCACATGCGGATCGTCATAGGGGTGCACCCAGACGAGGCCTTCGACCTTCTGGATCGCTTCGGCGCGTGCCTGCGCCTCGACCAGCGTCTCGCCGTCGAGCACCACGCGGGCGCCGTGGGTGCGGGTCGCCGCCACCTTCACGAAAGGCGTGGTGATCGGCATGACGATGGTGGCGGGAATGCCGAGCCGGTTGGCGTGCAGCGCGACCGCCTGGGCGTGGTTGCCGGCCGACATGGCGATGACGCCGCGCTGGCGCTCGGCTTCCGTCAGGCTGGCGAGCTTGACCAGGGCGCCACGTTCCTTGAACGAATTGGTGACCTGCAGGTTCTCGTATTTGATGAAGACCTCTGCGCCGGTCATGGCCGAAAGTGCCGGCGCCGCCAGCATGGGCGTGCGCATGACGCGGCCCTTGATCGTCTCGCGGGCGGCTTCGATATCGGCAAAGGACAGCGTCACACCGGTCTCCCATTGAAGGCGAACAGGCCGCTGGGCCTGACGACGATCAGCAGCACGAGCGCGATATAGACCGCCGGATCGCGCCATTCGATAGGCAGATAGCCCGACCAGGCGGTTTCGGCGAGCCCGAGCGCGATGCCGCCGAGAAAGGCGCCGGGCACCGAGCCGACGCCGCCGAGAATGGCCGCGACCAGCGCCTTCAGCCCGAACACCGTGCCGAGCGCGAAATGCGCCGAGCCGAAATGCACCGCATGGGCGAAACCGGCAAGCCCGGCGACGCCGCCGGCGAGCGCGAAGGTCGCCGCCACCAGCCGTCCGGGGTCGACGCCGAACAGCGCGGCCATGCCGGGATCGTCGGCGAAGGCGCGCCAGGACCGGCCGAAGGCCGAGCGCCGGATCAGCCAGATCAGCCCCAGCGCGACGGCCAGCGCGAAGCCGACCACACTGATCTGGTTGAGCGTGACGGTGGTGACGAAATCGCCCGATCGCACCAGCGGGATCGGGTCGGAGGCCATCGGCGGCGACCAGCGCGCGCTCGATCCATGGGTCAGCCTGAGCGCCTCGCCAAGCGCTACCGCCACGCCGATGGTCGCCACCAGCACGGCCTGGCCGCTCTGCTTCTGGCCGACGATCGGCGCGACCACGGCCCGGCCGATGGCGAGATTGGTCGCGGCCGCCGTGATCGCCCCGGCGGCGAGTGCCAGGCCGAGGGCCGGCACGAGGCCGAGGCTTGCGGCCGCGATCGCGACGATGCCGACGGCGGCATAAGAGCCGGCCACTGCGATCTCGCCGAAAGCCAGGTTGATCCGGCCGATCGGGCCGTAGACCAGCGCATAGGCCGCCGCCAGCATGCCGTAGAGCGCCGCCGGCGCCAGGCCGTTGGCGCCCTGTTGCAGGGCATAGGCGAAAACCATGGGGATGTCGGGTACGGCGGCCTGGGACTGACGGCGCGCCGCCGCCTCGGCCGTCATCCTGGCATCGCCGAGCCACCAGCGCTTCAGGATCATCAGCCTGACCGGACTGAGGTCGCCTCTTTCGGTGCTGAGCCGGATAAGCTCGAAGCGGGCGGCATCGCCGCCGCCGCCGGCGAAGCCGCAGATGACGTGATGCGCCAGATTCGGCTGGCCCGGCTCACGCGCCACATAGTCGATGCGCACCGTGTTCTTCAGCGGCGTCACCGGACCGTAGCGGCTCTCCCGGATCTGGCTGCCCTCGGCATGCAGAGCCGGCAGCACGTCGCGGCAGATCCTGAGGTGATCGGGCTCGACGATGCTGGCGCAGGCGCCCACGAGGAGGCAGAGGAGGGCCAGTGGGAGAAGATGGAAGGCGCCGGGCAGTGAAAACAACCCTCTCCCAGAGGGAGAGGGTGGCAGCGTCAGGCGCCGGGCGAGGGGATGTCCATCGCCGGATGGAGCGGTGCGCGACGCGAAAATTGGCATGAGTGCGGATCGGTACGACCCCTCACCCGGCAGCTGACGCTGCCACCCTCTCCCTCTGGGAGAGGGTTGGTTCATCTGCGCTTTCCGCTCTCGGGGGGAGGCGCCACGCCGTCAGCTCCGACCGCCAAGGATCGCCGCCACGCGCGGCGCGAAATAGGTCAGGATGCCGTCGCAACCGGCCCGCTTGAAGCCGATCAGGCTCTCCATCATGGCCCGCTCGCCGTCGATATAGCCGGCGCGTGCCGCACCCTCGATCATCGCGTATTCGCCCGACACCTGATAGGCGAAGGTCGGCACGCCGAACGCATCCTTCACCCTTCGGCAGATGTCGAGATAGGGCATGCCCGGTTTGACCATCACCATGTCGGCGCCTTCGGCGATGTCGATCTCGACCTCGCGCAGCGCTTCGTCGGTATTGGCCGGGTCCATCTGATAGGTGCGCTTGTCACCGATCAGCGTCGCCTTGGTGCCGATCGCGTCGCGGAAGGGCGCGTAGAAGCCCGAAGCGAATTTCGCCGCGTAGCTCATGATCTGGGTATCCTCGAAGCCGGCCTCGTCGAGCGCCTGGCGGATCGCGCCGATCCGGCCGTCCATCATGTCGGAGGGCGCGATGCAGTCGGCACCGGCTTCCGCCAGCGCCAGCGACTGGCGGCAGAGGATCGCCACCGTCGGGTCGTTGAGGATGCGGCCATCCTCGGTCATCACGCCGTCATGGCCATGGGAGGTGTAGGGGTCGAGCGCGGCATCGGTGATCAGGCCGATCTCCGGCACCGCCTGCTTGATGGCGCGTACCGCGCGGCACATCAGGTTGTGCTGGTTCTCGGCCTCCGAACCGGTTGCGTCGCGCAACGCCGGATCGACATAGGGGAAGGGCGCAAGGGCCGGAATGCCGAGCCGTGCCGCCAGCTCCGCCTCGCGCACCGCTTCATCGACGGTGATGCGGTCGATGCCGGGCATGCTTGATATCGGGGTCCGCGCATCCTGGCTGTCGATCAGGAACAGGGGCCAGATCAGATCATCCGTGGTCAGCGTGTTTTCGCGGACCAGCCGGCGCGACCAGTCGGCCTTGCGATTGCGCCTCAGGCGCGTGCTGAGCGAAAGTTTTTCGGCGGTAGCGGCGGCCGGCAGTGGCTGCGGGCCACGGAGCGCACGGATCGACATCGTTTTCTTCCTCGCGTCGGAGCGCGGTTTTGTTCCTCGCGGCGGGGCGCATCCCGCACCAAGATCGAAAAGCCCTATCACTCCGGTATCAGCGGGAACAGTCCCGCAAAGGCTGATTTGCGATACGTATTCGGCGAGGGGTGGTCACTTTGTCTGTTTCTGTGTCTCATTCAACCTGCGGCTTTGGCCGGGGTGCCGAGTCGCGCGAAGCGAACGGGAGCACATGAGATGGAAACTCTTCTTCCTATCCTGATCCAGCTTATCGCCGGGGCGGTCGGCGGCAACGTCGCAGGCAAGTCGGCGCCGAGCCTCGACCAGGGCACTTTGATCAACTCGATCGGTGGCCTGCTCGGCGGCGGCATCGGCGGACAGATCGTCGCGGCGGTTCTGCCGGGGCTGCTCGCCGGCGGCGGCTTGTCGGTCAGCGGCATCCTGTCGAGCCTGGTGTCGGGCGGTGTCGGCGGCGGCGTGCTGCTGGCCATTATCGGGGCCGTGAAAAACGCCATGGGCAGCCGCTGATCGCGCGGCGCACCACCGTGTCGGGGCCTCTGCCGGGCGGCTGAATTGACCGCACCGGCAAAGGCCTCCTATGCCGTTGGCGGAGGAGACCGCCAATGGATTTCGCTCTTTCGGAAGAACAGCTGGCTTTCCAGGGTGTCGCGCGCGACTTCGCTCGCGACGAACTCGAGCCTCATGCGCGCGACTGGGACGCCGGTTCGGTGTTTCCCGAGGAAACGCTGCGCAAGGCGGCGGCCCTCGGCTTCGCCGGTATCTATGTCAAGGACGATGTTGGCGGCACCGGCTTGAGCCGGCTCGACGCGGCGCTGATCTTCGAGGAGCTCGCCCGCGGCTGCGTCTCGACCACGGCCTATGTCTCGATCCACAACATGGCCGCCTGGATGATCGATACCTACGGTCACCAGGACCTGCGCCGGCGTTATCTGCCCGACCTCTGCGCCATGACGACATTCGCCAGCTATTGTCTGACCGAGGCCGGTGCCGGCTCGGATGCGGCGTCGCTGCGTACGCGGGCGGTGAAGGATGGCAATTCCTATGTGATCAACGGTGCCAAGGCCTTCATATCGGGCGGCGGCCGCTCCGATGTCTATGTCGTGATGGCGCGCACCGGCGGCGAGGGCGCGCGCGGCGTTTCCTGTTTCGTGGTCGAGAAGGATACGCCCGGCCTGACTTTCGGCGCCCAGGAGAAGAAGCTCGGCTGGAAGAGCCAGCCGACCGCGGTGGTCGATTTCGATAATGTCCGCGTGCCCGCCGAGAACATGGTCGGCGAGGAGGGCCAGGGTTTCAGGATCGCCATGGCGGGCCTCGACGGCGGCCGGCTCAATATCGCCGCCTGTTCGCTCGGCGGTGCGCAGTTCTGCCTCGACCGGACCGTCGACTACATGAAGGACCGCCAGCAGTTCGGTTCGCCCTTAAGCGACTTCCAGGCGCTGCGCTTCCGCATCGCCGACTATGCCACCGAGCTCGAGGCGGCCCGCCTGATGGTCCGCCGCGCGGCGGTCGCCGTCGGCGACAAGGAGCCGCGCGCCACCACGCTCGCCGCCATGGCCAAGCGCTTCGCCACCGATGTCGGTTTCGAGGTGGTCAACGGATGCCTGCAATTGCATGGCGGCTATGGCTACCTGAACGACCATCCGATCGAGCGCATCCTGCGCGACGTCCGCGTGCACCAGATCCTGGAGGGCACCAACGAGATCATGCGCGTCATCGTCTCGCGCGACATCCTCGGCACGTGATAACAACCGGCTCATGACCACATCCGAATCCGCCTCCAACACCACCGAAGTGCTGATCGAGCGGCGCGGCACGGCCGGGTTGATCACGCTCAACCGGCCGCAGGCGCTAAACGCCCTGACGCTGGCCATGGTGCGCGCCATGCGGCCGGCGCTCGAAGCCTGGGCCATCGACCCCACCGTCACCCGGGTCGTGCTGATGGGCGCCGGCGACCGCGCCTTTTGCGCCGGCGGCGACATCCGGGTGCTGCATGACCTCGGCAAGGCTGGCCGCCAGGACGAGGCGCTGCAGTTCTGGCGCGAGGAATACGAACTCAACATTCTGATCAAGCGTTATCCCAAGCCCTTCCTGGCGCTCGTCGACGGCATCGTCATGGGCGGCGGCGTGGGGGTTTCGGTCCATGGCAGCCACGTCGTGGCCGGCGAGAAATTTGCCTTCGCCATGCCCGAGGTCGGCATCGGCTTCTTCCCCGATGTCGGCGGCACCTATTTTCTGCCGCGCATTCCCGGTGAGATCGGCGGCTATTTAGCGCTCACCGGCGCGCGCATGAAACAGGGCGACGCGCTGTCCACCGGGCTCGCCACCCATGCGGTGGCCTCGGCCGACTTTCCCGACCTGATCGATGCGCTGACCCGGGTCGATGCGGTCGATTCGACGCTGGAGGCCTTTGCCCGCTCGTCCACGGTGCCGCAGTCGATCACCAGCCGGCGCGCGGCGATCGATCGCTGTTTCCATTTCGATACGGTCGAGCAGATTCTGGCGGCGCTCGACGACGAGGCCGGCCGGGACGCGGCGGCAGCCGATGTCGCGGCAGGGCAATCCTGGACGGCGGAGACGGCCGCGACCATCCGGCAGAAGTCGCCGACCTCGCTGAAGATCGCATTGGCGCAGGTGCGCGCCGGCAAGACCATGAGCTTCGAGCAGGCCATGATCGCCGAGTTCCGCATCGTCTCGCGGGTCTGCCGCGGTCATGACTTCTATGAAGGCGTGCGCGCGGTCATCATCGACAAGGACAACCGGCCGCGCTGGCAGCCGGCGAGCCTCGAGGCGGTGACGGAAGCGATGGTCCAGGCCCATTTCGCGCCGCTCGCATCGGGCGAACTCGTGCCTCCGGCGGGGCTGTCGTCGTGAGCACCACCAAGCCGCGGCTCAGCGGCGATGCGCCGATCCAGGCCCATGTCGAGGCGCGGCTGGACTGGGTGCGCATCCTCACCTGGTTCCTCAGGGCCCTGGCCTTGCTGGCGCTCGGCCGCGGCCTGTCGCAATGGGCCGTCATCTGCGGTTTCCAGACCCTTGACGGCGTCGATTTCGAAGAGTTGGCTCCAGGCCTGCAGACCGCCACCATCTTCTTTGCCGTGATTCAGCTGGTCGCCGGCGTCGGTCTCTGGCTCACCGCCGCCTGGGGCGGCGTCGTCTGGATCATCACCGCGCTGGTCGCGCTGGCGATCGATGTTTCGGCTCCGATCGGCATCCAGGGCTGGGTGCAGACCTCCGGCCGACCCTTGGTCGCCTCGCTCGTCGATATCGCGCTGATCATCTTCTATGTCGTCGCCGCGACCATGGCTGCCCGGCAGATAGACCAGGGAACCGGCGACTGAACCCTTCCCGGGAAGCATACCGCAAGACCGCACGGCAAGAACCGCACTGGAGGAAATCATGAGCACGATCGCGTTTATCGGTCTCGGCAATATGGGTGGGCCGATGGCGGCCAATCTGGTCAAGGCCGGCCATAAGGTCATCGGCGTCGATGTCACGGAAGCGGCCATCGCGCGCCACGTCGCGGCCGGCGGCGAGCGGGCGGCCTCGATCGCCGACGCGGTTGCGGCAGCCGATGTGGTGGTCACCATGCTGCCTTCGGGGCGCGAGGTGAGCGCACTCTATCTCGGGCCATCGGGCATCATCGCCAAGACCAAGGCCGGTGCGCTCCTGATCGATTCCTCGACCATCGACGTCGATACCGCACGTGCCGTCGCCAAGGCTGCGGCCGAGAAGGGCTTCGCCATGCTCGACGGGCCGGTCTCCGGCGGCGTCGGCGGGGCCGCCGGCGGCACGCTTACCTTCATGTGCGGCGGTGAAGACGACACTTTCGCGCGGGCCAGGCCGCTGCTCGAAGCCATGGGCAAGACCATCGTTCACGCCGGTGGGCCCGGCAATGGCCAGGCCGCCAAGATCTGCAACAACATGATCCTCGGCATCACCATGATCGCCACCTCGGAGGCCTTCGTGCTGGCCGAGAAGCTCGGCCTCGACGCCCAGAAGCTGTTCGACATCGCATCGAAGTCCTCCGGCCAGACCTGGTCGCTGACAACCTATTGCCCGGTGCCCGGCCCGGTGCCGACCAGCCCGGCCAATCGTGATTATCAGCCGGGCTTCACCGCGGCGATGATGCTGAAGGATCTGAAGCTCGCCCAGGACGCGGCGCGCTCGGCCAATGCGGTCACCCCGCTCGGCGCCGAGGCGACCTCGCTCTACGGCCTGTTCGCCGCCCAGGGCGGCGGGGCCACCGACTTTTCCGGCATTGTCCGGTTCCTGCGCGGCAAGTGAACAGGGCGAATAGCGAATAGCGAATAGCGAGTGGGGATGAAGCGCCGAGCTCAGCGCGCAAACTCTCGCCCACGTCTTCGTGGGAGAGGGTGGCCGCGGAGCGGCCGGGTGAGGGTGGTTGCGTCCACCCGCGCCGTGCATTTCCCCGGGAATGATGGGCCAGCCCTCTTCAAACCCGGCGCCCCATAGCATCGTGCGAACGCGAGATGCGTTCGCACTCGCTATGTAGCGCCACCCTCTCCCGCAAGCGGGCGAGGGTTTACGCGCGCTGAGCTTGAGGCTTCATCCCCATTCGCCATTCGCCATTCGCCATTCGCCATTCGCTATCAGCTATCAGCCACTCCCCACCAGCCATTCCGCGCACCCTGATACCGTCTGTCCCAGCGGCATATTTCCGGCGCTCATCTTCCCCATGGGAAGCTGTTCGCTAAAATGCTCCCCTTGGGGGATGCTCAAGGAAGTATAAACGCCGGCGTGACGATTGAACCTTTCGTCCGAGGGCCAATGGTTGATGGTCTCTTGCCGCCATCCACGCACTTTCCGACCCAATTCGGCCCGAGGCCCGCAAGACCACGGTTTGGATCGTGAATCGTTCCTTGCTGGAATTGCACGAGGTTTATGAAGAGACAACAAGAGATTTTCAAAAGATCAATTCAAGATCTTGTTCAGCCTGAGAGGGTTAAACCGTCTTCATCTTGTTTTTTTGGCGGCTCTTAAAACTCGCGGGTCTAGCTTGGGTGTCGACAACGGGCGGAAAACAGGGCCGCCCGGCCGAGGGCAAAAACGCTCCGGCACCCGCAACAGGACAAGAGGCGTCACATGACTACGGCTGCCAAGACCCGCGAAATCGCGGCTCCCCCGATCTCGCCGGAGCGCCAGGAGCGCTTCGAGGCGATCAGCCCCGCCTATCTGGAGGCGCTGACCCTGATCGAACGGCTGCATCGCCGCTTGCTCGACGTGATCAAGGACGAGTTCGACCGGCGCAACCGCTCCGACATCAACGCGGTCCAGGCGCTGCTCTTGTTCAATATTGGCGACCGCGAGCTGACCGCCGGCGAATTGCGAACCAAGGGCTACTATCTCGGCTCCAACGTCTCCTACAATCTGAAGAAGCTGGTCGAGATGGGTTACCTGTCGCATCAGCGCTCGCGCATCGACCGCCGGTCGGTCCGCATCAGCCTGACCGACAAGGGCCATGAAGTCGCCGATGTGGTCGGCGCGCTCTATGCCAAGCATGTCCGCACGGTCGAACAGGTCGGCGGCATTTCGCTCGACGATTTCAAGGGTCTGAACAAGGCGCTGCTCCGGCTCGAGCGCTTCTGGACCGACCAGATCCTCTATCGGCTCTGAGCAAGGCACGTCACCATGATGTCGGTTCTGCCTGATTGGCCCATGGCTCTGGCCGGCATCGCGCTGGTCGTGATGCTCGCCGAGAATGCCTTTTCCATCGTCGGTGCCGGCCTCTGGTTCGACGGCGACGGCGATACCCGCGGCGATTGATCCCTGTCGATGAAGCGCGAAAGGCCCGGCTGACAAAGCCGGGCCTTTTGCTGTTCGGGGAAACGCCGCGATGGGTTCGATGATGCGCCATGGGCAGGGCGGACCGCGCGGCGAGGCTCGCTGCAACGATCTGGCACGGCCTGTTCGGCTCAGGCGGTTCGGCTCTGCGTTTCGGCTGTCCGGTCCCGACCCGATGCGGCGTGCCGGCGGGCTCGGGACGGGCGGGCAGGGCGGTCGGGCAAGCGGCCGTCCGTCACCGCCAGCGTATCGACGATCCTGTCGTCAGCATCGCAAAGCTCGATCCGCCAGCCCTCGACATCGCACCACGTCGCGTGGGCGCCTTGCGCGAGCTGTCGGGCGTAGATCCGGGCGGCGGCGATATCGGGAAATGCCTGCGTCTCGCTGAATTCGACGGCCGGGCCATTCATCACGTCAAAGGTAAACTGCTGCACTGGAGCCTCCGGTCAAGGGACGGAGAGCCAACGCGTGATGGGCGGCTTTGCTTCGTCGTGGCTGGCTTGCGCTTCGAACCGGCATTTCCACCAGCAATCCATGCACAATGCAACCGCTACCGCCGAAGAGGGCTAACGTTTACTGGCCGGAACACTGCACCCGCCGAGCCGGCCGCTTCGCCGGTTCGGGCGCTGCGGCGATGGCGTTTCATGCTGGGCTTCCGGTCCTGCCGGATTGTCGCAAGCTCAGGCGACGATGAACCGGTAGTCGACGAGAATGCGGCCGGCATTGTCGAGGCGCAGGAATTCGAGCCCGACGGCGGTGACTTCGCCTGTGCTGTTCGACACCATTTCCCAGTTGAACGTGATGGTGTCCTGCAGGGCCTGGACATTGGCCATCGCGCGGAAATGCTGGTTCTTCGCGATGACGTTCTTGTCATGCGAACCGGCCACGCGGTCTTCGAGTTCCTGATAGCCGCGCACCTCGCGGTCGCCGACATAATGCTCGCCCTGTGGCGCCCAGAGTTCGGCGATCTGCCGGCGCCGCGCCGAAGGGTCGCTTTCGTTCCAGACGGCGACATAGCGCGCGGTCAGCGCCTGGGCCTGGGTTTGACCGAGCGGGGCCGTGGCGATGGTGGGCGGGGTCATGCTGATCTCCAATGGTCCTGAAGCGATCGATCGCGATCGATCAATGAGCCGATTGGAAATCAGACGACTGGACGTGTGAACGTCCAGCGCGCCGATTTTGTTGTCCGATCGTCCAAAAAACGGGGGCGAGATCACTCGTGCGCCGTGCGACGGCGTGCGGCGCCCATGTCCGCTCGAACACGATGCCAAGCGCGCCATTGCGCCAGACCCGCGTCTTTGCGGCTGCGAGGTGCCACGCCTCATCGTCGGGTTTCGGCGTGGCCGAATGGCGACAGTTGTGCCTGTTCCCGCGGCTTTGCGGGGCAGCTTTGCTCCAGTCGCCTTGAGTTGGTCACAATGGTTGCACTACTAGCTGCCTTAAGGTCGCCATATCGTTTTCCTTAACGATAATGGTGTTCATTCCAAGCCGACGGCGGGTTGAGACCCACAGCCGAACAGCCGGAGAGCCCTGCGTGTCGCGAAACAAAACCTCTGCCCCCGGATCCGAGATGGTCAGCCGTCGTCTGGTGCTCGGCTCGATGGTCTCGATTGGCGCGCTGGCCGCTGGCAGCGTTTCGGCACTGGCGCAGGGTGTGCGCGGCGGTGCCAGCACCGCCGAGTGGGGCGACAGTTTCGATGCGGGCTCGCGTTCGCGCGCCACCCGCAACACCTTCCCGGTGCTGGGCCCGCACACGGTGCAGGGGCTGGAACAGGCGATCGGCCAGTATCAGAACATCGTCTCGCGCGGTGGCTGGCGGCCGATCCCGACCGGTGAGCGGCTGCGCATCGGTACCCGCCGCCCGGCCGTGGTGCTGCTGCGTGACCGCCTGATGGCGACCGGCGACCTCGACGGCAATGTCGGCCGCTCCGACGTGTTCGACAGCTTCGTCGACACGGCGGTGAAGCGCTTCCAGGTCCGTCACGGCATCTCGCCCGATGGCCAGGTGCGTGAATCGACCTTTGCCGCCCTGAACGTTCCCGCCGACATGCGCCTGCGCCAGCTCGAGACCAATCTCGTCCGCGTGCGCGCCTATTCGGGTTTCCTTGGCAATCGCTATATCGTCCTGAACATTCCGGCCGCCCAGGCCGAAGCGGTCGAGAACGGCGCCGTCGTGTCGCGCCATGTCGCCGTGGTCGGCAAGGCCGACCGTCAGTCGCCCGTCATCTCGACCCGCGTCGCCGACATCAATTTCAATCCCTATTGGACCGTGCCGGCCTCGATCATCCGCAAGGACCTGATCCCGAAAATGCAGGCCGAGCCGGATTACCTGACCAAGAATCGCATCCGCATCTTCAATGGCCAAGGCCAGGAGGTGGCGTCGACCTCGATCAACTGGAACTCGATGGAGGCGATGAACTATCGCTTCCGCCAGGACCCGTTCGAGGGCAATTCGATGGGCAATGTGCGCATCAACATTCCCAACGCCCATGCGGTCTACATGCATGACACGCCCTCCAAGGGCCTGTTCGGCGAGGACCAGCGCTTCCACTCCTCGGGTTGCGCGCGCATTCAGAACGTTCGCGAACTGATCGCCTGGATCCTGCAGGGCACGCAGTGGACCCGCTCGGAGATCGACCGCATTTTCCGGACCGTCGATCGGATCGATGCTCGTCCGCTTCAGCCGGTGCCGGTCTATTGGGTCTATGTCACCGCCTGGGCCGACCCGGACGGCATGGTGCAGTTCCGCGACGATATCTATCAGCGCGACGGCGCCGGCGCGCAGGTCGCGCTGGGCCAGCAGCCGCAGGCGCAGCATTAGGCCCAATCCCTTCCAAAGTGCCTCCAAGCCCGGCCATCGTGCCGGGCTTCTTTTATCCGCGCCCAGGTTTCGACGGGCCACGCCGCCGGCAGCCGGCTGTGGCAAACTCGCGCAATGCCCGAATCGAGCCGGCGCGAGGTCTATTTCGAATTCACCCCCATCGGCCAGGTGGTGCGGGTCGCGGCGGTCTGTGCCGAGACCGGCGTCGAGGTGATCGTCATGGGACCGGCATCGGCCAGCCAGCGTGATCTCGAACGGCTGGCGTTGCGCAAGCTGGAATGGCGGTTGGTCCAGGGTGCGGGCGAATAGCGAGTGGCGAATAGCGAGTGGGGAAGCGCTGCCCTCCTGCAGGCTTGCACGCTACGCGGTCGCGGCTACTGACCATTCGCCATTCGCCATTCGCCCGCCGCTCGGCCGGCTTGGACTCAACCAACCTTCCGTGCTACCGGCAAGGCAGCTCATGAAACAGCGCCGCGATGCGCCGCGACCCGATGGAGACAGCCCGATGTCAGCCTCGACCTCTCGGTCTTATCAGCCCTTTGATGGTTTCTTCTCGGCCTCGCTCGCCGACGCCGATCCGGTCATTTTCGACGCCATTCAGAACGAACTCGGCCGCCAGCAGCACGAGATCGAGCTGATCGCCTCGGAAAACATCGTCTCGCGCGCCGTCATGGAGGCGCAGGGCTCGGTGATGACCAACAAATACGCGGAAGGTTATCCGGGCAAGCGCTACTATGGCGGCTGCCAGTTCGTCGACATCGCCGAAGAGGTTGCCATCGAGCGGGCGACCAGGCTGTTCGGCTGCAAATTCGCCAATGTCCAGCCGAATTCCGGCAGCCAGGCCAACCAGGCCGTGTTCATGGCGCTGATGCAGCCGGGCGATACCTTCATGGGTCTCGATCTCGCCGCCGGCGGCCATCTCACCCACGGTTCGCCGGTCAATGTCTCCGGCAAGTGGTTCAAGGTGGCGCCCTATACGGTGCGCCAGGACGATCAGCGCATCGACATGGACGAGGTTGCCCGCATCGCCCGCGAGGCCAGGCCGAAGGTCATCGTCGCCGGCGGCTCCGCCTATGCGCGCTTCTGGGATTTCGCGCGTTTCCGGGCGATCGCCGACGAGGTCGGCGCCTATCTGTTCGTCGACATGGCCCATTTCGCCGGCCTGGTCGCGGGCGGCGCCCATCCTTCGCCGTTCCCGCATGCCCATGTGGTCACCACCACCACCCACAAGACCCTGCGCGGTCCGCGTGGCGGCCTGATTCTCACCGACGACGAGGCGATCGCCAAGAAGATCAATTCGGCGATCTTTCCGGGCATCCAGGGCGGCCCCTTGATGCATGTCATCGCGGCCAAGGCGGTGGCCTTCGGCGAGGCGCTGCGCCCCGATTTCAAGACCTATGCCCATGCCGTGGTAGCCAATGCCAAGGCGCTGGCCGAAACCTTGAAGGCGGCCGGCTATGACCTCGTCACCAACGGCACCGACAATCACCTGATGCTCGTCGACCTCAGGCCGAAGAACCTGACCGGCAAGGCCTCCGAGGCAGCCCTCGGCCGCGCCTATATCACCTGCAACAAGAACGGCATTCCGTTCGATCCGCAGAAGCCTTTCGTCACCTCGGGCGTCCGCCTGGGTACGCCGGCCGGCACCACCCGCGGCTTCGGCGTCGCCGAGTTCAAGCGCATCGGCGACTTGATCGTCGAGACGCTGGACGGTCTTTCCAGGGCGAATTCGGAGGAGGGCAATGCCTCTGTCGAAGCCGCCGTGCGCGACAAGGTGAAGGATCTCACCGCGCGCTTCCCGATCTATTCCTGACCAGCGGGGCGGGCCGTGCGCTGTCCCTTTTGCGGTTTCGCCGATACCCAGGTGAAGGACTCGCGTCCGACCGAGGACGGCTCGGCCATCCGGCGCCGGCGCGTCTGCACGGAGTGCAACGGCCGCTTCACCACTTTCGAGCGCGTGCAATTGCGCGAGCTCACCGTGGTCAAGCGCAACAACCGGCGTGTGCTGTTCGACCGAGACAAACTGATGCGGTCGATCCAGATCGCGCTGCGCAAGCGCCCGGTCGATCCCGAGCGGGTCGAGCGCCTAGTCTCCGGCATCGTCCGGCAGCTGGAAGCGTCGGGCGAGAGCGAGATCCCGGCCGAGAATATCGGCCGCATCGTCATGGAGGCGCTGAAGGCGCTCGATGACGTCGCTTACGTGCGTTTCGCTTCGGTCTATCGCAATTTCCGCGAGCCGAAGGATTTCGAACAGCTGATCGGCGAGATGGCGGAGGACGAAGAGCCGCCTGTCGGGCCGAAACGCCCCTAGTCCGGCGCGTCAGCCGTCGAGACGATCTGCCGAGAATGCGTCGCCATGAATGTGTCCCGCGCCATGAATGATCCGACATTCTCGGCCGCCGATCACGCCTTCATGGATCACGCGCTGCGGCTCGGGCGGCGCCAGCTTGGCCTGACCTTTCCCAATCCGGCGGTCGGCTGCGTCCTGGCGAAGGACGGCATCGTCGTTGGCCGCGGCGCCACCCAGCCCGGCGGCCGGCCGCATGGCGAGACCACCGCCATCGCCCATGCCGGCGAGGCCGCGCGTGGCGCTACCGCTTACGTGACGCTCGAACCCTGCTCGCACTATGGCCGCACCGCGCCCTGTTCGGACGCGCTGGCGCGCGCCGGTATCGTCAGGGTCGTCTGCGCCATCGGCGACCCGGACCCGCGCGTCCATGGTCGTGGCTTCAACATGCTGCGCGCCTATGGCATCGCGGTCGAAACCGGCCTTGGCGAGGCCGAGGCGGCGCTCGACCATCGCGGCCATTTCACCCGCATCCGGCTTGGCCGGCCCTTCGTCCAGCTCAAGATGGCGCTGACCTCGGACGGTTTCGTCGCGGGCGAGGGGGGGCGGCCCGTGCGGATCTCGGGTCCGCGGGCGAGCGAGGCCGTGCATGTCATGCGCGCCATGGCCGATGCCATCATGGTCGGCATCGGCACGGTGCTGGCGGATGACCCCATGCTCACCTGCCGGCTGCCCGGCATGGCCGATCGCTCGCCGATCCGCATCATCATGGATCCGCGGCTGCGCACGCCGGTCGATGCCAAGGTGGTGGCGACAGCCCGCGACGTGCCGACCTGGATCATCGGTGCCGTCGATGCGGCGCCGGAGGCCGAGCGCTGGCTCAGGGCGGCCGGTGCCGAGGTCATGCGCGTCGGGCGCACCGCCGGCGGCGTTCTCGACCTCAGCGAGGCGCTGCGACTGATCGGCACCCGGGGCATCACCCGTGTGCTCGCCGAGGGCGGGCCGACCCTTGCGAAAGCCCTTGTCGACACCGATCTGGCTGACGAGATCACGCTCATCCGCGCGCCTCAGGTGCTCGGATCGGGTGTTTCAGCCTTCACCCAACCCATGCCCGGCCGCTACCGTCTTGCGGAAGCCCGGCCGTCCGGCCAAGACATCATCGAGACCTATCGCTAGGAGAGCCCATGTTCACCGGCATCATCACCGACGTGGGCGAAGTCGTCGCCGTCAAGGACGAGGGCTCGGCCCGCCATCTGACCGTCGCCTGCGCCTATCCGGCGGAAACCATCCCGCTCGGCGCGTCGGTCTGCCATATGGGCGTCTGCCTCACCGTCACCTCGCTCAAGTCCGGCTCCAACCACACGCTGATCACCGTCGACGCCTCGGGCGAGACGCTGGCGCGCACCACGATCGGCTCCTGGCAGCCGGGCACCAAGGTCAATCTCGAACGCTCGCTGCGCATCGGCGACGAACTCGGCGGCCATATCGTCACCGGTCATGTCGACGGCGTGGCCGAGATCGTCTCGCGCGAGGACAAGGACGGCACCGCCTGGTTCGTCTTCCGGGCGCCGCGGGCGCTCGCCAAGTTCATCGCCGAAAAGGGCTCGGTCGGGCTCGACGGCACCTCGCTGACGGTCAACGGCGTCAAGGACGACACTTTCACCGTCACCTTGATCCCGCACACCCTGTCGGTCACCACCTGGGGGGCGGCGAAGGTCGGCGACCGGGTCAATCTCGAAGTCGACATGATGGCCCGTTACTCGGCGCGCCTTGCGGAGGCGAAGGCCGAGGGGTACTAAGCGCCTCCGAATTTTGAAGGATCCGCCATGGCCGCCCCGCGTTCCGCGCCCGCCGAGACGATCAAGACCCATGCCCGGGTGCTTGTCGTCGAAGCCCGTTTTTATGACGATCTCGCCGATGCGCTGCTTGACGGCGCCAAGAGCGCGATCGCGGCTGCCGGCGCGACCTGCGAGGTTCATACCGTGCCCGGTGCGCTGGAAATTCCCGCGGCCATCGCCATGCTGGTCGACGGCGCGGCGGCCAAGGGCACGCCGTTCGACGGCGCGGTGGCGCTCGGCACGGTCATTCGCGGCGAGACCACCCACTACGAGATCGTCTCGATCGAGAGTTCGCGGGCGCTGATGGATCTCGCCGTCTTGCGCAAGCTGCCGCTCGGCAATGGCATTCTCACCGTCGAGAACGACGCGCAGGCCTGGGCCCGCGCGCGCCGGTCCGAGATGGACAAGGGCGGTGGCGCGGCGGAAGCCTGCCTTGCCATGATCCGGTTGAAACGCCTGGCGGAGACCCGCTGATGACCACCCCGGTCAAACAGGCGAACAAGCGTGGCACGGCCAGGCTCGCCGCCGTCCAGGCGCTGTATCAGATGGATGTCGCCCATACCGACATCAACGAGGTGATCGGCGCCTTCCAGGTGTTCTGGATGGGCCGCGAGGTCGAAGGCGAGACCTATCTTCCGGCCGATCACCAGTTCTTTCGCGACATCATCCAGGGCGTCGTCCGCGAGCAGCAGCGCATCGACGTGGCGGTCGACACCATTCTCGCCGACGGCTGGCCGCTGAAGCGGATCGAGGCGGTGCTGCGCGCCGTGCTGCGCGCCGGTTGCTACGAGCTGTTCGAACGGCCGGACATTCCGGCCAAGGTGATCATCGCCGAATATGTCGACGTCGCCGACGCCTTCGTCGACCGCGAAGAGGTCGGCATGGCCAATGCGGTGCTCGACCGCATCGCCAAGCGGATGCGCCCGACCGAAATGGGCGAGACCCCGACGGCGTAAGGGCGAGTGGCGAATAGCGAATAGCGAGTGGGGAATGGGGGTCGCGCAGCCCGGCGCGACAGGGCCGCGCGAACCCTCGCCCACGCCTTCGTGGGAGAGGGTGGCCGCGGAGCGGCCGGGTGAGGGTGGTTGCGTCCGCCCACGCCGTGCATTCCGCCTGGAAATGATGGACCGGCCCTCTGCAAACCCTCGCCCGGCCGCTGACGTCAGGCAGAAGCAATTGCTTCTGCCGAGGCCACCCTCTCCCACGAAGACGCGGGCGAGGGTTGCGCGCGACACGGTCGCGACTCATCATCCATTCGCCATTCGCCATTCGCCATTCGCCTCGCCGGATTCATCCCCCATGGGTCGCCCTTCCGAAGACGAGCTCATTGCCCGTTATCTCGCGCCGCTGGCGACCGCACCGGGGGCCGATGGCCTGACTGATGACGCCGCCGTGTTGCCGGAAGGTATCGGCGATCTCGTCGTCACCAAGGATATGCTGGTGGCGGGGGTTCACTTCTTCGCCGACGACCCACCTGGCATGGTCGCGCAAAAGGCGCTGCGCGTGAACCTGTCGGATTTGGCCGCCAAGGGCGCTGGTCCGGTCGGTTTCCTGCTCGGGCTCGGCCTGCCGCCGGATTGGACCGAGGACTTCCTGGCCGGTTTTTCGGCCGGGCTTGCGCTCGATATCGCGCGCTTCGGCTGTCCGCTCTACGGTGGCGACACCGTCAAGATGCCCGGTCCTCTCACGCTGTCGGTCTCCGCCTTCGGCCGGGCGCGCCGGACAGTGCGCCGCAGCGGCGCCCGATCGGGCGATCTGATCGTGGTCAGCGGCACGATCGGCGACGGCGCACTCGGGCTGCGGGCGCGCCTCGCCGAGCGCGAGCCTGGTTCTGCGCCGGATTGGCTTAAGCTTCTGGCGCCTGGACATCGTCGGACGCTTGCCGGCCGCTATTTGCTGCCGGAGCCGCGGACAGGGCTTGCCGAGGCCGTTTCCGCCCATGCTTCGGCCGCGATGGATATTTCCGACGGGCTCGCCGGCGACCTCGCTAAACTCCTGAAGGTCTCGGGTGTCCGCGGGCGGGTCCGGCTGGGGGATATTCCAGTTTCGGAGGCGGTCAGGGCAGCGTTCGATCTCGATGGGTCATTGGTGACGACGATGCTGACCGGCGGTGACGATTACGAGGTCCTGGCGACGGTTCCGCGCGGGGGCATCGCCGCGTTCGAGGCCGCTGGCCAGGCGGCTGGCATTCCGGTTGCCGTCATCGGCGAGGTGACCGATGGCGAGGGGCTCGATGTCGTCGATGCGACCGGCCGGCCGCTCCCGCTTGGCGCGGGCCGCTTCGAACATTTTTGATCGAACGACCACCGTCGCCGCACGCACTTCCCGATCAGGCCGGATACGGGTCGGACGATAACAGCCGGTCGCGCAGATGCATCGCGTCGGTCGCCATGCGGAAGGACAGGCTGTCCGGCCCGGGCATCGGCCTGATGCGCTCGTTGTGAAAAGCCGCGACGGTCCAGCCGGAACCGAGACGCTGCAAAACCAGCGTCTGGATCGACCGCCTGCCGGCCGGGAACGCGCATTGCCATGAGAACACGACGGCGCCGACGCAATGGCCGAGCGCGACATCATCGGTCAGAAAGCGGACGCTTGCCGCTTCGCCGGCAGGCCGGGTGCTTTTGAGCACGGTCCGGAACAGCATGTCGTGGGATCGAGCATTGGCGGTGCGGCCCAGAAGATGGGTTCCGTCGAATGCGGCATAGTCGGCATCGACGGAACGCAGGGCCGCATAGCCTTCGGCGTCGCCCTCATTCCAGGCGATGCTTCGGTTTTCGACCAGATCGAGGATGGCGTGGCGGTCGGCCTCGCGATG
>BFBZ01000991.1_pt1 | contig 20975 bp, 20 predicted proteins | sample 1888401 | NCBI WGS metagenome assembly BFBZ01 (sample SAMD00112614, study PRJDB3348) | symbiont metagenome | host: Chara braunii | reverse complement strand
CCGCCGAGATTCCTCACCGCGCGGATGCCGGTCGGCGATGTGACGTTGATCTCGGTCAGCCAGCCGTCGATCACGTCGATGCCGACCAGGATCATGCCGCGCTCGCGCAACGCAGGCCCGATGGTGTCGCAGATTTCCGTCTCGCGCGGCGAGAGTTCGGTGTCTTTCGGCGTGCCGCCGCGCACCATGTTGGAGCGCAGATCGTCGGCGGCCGGCACGCGGTTCACCGCGCCGGCGTAGACACCGTCGACCAGCAGAATGCGCTTGTCGCCGTGCTTTACCTCGGGAAGGAATTTCTGGATCACCCACGGCTCGCGGAATGTGGCCGCGAACATGTCGTAGAGCGAGCCGAAGTTGAGATCATCCTTCGTCAGGCGGAACACCGCGCCGCCGCCGTGACCGTAGAGCGGCTTCATGACGATATCGCCGTGCTTTGACCGGAACGCTTTGATCTCGTTGAGGTCGCGCGTGATCAGCGTCGGCGGCATCAGCTGCGGAAAGTGCGTGACGAACACCTTCTCCGGTGCGTTGCGCACCTGCGCCGGATCGTTGACCACCAGCGTCTTCGGATGAATGCGTTCGAGCAGATGCGTCGATGTGATGTAGTTGAGATCGAACGGCGGGTCCTGCCGCATCAGCACCACGTCGAAGGATTCCATCTCGACGCGCTTCGGCTCCCCCAATTTGAAATGGTTGCCCAGCTCATCCTTCACCGTGAGCGGCTGCACGGTCGAGAACACCTTGTTGTCGACGAGAGCCAGCTTGTCGGTCGTGTAGTAGCTGATCGAGTGGCCGCGGGATTGTGCCTCCAGCAGCATCGCGAAGGTGGAATCGCCGCGGATGTTGATCCGCTCGATCGGGTCCATCTGTACCGCGACGCTCAGGGCCATAGGGTTCTCTCAACGTAGAGGGGAGGCGGAAAAGCGAATGCTCAACCGGGGGTTAACATCTTACCGCCAAGCTGCAACTACGGCCCGGGGTGGGACTCCCAGATGGTTAATCTTCCCAAATTTTCAATCGCCACCAAGCTTTATGCGATTTTTGCGCTGCTCGCCACCGTGACCGTGGCGCTGGCCCTGATCGCCGTTCTCAACGCCCGGCGCCATGCCGAGTTGAACCACGATTACGAATCGGCCTTTCGCGGCGCGCAATTCGTCGAGCGCATGAACGGCATCATTTATGCGATGCGGCTCGAGGCACGGGGCATCTTTATGTCCGCGGACGACACCTCGGCCAAGCGCTACGCGGCGAGCTTGATCCAGTACAACGACCGCCTCGGTGACGTGTTGACCGAGTGGGGCTGGGTGCTGCGGCCGTCGGAGCAGGCGCAGTTCGATGCGCTGTCCGAGCGCATCAAGAAGTACCAGGAATTCTCTCGCGACGTGGTGCTGCACGCCGACGATTTCAGCCTGAAGCTGACGCACACCGTGGCCGATTCCGAAGCCGACGAGGCGATACGAAGCGCACTCAACCAGGATCTGGAAGCCTTCGCGCAGCTTTACTCGCACCGCGCGCAGTTCACCTATGGCGAGATCGAGCGTGGCATCGAATGGGCCTGGGTCGTTATGACCGCGCTCGGCGGGTTTGTGGTTGTGCTCGCGATCTTCGGAGCCGTGATGCTGGTCCGCGCGGTGACACGGCCGCTCGCGGCGATCACGCGGGTGACGGAGCAGGTGGCCGAAGGCGCGGCCGTGCCGATTCCCTATGGCGCGCGGCGTGACGAGATCGGCGCGCTGGCGCGCTCGATTGCCGTGTTTCAACACGCGATGCGTCACAACGAGGATCTCAACAGGAAGGTGATTGAAGCGGCGGAGACGCGTTCGCGCCGGCAGGAGATGGTCGCTTCCGAGATCGTGAACTTCTCCAGCAACGTTGAGTCGAGCATCGCCGACCTCGGTGCGATCTGCGATCAGATGCTCACGGCGTCGGCGCAGCTTGCACAGGCCGCAGACCACGCGGGTGAGCGCACCGCCGGCGCGACAGCGGCGTCCTCTGAAGCGTCGAGCAACGTGCGCGACATCGCCTCTGCCGCTGATGAGCTTGCCGCCTCCGTCATGGAGATCGACCGGCAGGTGTCGCAATCCAATGCCGTTGCCGAAAAGGCCGTTGGCGAGGCAGAGCGCACCAACGTCGCCGTCAAGGAGCTTGATGAGGCCGCACGGCGCATTGGCGACGTGGTGCGGCTCATCACCGACATCGCGGAGCAGACCAACCTGCTGGCGCTCAACGCCACGATCGAAGCGGCGCGGGCGGGTGAAGCAGGGCGGGGCTTCGCGGTGGTTGCGAGCGAGGTGAAGGCGCTCGCCGGTCAGACCGCGAGCGCAACCGACGAGATCGCGTCGCAGATCGCCGCAATGCAGCAGGCGACGCACCGCTCGATCGAGGCGATCAGCGCGATTGAGCGCACCATCATGGATATCGGAGAAATCTCAAGTGCGATCGCCGCCGCAGTGACCGAACAGGGTGCCGCGACGCAGGAAATCGCGCGCAGCGTCGAGATCGCGGCCAAGCGCACGGTCGAGACCGCTGATGAAGTCGGCCGCGTCGGCGATGCAACCGAGCGCACGCGAGACAGCGTGACGACGGTGCGCTCGTTTGCCGACGAAGTGGGCGCGATTTCGATCCGGCTGCGCGAGCAGGTAGACCGGTTCTTCAAGCGGCTGGAAGCGGCTTAAGTCGCCTCGAACGCGTTCATGATGTGCTTCGGGATTCGTCTCGGCGCGACCAGCATCGCGTCGAAGCGAAAATCGCACCCGCCGAAATCCGGGCTCTTCGAAAGCCAGAATTCGGCCGCTGCGACGATGCGGCCTTTGCCGCGTTCGGTGATCGACTCGGCTGCGCCGTCGAGCGTGGCGCGCGCTTTCACCTCGACGAACGCAATCGTGTTGAAGCGCCGTGCGATGATGTCGATCTCGCCGACCGGTGTGCGGAAACGCCGTACCAGAATGCGATAGCCTTTCGCGACGAGGAACGCGGCCGCGCGGCTCTCCGCCGAAAGGCCGGTTTTGAACGCAGCGACGCGCTCGGGGCTCGGCTCGGTCTTACCGCGGCGCTTACTTTCCTTGGCCATCGTTCTCTTCTTCGAGCGCAATTTCTTGGAGTGTGAGTGCGCGCTGATAGATTTCACGGCGTGGCCTGCCGGTGGCGGTCGCGACCTCGCTCACGGCGTCCTTGACGGAAACGCGCTTGAGGGCACGGCGGAGCAACTCGTCGACATCGGCCTCTGTGGCTTGACCTGCATCGTCCGGCGGTGGCGCAACGACAATGACGATCTCGCCGCGGGTCTCGGCGCCGTCCGCGTATTCCTTCGCGAGTTCGGCAAGTGGTGCGCGGCGCACCTCCTCATGCAGCTTGGTCAGCTCGCGGCACACCGCCGCCTCGCGTGCGCCCAGTCCTTCCGAGAGATCGGCGAGCGTGTCGGCCACGCGCGGGCCGGTCTCGTAGATGATCAAAGAAGCTGGAATGCGCGCGATCTCCTGAATGCGCGATTTGCGCTGGCCCTCTTTCGGCGGAAGAAAGCCTTCGAAGAAAAACCGGTCGGTCGGCAGGCCCGCGACCGACAGCGCGGCAAGCGCCGCGGACGGGCCGGGGACCGCTGTTACGGCCAAACCCGCGTCACGTGCGGCGCGAACGAGCTTGAAGCCGGGATCGGACACCAGCGGCGTGCCGGCATCGGACACAAGTGCAACCGCTTCGCCTGCGGCAATCCGCGCGAGCAGCTTTGGCCGCGCCTCGGCGGCGTTGTGATCGTGATACGGCGTGAGCGGCGTGGTTATGCCGTAATGCTCGGTCAGTCTTCGCGTGATCCGCGTGTCCTCGCAGGCGATGAGGTCGGCAGCAGCCAGCACTTCCAGCGCCCGCAGGGTGATATCGCGGAGATTGCCAATCGGGGTGGCAACCAGATGCAGGCCGGGTGGGAGCCGCGGGGGCTCGACCGCCTGGCCCGCCAGGATGTAGGACTTCACGGCGTTGGGTTTGGCGCGATCTCCCGGCATGGACGGCACTCTAGCGGTGGACATGGGGCCCGTCATCGGTCCGGAAGGAATTCGTTATCCTTTTCATTTGGTTAACCTATCGCCGACAATATGCCCGGATGCCGCTGTGAGTTGTCGCGTGGGATGCCTCGGGTCGGCATGTCGAGGAGAGTACCGGGCATGGTCCGGGTCCTGAACGCTGAGTGGCGGCAGACGCGTCGCGTGGTCCTCGGAGGCCTCGCGTTCGGCGCGCTCGCATTTGTCGCTGGCTGTGCTGGCACCGCGGACATGTTCAGCTCGCAGCAGCCGCAACAGCCGCCGCAACAACCCACCACGGTCGGCTCCGGCCAGGTGCGTGTCGGATTGATCCTGCCGCTGTCAGGGCAAGGCAACGCGGCGGCGGTGGCGCAATCGATGAAGAACGCCGCCGAGATGGCGCTCGCCGAGTTCAACAGCCCGAACGTCCAGCTTCTCGTCAAAGACGACAGCGGCACCGCGAGCGGCGCACAGACCGCCGCGGCGCAGGCGCTTGAAGAGGGCGCGGAGATCATCGTCGGCCCGTTGTTCGCGCATTCGGTTGGTGTCGTCGGCCAGGCGGCGCGGGCGCGCGGCGTGCCGGTGATCGCGTTCTCGACCGACGCGAATGTCGCTTCGCGTGGAATTTATCTCCTGAGCTTCCTGCCGGAGTCGGACGTCGATCGCATCGTCGACTACGCCGTCGCGAATGGAAAACGTTCGTTCGCCGCGATGCTGCCAGATAACGCCTACGGCAACGTCGTCGAGGCGGCGTTCAAGCAGGCGACGGCGCGCAAGGGCGCGCGCATCGTGGCACTCGAAAAATACGGTCTGGATACGTCGCAGATCGCGACCCCGGCGCGGAACGTCGCGCAGGCCGCGGCGCGCGGCGCGGACGCGGTGTTCATTCCGGACGGTGCGGAGGCGGTGCCGACGGTGGTGCAGCAGCTCTACGCAAACGGCCTGCCGAAGGGACGTGTCCAACTGATGGGCACCGGTCTGTGGGACGACTCCCGCATGTTTGGTGCGCAGGATCTGCAAGGCGGCTGGTTCGCGGCGCCCGATCCGCAGGGCTTCCGCAATTTCTCGCAGCGCTACCGCCAGCGCTTCGGCTCCGATCCGGTGCGAACGGCGACGCTGTCCTACGATGCGGTGGCGCTTGTCGCGGCGCTGGTGAAGACGCAGGGCGCGTCGCGGTTCTCCGATACGATCCTGACCAATCCGTCGGGCTTCTCGGGGATCGACGGGCTGTTTCGCTTCCGCCAGGACGGCACCAACGAGCGCGGGCTCGCGGTGCATCGCATCTCCGGCAACGGCAGCACGATCATCTCGCCGCCGCCGCGGGCATTCAGCGCGTCGGGATATTAGGCCGCCAAATCGGCGACCACCGCGTCGAGCACCGGGAAACCGGCTTGCGTGACGCGCAGCGTGCCGTTGCTCGCGTTCTCGACGAAGCCCAACGACTCGAGCATGGAGATGCGCTCGGGATCGATCTCGCGGCCCGCAACGCGCTTGTAGCGTTCGAGGTCGATGCCTTCGGCCAAACGCAACCCCATCAGCAAGAATTCGTCGGCGATCTCCTCGCGTGTGAGAAGATCGTCGGTGACGATGCCGGTGCCGAGCGATTCCACGCGCATCAGCCAGGCTTCGGGACGCTTCTCGGTCGCGATGGCGCGGCGGCGGCCTTCCACATCGAGGCGAGCGTGGGCGCCGGGGCCGATGCCGGCGTATTCGTGCATGCGCCAATAAACGAGATTGTGCCGGCACTCGGCGCCGGGCCGCGCGTGATTGGAGACTTCGTAAGCGGGAAGCCCCGCCCGCGTGGTCACTTCCTGTGTGACATCCCACAGGTCGCGCGAATTGTCGTCGTCGGGAATGACGAGCTTGCCTGCGGCGTGGAGCGTCGCAAACGGCGTCTCCGGCTCGATGGTGAGCTGATAGAGCGAGAGATGCTCGGCAGCTTCCGAGATGGCGTGTTTCAGTTCGGTGCGCCATTCGTCCGGCGTCTGGCGCGGGCGCGCGTAAATCAGGTCGAACGAATAGCGCTCGAAGTTCTTGCGCGCGATGGCGACGGCGTCGAGCGCCTCCTGCGCGGTGTGCAGGCGGCCGAGCTCCTTCAGCGATGCATCGTTGAGCGATTGCACGCCGAGCGAGACGCGGTTCACGCCTGCGGCGCGATAGCCGGCAAATCGCGTGGCCTCGACGCTGGTCGGATTGGCTTCGAGCGTGACCTCGACATTCTTATCGACGGTCCAGTGCTTGCCGATGCTGTCGAGGATCGTGCCGACAGTCGAAGGCTGCATCAGCGACGGCGTGCCGCCGCCGAAAAACACGGTCGAAACGGTGCGCGCCCCCGTGCGCGCCGCGGTCGCGGCAATTTCGGTCTCGAAGGCGCGCAGAAAACGCGCCTCGTCGATCTGGGCGTGGCGGACGTGGCTGTTGAAGTCGCAGTACGGGCACTTCGACAGGCAGAACGGCCAGTGGACGTAGACGCCGAAGGCCTGCTCGGCGTTTGGCAAGTCAGCGTTTGCCAAGACACGCCTCCGCCAGCATCAGGAATGCGCGCGCGCGGTGCGACAGTCCCATTCCCCGCGGCGGCAATCCGTGTTTCTCGTCGCTCGTCATTTCGCCGAAAGTGCGTGAGTGTCCGTCGGGCAGGAACAGCGGATCGTAGCCGAAGCCTGCGGTGCCGCGCGGCGGCCACGCGATGACGCCGTGAACCTTTGCCTCAAATTCTTCGAGATGGCCGTCGGGCCACGCCACGCATAGCGCGGAAACGAAGTGCGCGCGCCGCTGAGCGGGCGTCTTCGCGCCTTTCTCCATCAGCTTGGTTTGGATTTCGTTCATGGCGTGACGGAAATCCTTTGTCGGTCCGGCCCACCGCGCCGAATAGATACCGGGATCGCCGCCGAGTGCGTCAACAGCAAGGCCGGAGTCATCGGCGAAGCTCGGTTGGCCGCTCGCCTTGGCTGCGGCTTCCGCCTTGATCCGCGCATTGGCCTTGAACGTGGTGCCGGTCTCGTCGGGTTCCGGCAGTCCCAGTTCTCCGGCGGATATGGCTTCGACGCCATAGACCGACAAGAGGTCGCGCATTTCCGCCAGCTTGCCCGGATTGTGGGTCGCGATCACCAGCCGTCCGGTGATTTGCCGGTGCGCGCTGCCGCTCTGTGCCGACGGGGAAATGTTCACGCCACCGCTATCTTTTGTAGATCGACGAGCTTGCCGATGCCCTTTCGCGCGAGACCGAGCAGCGTCAGAAGCTGCGCCTCGCTGAAAGGGTCCTTCTCGGCGGTCGCCTGGATTTCGATGATGTTGCCAGAGCCGGTGAGGATGAAGTTCGCATCGGTGTCGGCTTCGGAGTCTTCCGCGTAGTCGAGATCGAGCACCGCGGTGCCATTGAACACGCCGCACGAGACGGCGGCCACATGATCGCGCAGAGGGTTGGTCTTGAGCATCTCGCGCTTTTGCATCCATGCGATGCAGTCGTAGAGCGCGACCCAGGCACCGGTGATCGAGGCGGTGCGGGTGCCGCCGTCGGCCTGCACCACATCGCAGTCGATGGTAATCTGGCGCTCGCCGAGCGCTTCGAGATCGACGATGGTGCGGAGGCTGCGGCCGATCAGGCGCTGGATCTCGACAGTGCGTCCGCTCTGCTTGCCAGCGGCGGCCTCTCTCCGCGTGCGCGAGGAGGTCGCGCGCGGCAGCATGCCGTATTCGGCGGTGACCCAGCCTCGCTGCTGGCCCTTGAGCCAGGGTGGCAGCTTGTCTTCCAGCGTTGCGGTGACGAGGACGTGGGTGTCGCCGAACTTCACGAAGCAGGAACCTTCGGCATATTTCACCACGCCGCGCTCGAGCGAGACGGCGCGCATTTCGTCGGGTTGGCGTTTGCTGGGTCGCAAAATTGGTCTCCGGGGACGGTGCTTCGTGGAGCCCGCTTTTAGGAGGGGCGGGCGACAGCCACAAGACCCGGCAGGCGATTAAAGCCCTATTCCGGCTCGATCCCAGCGTCCTTGATCATCTTGGTCCATTTCACGAGCTGGACCCTGACATGCTCGTTCAGCTCCTCGGTGGACGAGGAAAACGCCTCGAAGCCGAGAACGGCGATCTTCGCCTTGGTTTCGGGGTTGTCGATGATCTTGCGGAGTTCCGTGTTCAGCTTGGCCACGATTTCCGGTGATGTGCCGGCTGGCGCGAAGAGCCCGGCCCACGAGTCCATGTCGAAGCCCTTCACGCCGGCTTCGTCGAGCGTCGGGAGGTCGGGAAGGAGTGTGCTCCTTTGCAGGCGCGTGGTCGCGAGCGCGCGCAGCGCGCCGGACCTCACGTGGGGAAGGCCGATGGTGAGATCGGTGAACATCATCGACACACGCCCGGCGATCAGATCGTTCATCGCGGGCGGCGCGCTGCGATAGGGCACGTGCAGGATGTCGAGGCCCGCCGCGGCCTTGAAGGTTTCACCGGCGACGACGCCCGACGAATTGCCCGACGCGTGCGAGAGCTTGCCGGGGTTAGCCTTGGCGTAAGCGATCAGTTCTTGGAGGTTTTGCGCCGGCACATCCTTGTTGATCGCGAGCGTGAAGGTGTAGCTGCCGATGCGCGAGAGCCCGACGAAATCCTTCACCGGATCGTAGCTGATGCTTTTATTGAGGCTCGGCGCCGCCGACAGTGGACTGTTGGTCGCCATCAAGAGCGTGTAGCCGTCCGATGCCGACCGCGCGACGTAAGCGCCTGCGATCGCGCCGTTCGCACCAACTTTGTTCTCGATGATGATGCTGGCGTTGAGATTGGCCGCGAGCTCCTGTGTGACAATACGGCAGATGGTGTCGGTCGCGCTGCCGGGTCCGAAGGGAACGATCACGGTGATCGGCTTGCTTGGATAGCTCTGCGCGTCTGCCGGGAAGACTTGGGCCGCAGCGCCGACCAGCGTGAGCGCGCAGGCTGACAGAATCCGAGCGATGCTTCCCATTGCCCAACCCTCCCAATGCGCCGGTCTTCTTGACCTGTTGCCTGCGAGCATAACAGGATTTGGACGCCGGGGCGTGCGCTCCGAAGAGGAGAGCTTGCCGTATGATTCCGACCTGCCCCGCGCCGCTTCCGCCCAGCAAGCCGAAGATCGCAACGCCGCCGAACGCCTGCGATTGCCACAACCACGTGTTCGGACCGGCGTCGAGGTTTCCCTATGCGGAGGACCGGAGCTACACGTCGCCCGATGCGCCGGTCGAAAAGTATCTCGCGATGCTCGACACGGTTGGATTTGCGCGCGGCGCGCTGGTGCAGGCAAGCGCGCACGGCTCGGACAATTCGGCGATGCTCGACGCGCTTGGCTCGCATCCGCATCGGCTGCGCGGCATTGCGGTGGCGGATGAGAATGTTCCGGTGACGGAGCTGACGCGCTGGCATACGCTCGGGGTGCGCGGGCTCCGCTTCAATCATTATTTTCGCGGCGGCCAGTTGCACTATCGCGGCGGCGTGCCGCTCACCGCAGCGAAGGTGCTCGCGCCCGCGATGAAAGATCTTGGCTGGCACCTGCAGCTCTGGATCGATTGCAAGGATCTGCCGGACACGATTCCGATGCTGAAGGAGATCGGCCTGCCGGTGGTGATCGACCATATGGGCCGCACCGACGCGCGCGCCGGGACCGGCACGCCGGGATTCCGAAGTCTGGTGAAACTCGTCGGTGACGGCGGCTGCTGGGTGAAACTTTCCGGCGCACACCGGCTCAGCAACAACGCGCCGGACTATCCCGAAGCAAAGCCCTTCCACGAAGCGCTGGTGCGCGCCAATCCCGAGCGGCTGGTCTGGGGCAGTGACTGGCCGCATCCGCGCATCGAAGGCGACATGCCTGACGCGGGCAAGCTGCTCGATCTTTTCAACGAATGGACGCCCGATGCCGCGACGCGCAAGCGCATCCTCGCGGACAATCCGGCGAAGCTTTACGGCTTCCCGAACTAGGCCGCGCTACTGCGAGGTCCAGCCGCCGTCCACCGGGATCGCGGCGCCGGTAACGTTGTGCGCCGTGGGATGCGTGAGCCACAACGCCAGCGAGCCGATTTCCTCCGGCAGCGACATGCGCCGGCTCGGCTGCTTCTCCGCAAGCAGGCTTGCGATGCTGGCCTCGCGGTCGCCGCCGAAGTCGGCCGCCCGCGCCGCGATCTGCGGCCCGATGATCGGTGTTTCGGTCCAGCCCGGGCAGATGCAGTTGACGGTGACGCCGCCGCTGTCGCGCGAGCCGGCGGTTGCGTATTCGAGCGCTGCCACACGCGAGAGGCCAATCAGGCCGAACTTGGCCGAGACGTACGGCGCCTTGTCCACCGACGCGACAAGGCCATGCACCGAGGCGATGTTGATCACGCGGCCGTAGCCGCGCGCGCCCATGCCCGGCAGCGCCCGCCGCATGGTGTCGAACGCGGCGGACAGGTTGACGGCGATGATGTCGTCCCAGATCTGGCGGGTGATCGTGGCGAGACTGGCGGTGCGCTGGATGCCGGCATTGTTGACCACGACGTCCGGCCCGCCCCAATGGGCGACCGCATCCATCATCGTCTCGATCACCGACGGGTTGCGCATATCGGCGTCGAAGAAGCGCGCGTCCGGTGCGCCGCTCTCTCGCATCGCCGCAACGGCGGCATCCGCTTCGCTCTGTGTCGCCAGCCCGTGCACGCCGATCCTTGCGCCCGCCGAAGCCAGAGCCTTCGCAATCGCCATGCCGATGCCCTGCACCGAGCCGGTCACCAATGCGGTGCGTCCTTCAAGAAATCGTTCCATTAATTTTCTCCCCCTGAAAAGCTTCAGGCTAATCGCCGCATTTTCGGAGGCAAGGCCGTTCCGGCTTGCGCTTTTCGGCCTGAATGGACACATTTATCGGCCGTCTGAATGGAGCAGTTTCGCGTGTCTCAGGACGTCCCGATCGGCAAGGCGCAAATCAGCCTCGCGCAGCTCAACGAGCGCTCGCGGGAGATTTTTCGCCAGATCGTCGAAAGCTATCTTGCGACCGGCGAGCCGGTCGGCTCGCGCAATCTGTCGCGTCTGATCACCACGCATCTGTCGCCGGCCTCGGTCCGCAACGTGATGGCGGACCTGGAGCAACTCGGGCTGATCTACGCGCCGCACACGTCGGCGGGCCGTCTGCCGACCGAGTTGGGCTTGCGCTTCTTCGTCGATGCGCTGATGCAGGTTGGCGATCTCAACGAAAACGACCGCCGCCAGATCGAGGCGCAGGTGGCAGGCGCAGGCCGCTCGGTCGATAGCGTGCTGACGGAAGCGTCAGGATTGTTGTCAGGCCTCACACGCACCGCGGGCGTTGTGCTGGCGTCGAAGCTGAACGTCCGGCTCAAGCACATTGAATTCGTGCGGCTCGAACCGGAGCGCGCTCTGGTCGTGCTGGTGGCGGAAGACGGCCAGGTTGAGAACCGCGTCGTGCAATTGCCGATCGGATTGCCGACCTCGGCGCTGACCGAGGCGGGCAACTTCCTCAACTCGCGCATTCGCGGCAAGACGCTCGGTGAGGTGCGCGGCGAACTGGAGAAGGCGCTGGCGGCGGGACAGGCCGAGCTCGATCAACTGACACAGAAGGTTGTCGCGGCCGGGCTCGCGAGCTGGTCGGGCGGCGACAGCGCCGAGCGCCAGCTCATCGTGCGCGGGCAGGCGCATCTACTCGAAGACCTGAAGGCGCTGGAAGACCTCGAGCGGGTGCGGCTCCTGTTCGACGATCTGGAGTCTCGCCGCGAGGTGGTGGACCTGCTCGGTCGCGCCGAGCGCGGCGACGGCGTCCGTATCTTCATCGGTTCGGAGAACAAGCTGTTCTCGCTGTCGGGCTCCTCGACCATCATCGCGCCCTATCACGATCGCGCCGGCAACATCGTCGGCGTGCTGGGTGTGATCGGTCCGACGCGGCTGAACTACGCTCGCGTCATTCCGATGGTCGACTACACCGCCAAGGTGGTCGGCCGGCTGCTCGGCGTCTGACCGGGGCAGCCGGCCGCTGTTTCAGTATCCGACAGTGAAGCGGCGGCGCGAATGCGCGGGCTTTTCCAGCTCGTCGGCCAGCGCGATCGCATAGTCTTCGAACGAGATGCTGCTGCCCTTCTCGTTGGCGAGAAGCTGATCGAGGCCCAGCCGGAACTTTCCGGTGCGCTCACCCGGCACGAACATCGCGGACGGCGACAGGAACGTCCAGTCGAGCTCCTTCTCCCCCCGGAGCAGATCGAGGAACACGCCGCCGGCCGCGGCTTCCGGTTTGTAGATCGCCGGGAATTCCGGCGTGTCGATCAATTCTTTGCCGGGCGCCACTTCAAGGCTGCCGGCGCCGCCGACGACGAGATAGCGCTTAACGCCTGCGGCCCGCACCGCTTCGATCAGCTTGCGCGGATCGCTGGCGGTGAAGTGCACCGAGCTGATGACGGCGTCATGGCCCTTCAGGAGGCTCGCGAGGCCGGCCTGGTCGAAGACATCGCCTTTTCGGGCGGTCACCTTGGGATTCTGCGCGATTTTCTCAGGGTTCCGGACGATGGCCGTCACGCTGTGTCCGCGCCGCACGAGTTCATCGAGGATACGGGAGCCGGCGTTGCCGCTGGCGCCGATCAGAGCGACTTTCATGGTATTTCTCCAGCCATTGGTTTCGAATATATACTAGCTATATTCTTGACATTCTGGTGTGAAGAAGGCACCAGGACATCACCAGGTCACTGCGGAGAAACCGCCATGCAGCAGCCCAACGCCTATGACGCCAATTGCCCGACGCGGCAGGTGCTCGACCGCATTGCCGATAAATGGGCGGTGCTGGTGCTCGGATTGCTCGCGGAGCGCACCACCCGTTTCAATGAGTTGCGCCGGGCCGTGGAGGGGCTGTCGCAGAAGATGCTGTCGCAGACCCTCAAGAGTCTGGAACGCGATGGGCTCGTGAGCCGCAAGGCGATCGCGACGGTTCCAGTGACGGTTGAGTACTCTATCACGCCCCTGGGCCGCACGCTGGCGGCGACCGTCGATGGCATCCGGGTCTGGGCCGAGGCGCATATCGCGGACGTTCAGAAGGCCCAGAAGCGCTACGACCGGATCGCGCAAGATTCTTGATTTTTGCGCTCTGAACCCTGATATCCGGGGCCATGAACGATACGCCCGACAAGCCGGCGCCGAACAACGGCGCGACCCCCGAAGCTCCGGCCACGGCGCCTGCCGCCGAACCGAAGCCGTCCACGTCGCTCGACCGCGAACTGGCCGACATGAAGGACCGTCTCCTGCGCACGCTCGCGGAGATGGAGAACCTTCGTAAGCGCACCGAACGTGAGGTGGCCGATGCGCGGACCTATGGCGTGACGAACTTCGCGCGCGACATCCTGACGGTCGCCGACAACATGCACCGCGCCATGTCGGCGCTCGATGATGAGCTGCGTGCCACCGCCGACGCCAGCGTGAAAAGCCTGCTCGACGGTGTGGAATTGACCGAGCGCGAGCTGCTCAATGTGCTGGAGAAGCACGGCGTGAAGAAGCTCGATCCGATGAATCAGAAGTTCGATCCGAACCGCCATCAGGCGATGTACGAGGTCGAGGACGCGAGCGTGCCGTCTGGCACCGTCGTCCAGGTGGTGCAGGCGGGCTATACGATCGGCGAACGCGTGCTGCGCCCGGCTCTGGTCGCGGTGTCGAAGGGTGGACCGAAGGTGTCCGCTGCATCCGCCGAGCCTCCCGCGAACGACAACGCGGGCTGATAGGCTGTAGAAACCTAACGTGTTTCCAGGCTGTCGCGTACGGCGCGGAAACGCGTGAAGTTCTCCGTCCAGCCTTCCTTGGGTGCGAAGGCGACGATGCGCAGATAACCGCCGGTGCCGAAGCGCAGCCACTGCACAATCTCGACCTCGGTGCCGTTCTTCGGATCCTTACCCTGCGCGCGCGTCTCATAGCCGGGCTGGCCGTTGACGCGCATCGGCTCGGAGTTCGTCACCCGCACGTCCTTGAACGGTGGCAATCCGCCGAGCGCGAGCCGCGCAAACTGTTCGCGGTCGCTCGGCTGCGACGGCCCGCCGGGCGACACGGAAATCACGACGTGGGGCTGATTGCTTTCGAACAGATCGCCCGGCCCGTCGGTGAGCTGAATCGCGGCGCCCGGCACCACGCGGACGATCCGCATGCCGTTGAGGTCGCTGATATTGAACGGGACCAGCTTGAGCTGCTCTTCGGTCGGAATATGCGGGCGCGAGACCACGCTTACGAGCGCCGCGCGGATCGTGGCGTCGGTGTAGCGGAGCTTGGCGTCGAGCGGCATTTCGAACGAAATGAGTCCGGTGATACCTTTGAGCGGTGCGATCAAGAGCCACTTGCGGATGCGGTCGGGCTTCGCCTCCTGACGCGCGACAATGAGAAGGCCATTGCCGTCCTCGATCTTCACGTGTTCGCGCTTCTCGACGATCACGCCCTGCTTCTTCAGGGCGTCGTTGGTCATCGACTTTTCGATTTCCGCGTAGGCGTTGTCGGGCAGCGCTACGAGGCGGATGAAGACGTTGTTCTGGCGGTCTTCAAAACCCGGGAACGAATTGGACAGTTCCATGCCGGGCGGCGGCGCAAGTCCGATCCGCGACGCCAGCGGATATTGCGCATCCGCGGCCCGAACCTTCACCGGCGCGAGCGAAAACGCCAGCGCCACCAGAACCGCGAGCAACCGCGAACCGACGCCGCATGTCATGGTCATGGATATGCGGCGTTGTTAAACGAAACTCAACCCTGTTTCTTTCCCTACGGCTTTCGGTTTCGCCTCATTGGCGCCATCAAATGCAGCCGCCTTCCTGTCGAGAGTTTGTCGTCTCGCAGAATTCGCCGCACTGCGTTCGTGTTTGCACAGGACGCGAGCGCGAGCAGTCCGTCGCTCGGGCTCGCAACGCGGCGCCGATCTTGATCCGCATGCATCGCCTGACCGGCACAACGGATTGATCGCGGGCTGTGCTCCATCGCTGACAGATGTCGCGGCCGTCCTTCCGATTCGAGCCGGCGCCGCGCGGTTCGCGGTGGCAAGGCTTGAGGCCCCATTCCCGATGCGGATTCGGCCCGCAAGGGGGGTAGACCACGGAAGCTTTTGGGGCAGGAGCGGCGGCCGCCGGGCCGCTGTCGGTTGGCCTTCTTGATGCACCGAGACAGCGCAGCGATCATAATGTCCAATCGCGCGCTTTCGGCAGAATCTCCCGCATTCCCGGAGGTTTAATGCGGTCTCGACGAGACTGCGCCGCTCCCCTTCCTGTCTTGACGGCGGTCCCCAAGGAGACGGCGATCCCTAAGGGTAGGTCTCCTGACTGGTTCCCGCCGGCTGAGCCGGTTTGGCGCTGTCCCCCGGGACAAGCCATTACCAATGGACCCGTCAAGTCCTTGCGGCTAAAGGGGGGTCTCCTATATGAGCCAAGACGCCGCAAGCGCGGCTTATGCATCAATTTGGGGGTCGGCGATGGGCGCCATTCAGGGCTCGACCGGCCTGCCGTGAAAGAGAGGTAAACACCATGGGCAAGGTCATCGGCATCGACCTCGGCACCACCAATTCCTGCGTCGCAGTGATGGAAGGCAAGACGCCCCGCGTCATCGAGAACGCGGAAGGCGCACGCACCACTCCCTCGATCGTCGCTTTCACCGATGACGGTGAGCGGCTGGTCGGTCAGCCCGCCAAACGACAGGCGGTCACCAATCCCGAGAAGACCATCTTCGCAGTGAAGCGCCTCATCGGCCGCCGCTACGACGATCCGATGGTCGAGAAGGACAAGAAGCTCGTCCCCTACAAGATCGCCAAGGCCTCGAACGGCGACGCCTGGGTTGAAGAGGACGGCAAGCAATATTCGCCCTCGCAGATCTCCGCGTTCATCCTTCAGAAGATGAAGGAGACCGCCGAAGCCAATCTCGGGCAGAAGGTCGATCAGGCGGTCATCACCGTTCCGGCCTACTTCAACGACGCGCAGCGCCAGGCGACCAAAGATGCCGGCAAGATCGCGGGCCTTGAGGTTCTCCGCATCATCAACGAGCCGACCGCGGCCGCGCTGGCCTACGGTCTCGACAAGACCAAGAACGGCCTGATCGCCGTGTACGATCTTGGCGGCGGCACGTTCGACATCTCGATCCTCGAGATCGGCGACGGCGTGTTCGAGGTGAAGTCGACGAACGGCGACACGTTCCTCGGCGGCGAAGACTTCGACATGCGTCTCGTCAGCTATCTCGCCGACGAATTCCAGAAGTCGCAGGGCATCGATCTGCGCAAGGACAAGCTCGCGCTGCAGCGGCTGAAGGAAGCCGCCGAGAAGGCGAAGATCGAGCTGTCGTCCACCACGCAGACCGAGATCAACCTGCCGTTCATCACGGCGGACGCGACCGGCCCGAAGCATCTGACGATGAAGCTCACCCGCGCCAAGTTTGAGGCGCTGGTCGACGACCTCATCCAGAAGACGGTCGATCCTTGCCGTCAGGCGATGAAGGACGCAGGCGTTTCCGCGGCCGAGATCAACGAGGTGGTTCTGGTCGGCGGCATGTCGCGCATGCCGAAGGTCCAGGAAATCGTGAAGCAGTTGTTCGGCAAGGAGCCGCACAAGGGCGTCAACCCTGACGAAGTCGTTGCGATCGGCGCGGCCATTCAGGCCGGCGTGCTCGCGGGCGACGTCAAGGACGTGCTGCTGCTTGACGTCACTCCGCTCTCGCTCGGCATCGAGACGCTGGGCGGCGTGTTCACGCGCTTGATCGACCGCAACACGACGATCCCGACCAAAAAGAGCCAGGTGTTCTCCACCGCGGAAGACGGCCAGACCGCCGTGACGATCCGTGTGTTCCAGGGTGAGCGCGAGATGGCGGCCGACAACAAGATGCTCGGCCAGTTCGATCTCGTGGGCATCCCGCCGGCGCCGCGTGGCGTGCCGCAGGTCGAGGTCACGTTCGACATCGACGCCAACGGCATCGTCAATGTGTCCGCCAAGGATAAGGGCACCGGCAAGGAGCAGCAGATCCGCATCCAGGCGTCGGGCGGCCTGTCCGAGTCTGACATCGAGAAGATGGTCAAGGACGCGGAGTCGCACGCCGAGGAAGACAAGAAGCGCAAGGCCGCGGTCGAGGCGAAGAACCACGCCGAGGCTCTCATCCACTCCACCGAAAAGGCGGTGGCGGAGCATGGCTCCAAGGTGGGCGAGCCTGAGCGCAAGGCGATCGAGAACGCGATTGCGGACCTGAAGGAAGCCCTCAAGGGTGACGACGCGGACGCGATTCAGGCCAAGACCAATGCGCTGGCGCAGGCTTCGATGAAGCTCGGCGAGGCGATGTACAAGGACATGCAACAGCAGCAGCCGGGCGCTGATGGTGATGCGGGTCCGGGTGGCGCCGCTCCTGGCGGCGAGGCCGGCAAGAAGGATGACGTGGTCGACGCGGAATTCACCGAGGTCGACGACGACAAGAAGAACAAGAAGTCCGCCTAAGCCTCGGAGTTCCGAAGCATGGCGACATTCAACTGATAACATCCGGCCCGGGTGCCTCTTGCCCCGGGCCGTTTGTTTAGGGCACACGCAATGAACGCGGACGGCGAATCACCCCTCCGTGAGGCAACCTCGGCGATGTCGAAACGCTGCTACTACGAAACCCTTGAAGTCGAGCGCTCGGTGGATGACGGCCAGCTCAAGGCCGCCTACCGCAAGCTGGCGATGAAGTGGCATCCCGATCGCAATCCCGGCGACAAGGATTGCGAGTCCAGGTTCAAGGAAATCAACGAGGCCTATGACGTTCTGAAGGACGGCGACAAGCGCGCCGCCTACGACCGCTTCGGTCATGCCGCGTTCGAGAATGGCCACGGCGGCGGGGCGCACGGTTTCAACGCCGATTTCGGCTCGACCTTCGCCGACATCTTCGAAGGCATCTTCGGCATGGGCGGCGCGGCCCGCCAGCGCGGTTCGGGCCGCGAGCGCGGCGCCGACCTGCGATTCAACATGGAGATCAAGCTCGAGGAGGCCTACGAGGGCAAGACCGCACAGGTCCGCCTGCCGACCTCGGTCACCTGCGAGGCCTGCTCGGGCTCCGGCGCCAAGGCTGGCACCAAGCCCAAGACCTGCTCGCACTGCGGCGGCCACGGCCGCGTGCGGCACACGCAAGGGTTCTTTACGATGGAACGCACCTGCACGGCCTGCCAGGGCCGCGGCCAGGTGATCGACGATCCATGTGCATCGTGCTCCGGCCTCGGCCGCGTCACACGCGAACGCACGCTATCGGTGAACATTCCGCCGGGCGTCGAGGACGGCACACGCATCCGGCTCGCCGGTGAAGGCGAGGCGGGCGTGCGCGGTGGGCCCGCGGGCGACCTCTACATTTTTCTCTCGCTCGCAGCCCATCCGCTGTTCCAGCGTGACGGTGCGGACCTCCACTGTCGCGTGCCGATCTCGATGGTGACGGCGGCGCTCGGCGGCGATTTCGAGGTGCCTTCGATCGACGGTGCCAAGACGCGGGTGAAGGTGCCTGCCGGTACGCAGTCCGGTCGCCGCTTCCGGCTCTCGAGCAAGGGCATGCCGGTGCTTCGTTCGAAACAAATGGGCGACATGTACGTTCAAGTGGTGGTTGAGACCCCACAGAACCTGACGAAGAAGCAACGTGATCTGCTCGCCGAGTTCGACAAGCTTTCGTCCCGGGATACGCAGCCGGAATCGAGCGGATTCTTCTCTAAAGTCAAAGACTTCTTCGGAAGTGGGGCTGGCTCGGCCTGAGCACCCCATCTTGACCCCCGCCGCGTGGGGCTTTACCGATATCTGTCACGAACTTGCAATACTGTGAGCGCGTAGCCCCGCCGATGCCGCTGGCAACCTTCCAAATGCTCGAAAAGAAAATCGAACGGCACATTCGCCTGTTCGAGCAGAAGAAGGGCATCCGCCTCGACGATGAGGTGCGCTTCATCCGCTCGTGGCTCGAGAAGCCGCTGTCGATGGGCGCGGTCACGCCCTCCAGCAAAATCCTCTGCCGCACCATGGCGGGCTATGTCGATCCCAAGGCGCCCGGCCCAGTGATTGAGCTTGGTCCTGGCACCGGCGCGGTGACCGAGGCGCTGGTCCAGCAGGGCATTCATCCGTCGCGGCTCATTCTCGTCGAATTCAATCCGTCGTTCTGCCGGTTGCTGCGCACGCGCTATCCGGAAGCGACGGTGATCCAGGGCGACGCTTACGGCATCCGCAAGCTGCTCAGCGGCATGCTGAAACAGCCGGCCGCAGCGGTCGTGTCGGGCCTGCCGCTCGTCACCAAACCGCCGAAGACGCGCATCCGTCTCCTGGGTGAAGCGCTCAGCTTGATGGCGCCAGATGCGCCGTTCGTTCAGTTCACTTACGCCGTCGCGTCGCCGATTTCGCGCAAGCTGTCCGGCGTGACCACGGAAGCCTCCGAGCGCATCTGGATGAACTTCCCGCCTGCGCGGGTTTGGGTTTACCGGAAGGCGTAATCCCCTCGTCATCGTTTCGGGTTTGATGGCCGGGCATAGCCGTCCGAAGGACGGCGTTGCTTCGCTCGCCTATGGTCCCGGCCTTCGTGTTTTTGGAACGGTGGGACCGTGTATGATGTTCGTAACAGACAAACGTAAGCGCTGAGTTCGATGCTTCCCAAGGTTCTTGTTTTCGCGGGCTCCATCCGCACCGGCTCGATGAACGCGCGGCTCGCGTCGCTTGCAGCGAAGGAGCTTTTGGCCGCGGGCGCGGACGTCACCCGCATCTCGCTTGCGGACTATCCAATGCCGATCTACGACGGCGATCTCGAAGCGAATTCCGGCGCGCCCGCCAATGCCGTGAAGCTCAAGCAAATGTTCATGGCGCATCAGGGCATCTTCATCGCGAGCCCGGAATACAATGCTTCGATGACACCACTTTTGAAGAACTCGCTCGACTGGGTGTCGCGCGTGCGCGAACGCGGCGAGCCGCCGCTTGCAGCCTACAAAAATCGCGTTTTCGCGCTCGGCGGTGCGTCGGACGGGCCCTATGGCGCGTTGCGCTCGCTGATGGCGCTGCGGCAATCCTTGGAACTGGGCTGTGGCGCGCTGGTGATTCCGGACCAGATCACGGTGATTCGGGCGAGCGAAGCCTTCGACGAGATGGACAACCTGAAAGACGAACGCGCGGCCGGCACGCTCAAGCGTGTGGCGCAGCGGCTCACCGACATGGCACGGGAGATGGCGTGATGGATCCGCGCGACCGACTGATCGTGGGGCTCGACTTGCCGACCATTGCCGATGCCGAGGCAATGGTGACCAAGCTGGGCGATAGCGTGTCGTTCTACAAAATCGGCTATCAGCTCGCCTTCGCGGGCGGGCTCTCGTTCGCGCAGGAGCTGGTGCAGGACAAAAAGAAGGTCTTCGTTGACCTCAAACTGCACGACATCGGCAACACCGTCGCCAAGGGCGTCGAGAGCGTCGCGAAACTCGGCGCGACGTTCCTGACCGTGCACGCTTATCCGCAGACCATGCATGCGGCGGTCGAAGCGCGCAAAGGCTCGCTCCTTCGCATCCTCGCGGTGACGGTGCTGACCTCCTACGACGACGCCGACCTTGCGGCGGCGGGCTACGATTTCACCGTCAAAGAGCTGGTCGCCGAACGCGCCGCGCAGGCGCGCGACATCGGCGTCGACGGTCTTGTCTGCTCGGCTGAAGAGGCCGCGGCGCTCAAACCGCAGATCGGCGAGGGCATGGTGCTGGTGACGCCCGGCATCCGCCCCGCGGGCGCCGACAAGGGCGATCAGAAGCGCATCATGACGCCGGCTGCGGCGATTGCCGCGGGCGCTGATCATCTGGTGGTAGCGCGTCCGGTCATCGCCGCGCCGGACCCGCGGCAGGTGGCGGAATCCATCGTCGCGGAGATCGCAAGCGCGGCACGCTAGGCAGGGAGGCACGCCGATGCCCAAGGCTTACTGGATTGGCAGTGTCGAGGTGCACAACGAGGAAGGCTACAAGCCCTACGCTGTAGCCAATCCGGCGATCTTCCGGAAATACGGCGGGCGCTTCGTGGTGCGCGGCGGCAAGCATCAGGG
>BFBZ01000996.1_pt1 | contig 20987 bp, 17 predicted proteins | sample 1888401 | NCBI WGS metagenome assembly BFBZ01 (sample SAMD00112614, study PRJDB3348) | symbiont metagenome | host: Chara braunii | reverse complement strand
CCTTCGCTGATTTCCTCCGCCCCAAAGATTCGGTCGAGCCGGTCGCGCGGGCCGAGGTCGAGGCCGCGGTGAAGGGCATCGCCGGCATGATGAAGTTCGGCAAGCACGACGCCCCCGTGTTGCTCGAGGCCCTTGGCGTACTCCTGGTTCACCGGGAGTACGACATCGACCACGACGCGAAGCAGCTCGCCGCGCGGGCATTTTTAAGAGCGTCTTACGAAGTGCCGGAAGAGTCGGTTCGCGTACCGTACCGCCGGATGGCGGCGCGCGCGGTGGCTCAGCAGTTACCTCCTCAGGGCGTGCAGCGCGAGGGAGACGACATGCTCGCACGGGTCGAAAGAGATTTCCAGAAGGAACTGGAAGAAGGCCGCGCGTGGTACGCCGACCTGCGCGAGCGCGAGTTGTCCTGGATTCGCGATGGTAAAGACCCGGAAGTCGAGTTCGACACGCTCTACGAAGCGGAACCGGAAGTGAGCGGCATGGACGTCCGAGACCCGCTCCTGTCAGTAAGGGACCGGCAAAAGATTGCGGCGGTCGCCGTGGCGGTCTTCGTCGGCGCAATTTCCCTTGCCGTCGTTCTCGGGGCGGTGGCGTGCGTTGTGATCGTCGTTCGCATGAAATGGCGGGACTGGAGCGACCGCCCCGAGCCGAACCGTGTCTGACGAACCCGGGGCTCCGTCACCGGTGTGACGCTTTTGGGGCGGCCGCATCGGGTTCTTCTCCGTCTCCGTCCGTCGTGGTACCATCGGTGTATGAGCGACCGCCTCGCGTTCCTGCGCGCGATCCGCGCCAGCCCCAACGACGACACCGCCCGGCTCGCGTTCGCCGACTGGCTCGATGACCGCGACGACCCGCTCGGTGAGTTCGTCCGCGTCCAGATCGAACTCGAACCGATCCGCTACCGCATCGACAACCCCCGAGCCGTCGAACTGCACCGGCGCGAAGACGAACTGCTCCGTCGGCACGGCGACGACTGGATCGGCACCAACGAGTTGCTCACGCACCCGTCGGACTTCGGCCCGGTGTTCCGCCGCGGGCTGCCCGACTATGCGTGCCTGTCGCTCGACACCTTTCTGAAGAACGGCGAAGCGCTCTTCACCGCACACCCGACGCTCCGCGAAGTCGCGCTCTACGGCATCGCGAACCGGGGCTCTGAACTCACGATGTCCCCGCTGCTCGCAAAGCTCGAGACGCTGGAGATCGCCGACTGGCCGACCGAAGATGACGCGATCTCGCTGTCCGTATCGCCGCACCTGGACAAGATTTCGCGCTTCAAATTGTGGGCCGGTGGCGAACCGTACTTCTTGCGCGAACTCGTGAAGCAAGCCAACGATCGTTGGCCCCACGAGATCGAGTTGGTGCAAATCTTGGGCGGGGCTGCGTGTTTCAGCGAGGAGACGGCGCGCGAACTCAACGACGCGACCGATCGCATCGTTCATGACACGAACTCGCAGTGCCCGCGGCCGATTGTTCACGTTATCCGTCCGTTCGAGCAACTGTTCCCACTCGTTGGCGAAGTGAGCACCAACGTGCGCGCGGGCCATTTACCCGACGGACACCCGGCGCTCGCGTGCGGTGACTATGACCGCTGGATACTCGCCATGTTCTCCGAAGACGGGAACATTCGAGGCGTGACCGTGCGCGACAATCCCGTGCGCGTGCCTCTGACACAAAGGCGCAATAGCGAAGCTCAACTTGACCTGAATACTGCGTTTGCGGAATGGGTAGGAGAGGAATTGAAGTTACAACCCGGTTTGGTCTGGGTTCGTGAGTTTGAAGTGGAGGACTTGCGGATCGAACTGCTCACGCGACACAGGCGCTCGAATGTCGATTCGTCGCCCAACCCGCCGCACCTCCGAGACGCGGACGCGTGGCGCAATCGCGGGAGTCAGCTCCGCTGGTGGCTAGAGCAACGAAACTTCTGCATCTCCCGTGGCGGCGAGGACTACTGGGCCGACTGGCGCGGGCGCATCCATTCATCTTGAGCGCGAACGCACCGCGGTCTTCATCACTTCACCACTTCGCGCGCACGGCCCCCGTCGGCTACAATGCGCCGCACGCAACTCGTCAGGCGCCGTTGAGCCGGCCGCGCCTCCTCCACGCGCGGCTACGGAACCGGCGCCCACACGGAGACCCTCCCTCATGCCCAGTCCGTTTCCGGGAATGGACCCCTACCTCGAAAACGCCAAGCTGTGGCCGGCGTTCCAGCACCAACTGCTCGCGTGCCTCTACCAGATCCTCCTCCCCGGACTCGTGGACCGGTACCGCGCCCGGGTCGGCACCCGCGCCTACGTGTCCGAGACGCCGCTGTTCACGTCCATCATCCGCGAACAGTACACCGAGGAGTTCATCGAGATCCGCAACCGCACCGACGGCAAACTGGTCACGCTGCTCGAAGTGGTCAGCCCCGCCAACAAGACCACGCCCGCCGGGCGCCAGGCCTACCTCGACGCCCGCCAACAGGCCGCCCACCAGCGGGCCGGCATCGTCGAGATCGACCTCGTCATGCAGGGCAAGCCCACGCTCACCTACTCCCGCGACGGACTGCCGGAGTACGACTACGCGGTCACCGTGACGCGGTCGAACGCGCCCGACCGCTACGAGATCTACACCGCCACGCTCCAGAAGCGGCTCCCCAAGTTCAAGCTCCCGCTCGCCGCCGACGACCGCGACGCCCTCCTCGACCTCCAGGCCGCGTTCGTCCGCGCGTACGACCTCGGCACCTTCGGCACCCAGATCAACTACAAAGGGCCGCCGCCGCCCGACGTGCCGTTCACCCCGGAGTACAAGACGTGGACCGACGAGTTGCTCAAGCAGATGAAACTCCGCTGACGCGGCGGACTTTGATTCTGATGTTGTGCGTTGGTGAATTTTTCGGTCGCGCACAGAACACGCGGACCGAGAGCCTCTAAACAAACCGGGGCCTGATTGCCACGGCGCCGATCAGGCAGGGCGCGATATTTGCGACATCTAGTAAAAGTGTGCGGGTGCTACTGTATCAAGGGCCGGCTTTCTGCTGGTCGTTTCTGTTATCCGGGCAAATTTGGGGTAAGATCCTGCGATAACTGACTCTCGTAACACCTTTGTCCGCCCGCTCCCCTTGGCGAGGGCGAGCGCGAGAGGAAACAAGAACGGACTTCTGTTGCGCGACGGACCGCCATCCGGCCAACACGGAATCGGTGAGCCGTGGGTACTTCTGCCCTTCGCTATCTGCCATTGGACGCGCCTCCCGTCCCGCTGTCGGGGTCCGCACCGCTCTTGCTCCGGCGCCTGCTGGCGACCGGGGTCGTGTCGGCGGAAGACTTCGACGCGTTCCCCGACCGGTCGTCCGTGGACCGGGTGCCGACCGACGACGCGCTGGTCGAGGCCCTGGGGGCCGCCCGGCTGTTGACCGACTTCCAGGCCGAACGGGTGCGGGCCGGGCGGCTGCACGGGCTCGTCCTCGGCAACTACCGGCTCCTCGACCGCATCGGCGTCGGCGGGATGGGCGTGGTGTACCGCGCCGAACACCGCCAGTTGCGCACGCCCGTGGCGGTGAAGGCGCTGCCCCAGGCCCCCGACCAGAACCCGCGGACCCTCGCCCGGTTCTTCCTCGAGGCGCGGGCCGTCGGCCGGCTCAAGCACCCGAACATCGTCGCCGCGATCGACGCGGGCGAGGAACCGGCCCACGGCGCCGACTGCCCGGCCATCCCGTACTTCGTGATGGAGCTGATCCCGGGCACCGACCTGGAGCAGACCGCGGCGGGCGCCCCACTGTCCGTCGGGKTCGCGTGCCACATCGCCCACCAGATCGCGGACGCGCTGATCGAGGCGCACCGGCTCGGCCTGATCCACCGCGACCTGAAACCCTCGAACGTGCTGGTCACTCCCGAGGGGCAGGCCAAGCTGCTCGACTTCGGCCTGGCCCGGTTACCGGGCGAGGAGCGCCTGACCCGCACCGGGGCGCAGCTCGGCACCGTCGGGTACATGGCCCCCGAACAGTCCCGCAACGCGCACGCGGCGGACGCCCGGGCGGACATTTTCGGCCTGGGCGCCACCCTGTTTTATGCCCTCACCGGCCAGGCCCCGTTCACCGATCTGCTGGCCGCGTTCGGCCCGCCGCCGTCGGCCCGCGCCCTGCGGCCCGAGGTGCCCGCCGGTCTGGACGCGGTACTCAGCCGCATGATGGCCGCCGATCCCATGCAGCGGTACCCCGCCGCCGACGCCGTCATGCGGGCGCTGCTCCCGTTCCTGCCGCACTCGGTTCTCCCCCCGCCCGTACTCCCCCGCCCGGTCGCGGCGCGCCGCGCCGCGGAGTCCGCGGACCCCGGTTCGCACCCGACTGCGCACACCGCCCCGTCTCGGGTGCTGATCGTGGACGACCAACCGGACATCCGCCGGCTGTGTCGGATCGCGCTCGGTGCGGAGGGGCTGGTGTGCGACGAGGCCGGCGACGGACCGGACGCGGTGGCGCTGGCCGCCGGCTGCCCCTACGATCTCGTCCTGCTCGACGTGGACCTGCCGGGCTACAGCGGTGAGGAGGTGCTGCGCCGGCTCCGCCAGAGCCCGCCGACGCGGCACCTGAAGGTGATCATGTTCTCCGGCGCCGCCAGCGGCGACGACCTGTCCCGCATCATGCTCGCCGGGGCCGACGACTTCGTCACGAAGCCGTTTAGTGTGGTGCAGCTCCGCGCCCGGGTGAAGACCGCACTCCGGCTGAAAGATGCCCAGGACCGGTCCGACGTCCTCAACCGCGAACTGCTCACGGTGAACGCGGAGCTGGAGCAGTCCCTCGAGGCCCGCGACGGCGAGCTGATCCACGCCCGTAACGGGCTGGTACTCGCGCTGGCGAAGATCGTGGAGCACCGCTCGACCGAGACCGGTAAGCACTTACTTCGGCTCCAGCGGTACGTGCGGGTGCTGGCAGAGGAAACCGCCGCGCTGCCGGCCTTCGCTCCGGTACTCGATGCCAACCTGATTCGCGCCCTCGAGGACGCCGCCCCGCTCCACGACATCGGCAAGGCGGCGCTGCCCGACTACATCCTGAACAAGCCCGGCCCGCTCGACCCGAGCGAGCGGGTGCTCATGGAGGCGCACACCACCATCGGTGCGGACACGCTCCACGAGGTGTGCCGCCAGCACCCGTTCGCCACCGCCTTCTTGCGCGTCGCCACGGACATCGCCCGGAGCCACCACGAGCGCTGGGACGGCACCGGCTACCCCGACCGCCTCGCCGGCGGCGACATCCCCCTGGTCGCCCGGCTAGTTGCGATCACCGACGTGTACGACGCCCTCCGCAGCCGCCGCGTGTACAAGCCGGGGCTGTCGCACCACACCGCCGTGCTGACCATGACCGAGGGCTCGCCCGGCCACTTCGACCCGGCGCTTTTGGAAGTGTTCCGCCGCATCGCCCCGCAGTTCGATCGCATCTTCCGCGAACACGGCGAGTGAGCCCGGCGCGGGGCGCCCCGCCGCGCCGTGTCTTCTCGCCCGGCGCGCGTTCGAATACACCATTTCCACACGCAAGCTGCCGTTGCACCTCGTGCCGCCCAACGTAAGATGGAACGATCGCGTGCGCACCGCGACCCGTTCCCCGACACACCCGCTCTGCGGGAAAAGGCTCCTTTGATGGGCAAGACCCTCGATCGCCGCGGCCCCGACACCTCCGACATCAACCCCGCCTGGAAGCTCCACGACGCGTTCGAGACCTACGGGGTCAAGAACTGGGGCAAGGGCTACTTCGGGATCAACAAGGGCGGACACGTCACCGTCCACCCGGACAAGGACCCCGAACGGGCGATCGACCTCAAGGACCTCGTCGATCAGATCCGCACCCGCGGCATCCAGCCGCCCCTCCTGCTCCGCTTCACCGACATCCTCCAGCACCGCATCGCCGAGATCGCCGCCGCGTTCGAGAAGTCGCGCACCGAATACGGGTACACCGGCGACTACCACTGCGTGTACCCGATCAAGGTGAACCAGCAGCGGCACGTGGTCGAAGAGGTGCTGAACTTCGGCAAGGGCCACAACTTCGGGCTGGAGGCCGGCAGCAAGCCCGAGCTGCTCGCGGTACTGGCCCTCACCAACGGCGTGGACACGCCCATCATCTGCAACGGGTTCAAGGACGACGAGTTCATCAAGATGGTGGTCCTCTCCCGCAAGATCGGGAAGAACATCATCCCGGTGGTCGAGAAGTTCACCGAGCTGGAACTGCTCGTGAAGTACATGGAGGAACTGGGCGTCCGCCAGCCCATCGGCGTGCGCGTGAAGCTCGCCTCGCGCGGGTCGGGACGGTGGCGCGGCTCGGCCGGGTATCGTTCGAAGTTCGGCTTGACGCTGACCGAGGTGCTGGAAGCGTTCGAGTACCTCAAGTCGAAGGAACTGGGCGACTGCCTGCAAATGACCCACTTCCACATGGGGTCGCAGGTGTCGGACATCCGCAAGGTGAAGGACGCGCTCTCGGAAGCGGCCCGCGTGTACGTGGAGCTGTACCGGCTCGGCGCGGGGCTGAAGTACATCGACGTCGGCGGCGGCCTGGGCATCGACTATGACGGCTCGCAGACGGCGTTCGAGAGCAGCACGAACTACACGCTACAAGAGTACGCCAACGACGTGGTGTACCGCATCAAGTCGGTGTGCGACGAGGCCGGCGTGCCGCACCCCTCGATCATCTCCGAGAGCGGGCGGGCGGTGGTCGCGTACCACTCCGTGCTCATCTTCGACGTGCTGGGGACCTCCGACTTCGACAAGTGTACCGCCCCGGAGGCCCTCCCGGAGGACGCCCCGGAGCCGATCCGCGACCTGTACTCCAACTTCCGCGAGCTGAACAAGAAGAACTTCCTCGAGTACTACCACGACGCCGTGGACCAGATGGAGAAGACGCTCAGCCTCTTCAACCTGGGCCACCTCACCATCGAGCTCCGCGCGCTGGCGGAGCGGCTGTTCTGGGCGTTCGGCCGCAAGCTCCAGCGGATCGTCCGCGACCTCGACTACGTGCCGGAGGAGCTGAACGGCCTCGACAACATGCTCTCGGACACCTACTTCTGCAACTTCTCGGTGTTCCAGAGCATGCCCGACTCGTGGGCGATCAAACAACTGTTCCCGGTGATGCCCATCCACCGACTCACCGAGGCGCCGACGCGCCGCGCCGTCCTCGGCGACATCACGTGCGACTCGGACGGCAAGATCGACCAGTTCATCGACCTGCGGGACGTGCGGAGCACGCTGGAGTTGCMCCCGCACAACGTGAACGAGCCGTACTACCTGGGCGCGTTCCTGCTGGGCGCGTACCAGGAGATCCTGGGCGACCTCCACAACCTGTTCGGCGACACGAACGCGGTCCACGTCTCGCTGGCGGACGACGGCACCCCCTCGATCGATTCGGTCGTCAAGGGCGACACCGTGACCGAGGTGCTGAACTACGTGCAGTACTCAGCGGAGAAGCTGACCGATCGGATGCGCAAGGACGTGGAGAAGGCGGTGAAGCACTCGCGGATCACCGCGGCCGAGGCCCGGCAGTTCCTCCGGTTCTACGAGAACGGCCTGGAGGGCTACACGTACCTCGAAGAGCCGAGCGCGTAACTCAGGGGCGGTTCCGGATGCGCCAGCTTCATGGCCCGACACTGTTTCTGCTCGGGGCTCTTACTCTGTCCGGTTGCGCGAAGAGGCCGGAGGAGCCGACCGCGCCCCCGAGCCCGGTTGAAACGAGTTCCGACCCGGCCGGCGGCCTCAAGGAGCCGGCGGCCGGGCTGTCGGTGCTCCTCGACAAGACGAAGCGGTTGCCGCCCCGAATCGAGTGGCACAGCGACATCGCCCCGAAAACGGGCGGCGAGGTGACGTTCCGCGTGAGCTGCGCGGCCCCGGTCGGGATCACCGTCGTCACGGACAAGGGGCACATGGCGATAAAGGGCAAGGAACAGTTCGACCGGTCCGATATGCTCTTGATCGTGGACGCCAAGCCACCGAGCTACGAGGGGCGGGTCGTCGTACCCGCCGGGACGTCCTGGTTCATCATCGAAAACCAGTCCGAAGCCGTGGCCTCGATCCGGCTAGAGTGCTTCGGGAAATAGTACCGGCCGACCGGGAGGCGCGAGTGTGGCTCCCATTCACCTCCAGTTCACGCTCACGCGCCGGCAGCGGCTCCCGGTCGAACTCGTGCCGTGGGCGCCGGCGATCGCCGCTACGCTCGGCTTCTCGGTCGGGGTCGCGTTCCTGGCCGTCAACGTGTCCGGGTGGTTCCTCCCGCTCTTGCTCCTCCCACCGGTGGTGTACCGGAACCTGCTCGCGTTCTTGTTCGACATCGTTGTTCGTGGCGGCCGAACGGTGGAAATCGTCACGGACGATGTGGGGCTGACGGTGCGTTCCGGCGGAACGGCGAAGTGGCTGCCGCTCGACGGGATCTTCCAGGTGTTCCGCTCGGGCGACGCCTGGACCGTTCTCCACCTCGACAGGTCCGTGATCACCGTTCCCGCCGGCGCGATCACCGCCGAGCAGATCGAGTACCTGAAGACCTTCGTTCGCCGCGCCGCGGCGGCGAGGACTTGACGGTCCGGAAGTGTCAGTGATGGCATCCACAAAGCCGCCGCAAGAAAAGCGACTATACTGAACAAGCTATTCATACAATCCGAATACTAGGCAAAACCTTTTGAGGCCGAGACGATGGCAATCCCAGTAATCCCTGGCACAGCTACTTTGCGTGACGAATTACTCACGCTCGATGAAGATCACTTTATTGATCTAAAAAGCGTAGCAATTGCGCCGGCAAAATTGCAAACTCATTTTGTTGCTTTTGCGAATGCAGATGGTGGGGAATTATACGTTGGAATCGAAGACAAAAAAACCATCGGCGAAAGAATCAAAGGTTTTCCCGCACAAGAGAAAGCCAATGATATGATCCACACTCTTCTATCGGAAACAAGACCTAGTATCGAAGGGGTTGAAGTCGAATTCATAGATTTCGCTACAAATGGATTGGTGCTGCATATATCCGTCCCAAAGAGCCAGCACGTTCATTACACATCATCAAACGAATGTTATATTCGAGTCAATGCAAGCTCACGACGTATTACGGGTGAGCAAATCAGTCGTCTTGGTTACGCAAAAGGAAGCTACAGCTACGAACGCGTTCCAGTCATGGATGTGAAAGCACAAGCAATTGCTGACAGCCCGCATCTCAAATCTTATCTCCTTGCAGTGCAATCAGGCCAAGAGTCGTTGGCCTTTCTCAAGAAACAGCATTTACTTATCGAAATAAAGGCAAAATGGCATCCAACTGTCGCGTGTGTGCTTCTCTTTGACGAAGAGCCTCAAGCCACATTAAAGACTCGCTGCGCTATTAAAGTATACCGACTCAGGACCACTGAAAAAGAGTACAAGCGAGAGCATCTTGCCGAAATGCCTGCGACAATTGAAGGCCCTCTAGAAGAGCAAATCAGCCGCGTGATCGAAAAGGTTGATGCTCTCCTTGAAGATGTATCGGTGAACGTCGGCGGGAAATTGGCCAAATTGGAATATCCAGCCGAAGCCCTGAAAGAAATCCTCGTAAATGCAGTTATTCACCGCGACTACAGTATGAATGACGATATACATGTCAAAATATGCGATAATCGAGTCGAAATTCAAAGCCCAGGCAAATTGCCCGGCTACGTTACAATTGATAACATCCTGGAGGAGCGATATTCTCGAAACCCCTCCATCGTCCGACTTTTGCATAAACTTCCTGATCCACCGAATCACGATATCGGAGAGGGTCTAAACACTGCCTACAACGCAATGCGAAACGCAGGATTGATTGAGCCAGTTATACAAGAATTAGAGAATGCAGTCCTGGTAACAATTGAACATAAGAGACTTGCCTCTCTCGAAGAGGCTATTTTGGATTATCTAAAAACACATGCAGAAATTACGAATAAAATTGTCAGGCAACTTACGGGCGAAGGATCAGAGAATAAAGTGAAGAAGGCTCTTCAAAATCTACGCGAACAAGGAAAAATTGAGCCTGTTGACCAAAAAGCCAATGCATTCCGATTTCGCTACAGACTTTGCCAGCGTGGCGGCGATTCTCCCTAATGGCCAAATCCCGTGACGAATCTGCGCCACGATCAATGACTACAGACCTTCGTCCGCGCCGTCTTTAACGCTGCCACCACATCCCGCGCCATCTCGAACGCTTCCTCCAGCGTATTGGCTTCTGTGACGAGCCCGGGAATGAACGGCGCGGGCACGGTAAACCCACCTTCTTCCGCAGCCTTCAGAACAAGTACCATCTTCCCATCCGTCACTGTGTACTGCGTCGGTTTCTTTGCCATTACACTTCTCCTGTCCTTCCCGGAGTAATCGCAGCCGGAACTGCCGAACACAACCCGTCCTCTTTCGGTACACTGTTCCGCAACCCGCCTTCCGCTCCCGCCTGGAACCCCAATGGAACTTGCTGAACTCGCGTGGCCGGCGGTCGCCGCGCTGCCGAAGACGACGCCCGTTATCTTCCCCATCGCCGCGCTCGAGCAGCACGGCCGGCACATGCCGGTGTTCACCGACTCGCTCCTGCTCGGTGAGGTGATCCGCCGCGTGAAGCTCGCTCCCGTTGCCGAGAAGTGCCTGTTCGGCCCGCTCCAGTGGCTCGGCAACTCGCACCACCACCTGGATTTTCCCGGCACGCTCTCCGCGACGCCCCGCGTGTACCTCGACATGCTCAAAGACCTCGCGGTGTGCTTCCTGGCGCACGGCTTCACGCGGATCGTCTTCGTTAACGGCCACGGCGGGAACATCMCCCCCTMCCAGCAGGCCCTTTTCGAACTGAAGCAGGAGCGCCGCGACCGCCGCGATCTCCTCCTGCTCGCGCTCACGTACTGGGATGCGGCCGGGAACCCGGCGGAGGCACCCGGCCCTCGCGACCCGGCGCCCGCCGAGCCGGGCTTCACGGCCGCTCCAATTCCCGGCCTCGTGCAGCGGCGAATGGGGCACGCGTGCGAGTGGGAAACGTCGATGGTGTTGCGGCTGAACCCGAAGCTCGTCGTGGGCGATCTGGCGACCGTACCGGAGGTCCCGCACGGTCGCGAGTTCACCCCCGGCTACCGAGCGTGGGTAATGCCCGACCGCAGCGAACCGGGACACGTCGGTACCCCATCGGCCGCGACCGCGGAAAAAGGCGAAGCGTTGTTCGCGCACTTCGCCGCCGGCGTGGCCGCGTACCTCGAGCGCGTGGTGGCGTGGGACGGGACGTGGGACAGCTAGAAGCAACGAGTGACGAGTCCAGAAAGTCGCCCGACGCACTCCCAATCCCGGTTCGGTGGACCAACGTGACACTCCTTCACCCATCACCGACCAGCCCCCACCCCCAATCCCCCTGGCGCTGGTGGGTGTGTGGGGCGATGATGCTGGCCACCCTGCTGAACTACATGGACCGGCAGGTGCTTCCGCAGATCGCGACCGAACTGAAGGACAACTACGGCCTGGACGACGCCCGGTACGGTCAGGTCGCGAGCAAGTTCGCGCTCGCGTTCGCGGCCGGGTCGATCGTCTTCGGCTTCGTCGCGGATCGCGTCGGTCCCCGGCTCCTGTACCCCGTCGTGCTGATCGGCTGGTCGGCCGCCGGGCTGGCGACGCCGCTGATGCGCGTCCCTGAGTTTGCCGCACAATTTGAAACGCCTGACGAACCGGGGAGCGGGCCGTACCACTGGCTGCTCCTCTGCCGCACCCTCCTCGGGTTCTTCGAAGCCGGGCACTGGCCCTGTGCGCTGTTGACCGCACGGCAGATTCTCACGGCGAAGGACCGGCCGCTGGGAAACGGCTTGCTCCAGAGCGGGGCGGCGGCGGGCGCGATTCTGATTCCGCTCTATGTCCTGACCGTGCGGACCCTCGGCGGCGGGTGGGAGATCGCGTTCTGGACGATCGGCGCTGCCGGGTTGCTCTGGGTCCCGATGTGGCTCGCGCTGGTCCGCCGCGGTGACTTAGACCACGGACTCGCCCGTGAGTCTGACGGACACGAGGGCCGTTCGCGGGCTCCGGACGTTCGGTTCGTGTGGGATCAGTTTGTGCGCGTTTACGTGACGCTGTTCGCCATCGTTCTCGGCATCAGCGTGAGCTGGCAGTTCATTCGCGAGTGGCTGCCCAAGTACCTGAAGGAATCGCGAGGCTTCTCCGCGGACACAACCGACGCGATCGTGCCGTTCTACTACGTCTCGGGAGAACTGGGCTGTTTTGCGGCGGGCGTGTTCGTGCGGTGGCTGGTCGCGCGGGGGCGGTCCGTTCATTCCGCGCGCGTGATCGGGTACGCTGCGTTTACGGCCATGACCGCCGCGGCCGCGCTGGCCCCGTTCGTCGGCGGTGGGGCGACCAGTTTCGGGCTGATCGTCCTTGCGGGCGCGGGCATCCTCGGTTTGCACCCGCTCTATTACGCGCTGAGCCAGGAGCTTCCGGCCCGGCACATGGCCCTGTTGTCGGGTGTGCTGGCGGCGGCCGGTTGGTTCGCGGTCAGTGAGGTGCAGAAGGGGATGGGGCGACACATCCGGGCCACGGGCAGCTACGAAATCGGCTTCGTGATCGCGGGGCTGGCACCGATTGCGGGCCTGGTGGCGCTACTCGTGCTGTGGAAGCCGACGTCGAGCCCGAAATCATCAAAACCAAAGGAATGAGCGGACAAAGAACCACAGATCACGCAGGCAGCACAGATAAAAACGATCCCTTCTGTTTTTCTGATCTGTGCCCTCTGCTTCATCTGTGGCTCTCTTTGCTTTGTCAGCGGCCACACGGGCACCCGCGATGCGACAGGTGCCCCCCCGGTGCGCGATCACCGGCCCAGCGAGGTGAAGTCCACCACCACGCGCTCGCCTGCCCGGAACGGTACCTTCTGGGTGAGCGTTTCCGGTTGCCCGTTGCGAACCACCTCTGCCTTGATGAGGTACGCGAATTCGCGCCCGGCCGGTAGCGGCGGGGTCGCGAACGAGCGCACGGGGTCCTGCGACGGGCTCTTGCGGTCGTCCACGTACAGCGTCGCACCGGGCGGGAGCTTCACGGTGATCGTCGCCCGGTCCCCGCCGGGCAGAGCCGGCGCATCGGGCGCGGGGGCCGGCCGGATCGGCGGTTCCGCCTTGACCGGTTCCTGCGCGGTCGGCTTCGCCGGGGCCAGCCCTTTGTCGCTCTTGTCCAGCCCGGTTGCGGTCGCGGCTCCCGGCCCGGCGGGCCGAGCGGCCGTCAGGTCGGCGAACTCGACCGTGACCGCGAGCCCGGGCCGCACGGCGATTTTCTTCGTCACGCTCACCAGCTCACCGTCCCGCTCGTATTCGGCTTTGAACCGGTAGACGAACTCTTGGCCGGTCGGCAGTTCGGGGCTGACGAACTTCCGCTCGGCACCGGTCAGGTTCAGCGCGCGGTTGTCCGCGAAGAGGCGGGCGTCGGCCGGCAACTTGACCACCACCGTGGCCCGCGCGGTCGATCCGTTCGAGACGAGCGCGGTACCGGTGTGAGCGGCCGGGCGGAGGCCGACGGACCCCGGCGCCGGCTCCGGCGGCGCGTAGGGAATGGACGGCGCCCCCGGCACCGGGCTCATCGGGTACGTGTCGAACGCCGGCGGCGGGGCCGAATACGGGAGACCGCCCTGGCACGACAACCCGCCATTGAACACCGGCGTGTAGTACACCGCCGGCCCGCCGAAGCACGAATACGCGGAGCCCGAGCAGGAGTACCCCGAGCCGGTGCAGCCGTAACTGTAGCTCCCGCCACAGCACCCGGAGCCGGCCGGGGCATGCTCGAACCAGCTCCTCATGCGGCTGCCCAGGCCGAGCCCGAACACGCCCCCACAGCACGACGACCCGCAGCACCCCGAACACGACGCGGAGTAAGAAGACCCGCCGCAACAGCCCCCGGAGCAACTGTACCGCGCCGCACCCGAACACCCGTTGCAGCCGTTGCACCCGTTGCAGCTATTGCCACTGAACAGGTCGCGGAAGTAGCCGTTGAACTGCGCCGTGTCCGGCGCGCTGGTCAGGGCCGTCATCATCACAAGACTGTACATGGCCGGTGTCTCGCGGGGCGCGTGTCAGTTTGGAGACTCTGGAGAGCCTATAGCGCGAAGATAACCGGCGCCGAATAGGCGGGCAAACCGACTTGACGTAATCTTTACAACGCACGCCGGCCCGAGATGTCGGCTCCCGCGAAACGAGAGCGGCGGGTATAATCGGTAAAATCCGGCGGTCCGTTTCCCGCGCACCCGCGAACGGCGCAAGACGCCAGCGGCTCCCGAACGCCAATTGCTCCTGGAGAACCCATGCCCCTTCGGAACCTGGCCTGGCTGCTGATCGTGCCCGCGCTGGTCGCCCTGGGGTTGGCGATCAGCTACAGCGCGCCGCCGCCGGACAAGGACTACAACCGCGTCCGACAGATCGTGGACGTGCTGGCCGAGGTGGACGCGCACTTCTACCGCAAGTTGGACGACAAGGAGCAGCAGCAGCTCGTCGAGGACATGATCAACGGCGGGCTGCACAAGCTCGACCCGCACTCCGAGTACCTGAACGCGACGCAGCTCAAACAGTTCGAATCCGACAGCGAGGGCAGCTTCGGCGGCGTGGGCATCATCCTCGCCATCGACCCGACCACGAAGTTCCTGAAGGTCGATCACCCGATGCCCGGCACACCGGCGTATGAGGCCGGGGTTCTCGCCGGCGACCTCATCGTCAAGGTGGACGGCAAGTCCACCGAGGGCACCACCGTGCCGGAGGCGCGCAAGCTGATCACCGGCGAGCAGGGCAGCAAGGTGATCGTCACCATCCGCCGCGCCGGCCGCAACCCCGCGGACGAAGAGGTGGAGCTGACCCGCGGGCGCATCACGCAGCACCCGGTCACCGGCGCGCGGCGCCGGGCCGACGATCCGAACCGGTGGGAGTGGTTCGCGGACCGGCCCAACGGGATCGCGCTGGTCCGCGTGTCCGGGTTCAACGAGCAGACCACCAAGGAGCTGAAGGCCGCGCTCGCGGAGATCGAGAGCGAGGGCGGAAAGGCGCTGATCCTCGACCTCCGTGACAACCCCGGCGGGCTGCTCAACCAGGCCATCGACGTGGCGAACCTGTTCCTTCCCGAGGGGGCACCGATCGTGAGCACCCGCGGCCGCGACGCCGAGCGGGAGCGGGCGTTCAAGGCCGAGAAGGACCGCGAGGTGTTCAAGCCCGCCGACCGGCACCCGGTCGTGGTGCTGGTCAACGACGGCAGCGCCAGCGCCAGCGAGATCGTCGCCTCGGCGCTCCAGGACAACAAGCGGGCGGTGGTGATGGGCGAGCGGTCCTACGGCAAGGGGAGCGTGCAGAAGCTCCTGCGGCTCCAGATCGCCGGCGATAAGGCCGCGGTGAAACTGACCACCGAGACGTACTGGCGGCCGAACGGGGAGAACATGGACAAGCGGCTCGCCCCGAAGGACAAGCCGGACGAGTGGGGGGKGAAGCCCAACATCGTGGTTCCGATGACGTATGAGGAGCGGGAACGCGCGGCGTGGGACTACTACCGTTCGACGTGGGTCGCGGGCAAGCCGTCGGCGGTCGGCCCCAACCCGCCGTCCGCTCCGGTACCGCCCGCCCCGGGCTCGCTGGCCCTCGCCCTCCGCTCGCAGATTTCCCCCTCGGCGCCCCCGATGCCCGACGCCAAGGTCATTGAGGACAAGCAACTGAAGGCGGCCGTCGAAGAGCTGAAAAAGAAGCTCAGCGGGGTCGGCGCGGCGCCGCGCCCGCCGGCGGGACGTGTTCCCGAGTTGATCGCCGGCTGACGGAGACCGTAAGCAGTGGGCAAAAAGTGGGCAGTGGGCAGAATAGAGACACCGTGAACACACCAGACGCGCGACCGACCCCGGCCGATGAGACACCGGCTGACGGTGCGGGTGAGGGCTCAGTTCCTCACCACCCACTGTCCACTGCTCGCGTTCTCTACGAAGACCATCACCTCCTGATCGTGAACAAGTCCGCGCCGCTCCTCACGCAGGCGCCGCCGGGGGTTCCGAGCCTGGAAGCGCAGGTCAAGGCGTACATCAAAGCGAAGTACGCGAAGTCGGCGGGCGTGTACCTCGGGGTGCCGCACCGGCTCGACCGGCCCGTGAGCGGCGCCATCTGTTTCGCCCGCAACACCAAGGCCGCGCAGCGCGTTCACGCACAGTTCGCCGAACACAAGGTGCGCAAGGTGTATTGGGCGCTCGTCGAAGGAACCGCGACCCCCGACACTGGTACCTGGGACGACTGGATTCGCAAGGTGGAAGAAGAAGCCCGCGTCGAGCGGGCACAGGAGGGCGAGCCCGGCGCGAAGCTCGGACTACTCGAGTACCGCGTTCTACGAACGGACGCCACCACATCGCTCGTGGAACTGACCCCGCTCACCGGACGGATGCACCAGCTCCGCGTACAGTCCGCGTGGCGCGGACACCCCGTACTGGGTGACTTGCAGTACGGAAGTACGCACTCATTCGGGCCGGCCGCCGAACTGCCGCGTGACCGCGTGATTGCCCTTCACGCCCGGCGCCTCACGCTCACACACCCCTTCACCAAGCAGGAATTGACCGTCGAGGCTCCGGTGCCCGAATACTGGCCCGTGCTCGATGAAATGGCTCCGGTATCGGGGTGATCGATTGCATTTACACTACTTCTTCCGGCTCGCGAAGAACTCAGCGATGAGACGCTTCGACTCGTCGGACCCGGCCAGCCGCATGAACGCCTCGGTTTCGAGCTTGATCGCGTCGGCGAGTGGGAGGGCCGCGCCTTCGACCATCACGCGAACGGCTTCGGCCGCGGCACCGGTGACCGCCTGGAGCGGCTGAAACCGCTCCCATTCTCCTTTCGGAATGGGGCTCCGTTTTTGTTCGCGACGCTCTTTCCGGTCAACGCGAAGAACGTAGTAGACGGCTTGCTCGACAAGAGCGGCTGAGTCAACTGCCACATCGACCAACTCGCGTGCCAGCGCCTCCTGGTGGTTCACCATCTGCGCGGTCGTCAGCAGGTCGCTCGCGACGTGCATACGATTCATGTCCAGAATCCGCGGCAGGCGTTGCGTTCCGCCCCAACCGGGGATCAGCCCCAACTTCACTTCCGGCAGTCCGAGTTGCACCTTCGGGTTCGTGCCACAGACGCGGTAGTCGCACGCGAGCGCGACTTCCAGCCCGCCGCCGAGGGCCGCGCCGTCGATCGCCGCGCACGTCGGGAACGAGAGCGCCTCCAGTTGCTCCAGGACGCGCAAGCCCTGCTCGATGAACGCCCGCACTTCGAGATCGTTCGGGCCGGGTGCGTTCGCCAACAGTTTCAGGTCCGCACCGGCGATGAAGATGCCCGGCTTGGCGCTAGCCAGCACGAGCCCCTTCAGATCCGTTTGCGGCGCGAGGTCTGCGAGCACCGCACCGAACTCGGCCCACAGGTCACGGGTTAGCACGTTGGCCTTACTGCCGGGCTGGTCGAACGTGAGAACTGCGACACCGTCGGGGCGCGTGGTGACCGTGATAGCTGACATGGGGCACCCGGGTATGGAGAGTGATGCGGGTATTGTACCGCTTGACGCGAGTACGAAACGACACCGCCCCGCGACTTCGTCGCGGGGCGGTGTCGGCCGATTCGGGTGGGTCGCTGTCTCCGACAGCGACAGCACTGGCACCCATCGCCTCCGCAAGAACTGAATATCGTTACCGGGGGCGACCACCGACTGTCTCCGACAGTCGGCCACCCGACTACTTCGGACCGCCCGGCGGGAGCGGCTTGAGGCGGTTGCCGTCCCGGTCCACCCAGGTGAACGGCTTCACCACGTCCACCGGTTTGGTCGAGATCTTCTCACCGAGAATGTTCTCGAACACGGTGCCGTAAACGCGGTCGATGGGCACCATCGCGTGCGCGGCCAGGATCTGGTGAACGAGGCTCTGGTTGGTGACCACCACGCGCCGCCCCTTGCAGTCGGTGGCGATGCGGTTGCCCGGTGCCCCGCCCGCCGCCTTCTGCATCGCCTCGAACTTGCCGGCGGCAAGTGACACGTCCGGGCCGTCGAGCGGCGGGGGCGGCAGTTTCGGGGCGAGCGGGCGGCCGGTCGGGTCGCGATAGGTGAGCGCGTCGTTCGGGTCCATCGCCTCCGGCGGGTCGTAGGTCACCGCTTCCACCACAACACCGAAGTCCTGGCGCAGCTTTTCGGCGTGGGCCTTGCGGAACTGCTCCTTGAACTTGGCCCCGTCGTTCTTGCTCTCCTTCATGCACGTTTTGGTGGTCTCGACCACCCACTTCGCTTCCCGGAGGAACGTGGGCGCGTCCACCGGTCCGGCGACGCAGTGCAGCACGCGGCCGTCCGGCGCGCAGAAGTACGCCGCGACGTTCCCGCCCTGCTTGGCGCCGTTGACGATCTTGAACGTGGCGACTTTTTGATACGACGAGACGAAGTATTCGTTGCAGAACTTGCCGACTTCCGCGTTGTTCAGGGCGCCCACACGGAGCGCTTCGGCGTTGTTTCAGGTGAGGCCGGGGTCTTCAAAGTGCCCGGACACGTGGAGCACGAGGACGAGTTTCTGCTCCTTCTTCGCAATGGCGGCGGCCTCTTTCGGGCTGTCCACGAAGTCGAGCTTCGTGCCGAACCCACAGGTTTCGGCCGCCCCGAGCGGGGGCGCCAGCAGGCTAACCGCGGCGGCGAAAAGAAGAGGCCGCATGACCTACCTCCAAGGAGGGCACAGGCGAAGGAGTTTCTCGCCTTGATGCTACCGGAAGTAGGACGGGGCCGCCCGCGGAAGGGATTGGACCTGTTACACGAGCGTTACCACCGAAGTCGTCAGCGCTGTGGCCGGCGCGGGCGGTTTCGATTCGCGGCCGTACCGGAACAGCACCGGCATGACGGTCAACATGGTGATGAGCCCGAGCGCGCCGGCGAAAACGACCGCGTGACCGAGCGAGAACCGCAGCACGGGCCAGATCGCCACGAGCCACACCGCCATCAGCATGAAGTTCAGGAACAGGGCCAGCACGACCGTGCCCGTGCTGGGAACGACCAGTGTGCCGATCTGGTGAGCGTCCACGTACCGGCTCCCCTTTTCCTCCTCGAACTTCGAATCCGTCTTGTACGTCTTGGTCTTCGTCCTGGGGTCCTCTTTGAGGGTCACCTTGTACCGCACCGGCTCGGGGTCGTCGGCCGCCTTCACGCGGATCGCGCCGGTCATGTACTGCGTGCCGCTCGAGGTGCTGCCGTTGAGTTTGAACGGCTCGCCGGTCCCCACCTCCACGAACTGGCCCTTATTGCCGACCGCCCGCTTGAACCGGGCGGTCGTCTCGATCGGGTTGCCGCCGGCGTCGAGCTTGAGTTTGTCCCCGGCCCCGGCCCACCGCACGGCCTCGAACTCCTGAAACTCGACCGTCGAACTCGGGGTGAAGTTGAAGAACGTGTCGTAGCGCCCGGGGGCGCGCTGGTCGATCCGCACCCAAAGGGTGATGAACCCGGCGACGAAGATTGCTGCAATCAGCGCCCTGAGCGGCATTCGCTCAGCGGGGTTCTGGTACAGGTACCCCTGGGCCACCAGGCCGCCGCCCAAGAACAGGGCGAAGAGCGCGAGCACCAGCATCAGGAACACGAGGAGCAGAACCACGGCACGGCCTCGGCTGAAATGAGGGAGCGGTCGGGTGTGCGAGCGCGCCTGACCGACGACGAACACGGTATCTGCGCGGGATGCGCCGGGCAAGGGGGTTGGCGTTGCAACGCCCGCGCGGGCCGCTATAGTCCGCCGGTCGATACGGTTCGCCCCTCCACCCCCGAGGCGCCCGTGACCAGCGGTTTCCTCGCACTCGCTCTCCTCGGCCCGGCCGCCCCCACCGAGGGGCTGCAAAAGGGCGACGAGTTGAAGTTCGTCGGAACGGTGGAAGAGGCCGTGGACCGGCCCGGCAACCGGTTCCGCCGGTCCCAGGCGCTCGTCGTCCGCGTGCTCGTGCTGGACCGGACCGACGCGTGGACCGACGCGGCCGTCCTCACGCTCCTCACCCGGACCGACGACGCGGTGACCGGGGCCGTGGCCGCCGTCACCGGCGGCGCGCCCGAGAAGGCGAACCCGCCCGGCGCCCGGCTCGACCTGGTTCGCGTCCACGCCGACGGTACGGCGCACGTACTCCTACCGGCCGGGGCGCCCCTCGCGCTCGACGCCAAAACGCCCGCGCGCCCGCTCCCGGTCCCCCCGCTCGACTCCTTCGCCCCGTTCGAGTTCGGCATGTTCCCGCCCCGGCCGCCGAAGGTCGCTGCGGACAAGCCGTGGGCGGTCGCGTCCGCCGACACGAGCCGGCCGGCCGAAACGTGGCAGGCGCAGGGCACCGATCTCGTGACCGCCGAGCGGTGCGCGCTGCTCGTGATGAACCAGGCCCACGCGAACTGGGCCGCGCCCGTGGGCGGGAAGCTCGCCTGGCACCGCGCCGACGCCGCCTGGGTGGCCCGCGACGGGATCGCGCACAAGGTCCACCGCGTCATCAAACACCGCGACGGACTGGCGCGCGAACTCGCCGCGTGGGTCGAGGTGAAGTACGAGCTGACGAGCCAGACCTGCGTCAACGGGCGCCTGTTCGATCGCTACCGGCGCGACGTGGAGTTCGCGTTCGCGACGGCCGCGGACACGGCCCCGCTCCTCCCGGACGCCCGGCTGCACGCGGCCCGGTTCGAAAAAGAGGTGAAGAAGCTCGACCTCTACCTCGCCGACGCGGACAGTTCCAGCCCGTACCGCGAGGCGGTGCTGGCCGTGCGCCGCCAACTCGACGCCGCCCGACGGGGCGAGGCCGTGTCCCAAGTGGCGCCGGCCGGCTGGCTCGCGTCTACGGCTCTCCCCAAACGCGCAGCGTGGCCGGGACCCGGCAGCCTGGCGCCCGACTTCACGGCCGGCCCGTTCCGACTCGCGGACGCCCGCGGAAAGCCGGTGGTGCTGGTGTTCTTTAAACCCGGCGGCGAGACCACGGACCTCGCGCTCGCCGTCGCCAACGCCCTCCACCAGAAACACGGCGCGCGGTCGGATGTGGTGCCACTGGCGGTCTGGGGCGACGTGACGGCGGGGG
>BFBZ01000995.1_pt1 | contig 20991 bp, 16 predicted proteins | sample 1888401 | NCBI WGS metagenome assembly BFBZ01 (sample SAMD00112614, study PRJDB3348) | symbiont metagenome | host: Chara braunii | reverse complement strand
CCCCGCCCCGGAGCAGCAGCGCCCGCGCCGCCAGTTTCGACTCGAACCCGAACAGCGCCTCGAAGAACTCCTCCCACTGCCGGCCGGCGAACTTCGCGACGAACTGCCGCAGCGCCTCCTCGTCCAACCCCTGCGCCCGCATCCGCCGCAGTTGCCGTTCGCACCCCTCAATGGGACCGCGGCGCTCGTCTTGTACCGAGCGGTCGAGGGCGTAACGGAGAACAAGCGCCAGCGCGACACCCACAACCCCGAACCCGACCCAGACCCAGAACACTTTCAACAGGGCGAGCAGGATGCAGAACATCGCGAACCCCGAGACGCCGACCGCGAGGTCGCTCAGCGCCATCCCCCCGACGAACCGGCGGGCGCAGCCGAACAGGKGCCCCCYCCSGGKCACGCCATCAAGTACGAAGTACGCGAGCGTGGCCTGGGCCGCGAGCCCGAACACGCCGAACGCCCAGCCGAGCTTGCCGAAGAACGCGAGCAGCACCGCCACCAGCGCGACGGTCCCGAAGAACCCCGAAATGAGCCGGCCGCGCAGGACGGCGGAGGCGGCCGTGTTGAACTGGAACACGTACCCTTCGAGCTTGGCGATCTGGGCTTCTTGCGGGGAGAACGTGCCGGTGTGGTGGACGCCGAGCCACGCTTCCAGCGTCCTAACCACTTCGGCCATGTCCTGGAACCGGTCGGCCGGGTCCTTCTCCATCATCCGCTGAATGACGGCCGATACTTCCTTGGGCACCCGGCTGACGAGTTGCTCCGGCGGCACGATCGGCTCGTACGCGTGCTTGCTCATCAGCTCGACGGCCGTGGTGCCCTCGAACGGCGGGCGCCCGGTGACGAGGACGTACAGCGTGCACCCGAGCGAGTACACGTCCGCCCGGTGGTCCACGGTGGCGGCGTCGCGGCACTGCTCGGGAGACATGTACGCGGGCGTGCCGAGCGCGATCCGCGCCCCGGTCATCTCCGTCGGCAGCGAGAGCAAGCCGCTCCGCGAACTGGCCTGCGTCAACTGGTCGTCCTGGCGCGTGACGGTCGGCGTCTTCACGAGACCGAGGTCGGCGACCTTCACGAGCCCCTGGTCATCGAGGAGCAGGTTGTCGGGCTTCACGTCGCGGTGGATCATGCCGCGATCGTGCGCGTGCTTCAGCCCGCGGGCGGCCTGGAGCACGTACCCGACGGCCGTCTCGGGGTCGAGCTTGCCCTCCACGCGCACCAGGTCCGCGAGCGACTTGCCGCGCACGTACTCCATGCTGAAGAACCGCGCGCCGTCGGCCTCACCGATGTCGTGAATCTGCACGATGTTCGGGTGCGACAGTTGCGCCGCGGCGAACGCCTCACGGGTGAAGCGGGCGACGAACACCGGGTCGCTCGCCCACCGCTTGCTCATCACCTTGAGCGCCACCGGTCGGTCGAGCGAGAGCTGCCGGGCGAGGTACACCGTACCCATGCCACCGCGGCCGAGTTCGTGTTCGATGGCGTACCCGCGCACGTCCGTGCGCGGGCCGATCGCGACCCGCTCGTCGTCCTCGCCGGACTGGTAATCCGGGCCGGGGGAGCGGTGGGACCCGTTCGACTTCTCGGTGTCGGGGTTGGTGTGCGCGAAGCCGAAAACGTGCGACGAGTTCGTGGCCCCGTCGGTTTCGGCGTTCATAACGACTTGTGCCGGAGCACTCGAACCTTCGGTCACCGTGAACGCGACCGAGGACGGCGGACCGCTGAGTGGGCCGGCGACCCGTGTGTCATTGGGGAGAACTTGAACCCGCGGCGCGGCCCCCGGCGAGTCCGAAACCCAAAGGAGAAACGGCTGCGCGCAGTTCGGGCACTTGGGCCGATAGCGCCCCGGTTTGGAAGCCTTCAGGTTGATGCGGTGCGAACAGTACGGGCAAGCGATGGCCACAGAGGGCACCTTCGCAACGAGTCATGCGGAGTGCAACGTCTGAGGTCGCGAGCCGCCCCAGACCACACCGCAAAGGTAGGTCACGATCAGAAAGCGCGACGTGTTGATTCGAAGTGCGAAGTGCGACCGCCCGGTGCATTTGCGCCGGGCGGGAAAACTGCGCGCCGTGTCGCCAAAAACGACGGAGAAGTTCAGGTCTGCGCGAAACGGGTCGGTTACACCGGCCGGGCGTGAATGCCGACGGCCTGGCGAACGAGTTGGAGCGTCACCTGAGCCACGGCCCGCGCGCGTTTTGCGCCGGTTGCGAGCACTTCTTCGACCAAGCCGGGATCGCGCGCGAGCTTCTTCCGCCGCTCGCGGGCTTCCGAGAAATACGCGTCGATCTTCGCCAGGAGGAGCGTCTTCGCGTCGCCGTAGCCGAACGGTCGACCGTTCCGAATCGCCGCCCCGGTCATGGGGTTCCGATAAAACTCCGCCATCTCTGCCAGTTCCGCGGGTGTGGCGAAGAGCTTGTACAGCGCGAACGCGTTGCACGTTTCGGGGTTCTTCGGCTCTTCGACCGGCGTCGAATCGGTGACAATCCCCATGACGGTGTTCTTGAGTGCCTTGCCTTCCGCAAAGATTTCGATGGTGTTGCCGTAGCTCTTGCTCATCTTCTGCCCGTCGGTACCAGGCACGACGGCGGCTTCATTGAACACCGCGTCTGGCAACGGGAACACTTCACCGAAGGCGTGGTTGAACGAGCCCGCGATGTCGCGCGTCATTTCGAGGTGCTGCTCCTGATCCTTCCCGACCGGCACCAGGTGCGAGCGGTAGATCAGGATGTCCGCGGCCATGAGGACGGGATACGTGAGGAGCCCGACGTTCGGAGAGAGGCCGCGGGCCACCTTGTCCTTGTACGAGTGCGCCCGTTCCAGGTGGGCGATGCCGATGACGTTGGAGAGCACCCACGCCAGTTCGCACACCTCGGGAACGTCGGACTGGCGGAAGAAGTTGGCTTTCGTGGGATCGAGCCCGAGCGCGAGGTAGTCGAGGGCCACGTCGCGGACGTTGTCCGCGAGGATCTGTCGCGCCGGTCGGGGGGTGATCGACTTGTTCTTGGCGGCGAGCCCCGCTTCCTTCTCTTCGGCTTCTTTCAATGACGTGAGGGCGTGGTAGTCGGCGATGAAGTAGAAGCACTCGCCCGAATCCTGTCGCTCGATGTGCTGTTTGATGGCGCCGAAGTAATTACCGAGGTGCAACTTACCGGACGGCTGCACGCCGCTGAGGATGCGGGGGCGGTCGCCGAGGCACTCGCGAAGGACGGTCGTGGACATCGCCGAAAACTCCAGAACCCGGCGCGGCCGGGTTCGCCCTGGGCTTTTCTTATCGGTACCGACACGGTTACATTACTCCCGGTTCAGTCCCGGAACCACGGTGCCGGTATGGATGCTCCTTTACCAAACTCCGATACGCGCGCGCGCACCGGCTTCGTCTCGGTCCCCGATCCGCGGCGTATCGAACTCCTGCTCGACGCGCTGAAGCCCGCAATCGCGGTCCCCGGCGAACACCGTTTGTTCCGCGCGGGCAAGCTGCCCGGGCTATTTCCCGCGCGGGCCGGCCTCGCCGCCGAAGTCGCCCTTCAAGCCGTTCGTGACGGCTTACTGGAAACCGCGCGCACCGAAACGAAGGGGAAACTGGTTACCGAGTGGGTGCGGGCGACGCCGCGTGCGGTTCTGTATGTGACCGAGAACGACTCCACGCGGTCCGTCCTGCGCGAACTCAAGGACGTTCTGAACGCGACCCGCGCCGGCGTGCCCTCGTTCCTGGCGGACGCGAAGGCGGAACTCGCGGTGCTCTCTGCAAACTTCGAGTCGCGGGCGGCTGAGATGTTGACCCGGCTCGACGACCTCGCCAAGCGGTGCGAAGCGGCCCTCCGCCGTGCGGAGACGACCGGCTCGGCGGTCGCTGAGCCCGTGGCGCGCGTCGTGCCGTGGGCGATCGACGCGCTGGAGTATCTCGATCGACGAGGCGCGTCGGGTGCGGCCGGTGCGTGCTCGCTCCCCGAGTTGTTCCACGCGGTGTGTCTCAACAGCCCCGATCTGACGCTGCCCACATTCCACGACGGGGTGAAACGCCTTCATGACGTGCGGGCTGTTCGACTCATGTCGGCAGCCGAGATGGATGAACCGGAATACGCCATCGTTGTGGACGGAAAGCTGGTGTACCTCGTGGGCCGCTAGCCGCACCGCGAGTCGAAAAGTCGAAACCCAAACCGCGCTCAGGTTTTCTGGCACTTTCCGAATTTATCGGCTCGCGCCTCCGCCGAACCCGTCTCTCAGTTCCGCGAGCCATCTGCGGCACACGCTGTTGCCCCTCACGTCAAGAAGCGGTTGGAACGGGCCGCTGGTGTGGTAACCGCCATCGACCCGGACGGACCGGCGCCTGTCCCCCCTCGCGCGGAAAATGCCTTTTCGAATACGGCCCGTCGTTTTCTGAATTTAGGCGTATGGATCGGGACTGTGCCGGGCACAGTATTGAAGGAGGAGTAACGGTCCCGAGAGATTGATGACGTATGTTGCGCCGATTCACTCGTTTGCTGGCCGCGACCGCTGAGATCGGGGAGCGCCCCACCGATGCCGAACTCCTTCGCCAGTTTTCACAGGACCGGAACGCGGCCGCGTTCGAGTTGCTCGTTCGCCGTCACGCCGATACCGTCTGGACGCCGTGCCGGCGGCTCCTCCGTTCGGAAGTCGATGCCGAGGACGCCTTTCAGGCCACCTTCCTCATTCTGGTTCGTAAAGCCCGTGCAGTTCGCGGGGGGTGTCTCGGCGGGTGGCTGCACCGGGTGGCCGTCCGCGTCGCACTGAGATTGCGAGCGAGAACCGCCCGGAACCCCATTGCGACGTCGGAACACCTGGGCACCGTACCGGCCCCGGAGACCCCCGACCCGGAAATTCCCGGGATCGTTCAGGAGGAACTGGCGCGGCTCCCGGACCGGTACCGGTTGCCGGTCGTGTTGTGCGATCTGGAAGGGCGTACCCACGCCGCAGCCGCGGCCGAACTGCGGTGCCCGGTCGGGACCGTTGCCGGGCGACTCAGCCGCGCCCGGGGCCTGCTGCGCGATCGGCTCGCCCGACGCGGCGTGGCCCCGGTTCTGGTGCTGTCGGCGTCGGCCGCGCCGGGCGGAGCGGTCCACGCGGCTGCGGCCCTCGCGGACGCCCGGTCGGCCGTTCGCCCCGTTGTGTCATCCCTTACCGAAGGAGTTCTGCACGCCATGAGTGCTGCCAAATGGAAGATGATCGCGGGTGCGGCCGCGGGCCTGCTCGGACTCGCCGGGGGCACGATTGCGGCGTACGGCTCGCTACCGTCGGCACCGGACCCGACGCCGCCGGCTCCGGTGCCCGCACCGGTGGCCCCGCCGCCCAAAAACGAGCCCGCCCCGATGGCCAAAACGAATGCGGAGTTGGTGCGGGACGCGAAGGACCGTTTCGCCGAACTCGAGCAGCTCCTCACGCTCATCACCGAGGCCGAACTGCTCAAACACCGCCGGGAGATCTCTGCGGCCGGGCAGCCGGGCAAGGAGGATAGGGCCGCACTGACCAAGAAGGTAGCCGAACTCGAGCGGCAGATCGAATCCCTGAAGCCCCGGCTGAAGTACTATTCCGACGCATTTGGGCTCTCGTCTCCCTCGAGACTTCCGTGGGGAATCAAGAAGATCAAGGAAGAGCTGGAGAAGCGAGAGAAGCCGGAAGACCCGAAGTCGTCTGACCCCAAACCCGCGCCGGACGCGGACCTCAAACTGCTCAATGGGGACTGGAAGGTTGTAGCACTGGTGACCAACGGGAAGAAGGCCCCGGCCGCGGAACTCAAAGGGATGCGCTGGTCGTTTACGGGCGCAGAGGTCCATTTCGCGGACCCCGGCGAAGGACCCGGGGGAAAGTCGTCGGTGAAGCTCGATGCAAGCCAGTCGCCCAAGCACATCGATCTGGTCGGCCTGGATGAGCCGGTCAAGGGCAAGACGATTCTGGGCATTTACAAACTGGGAACGGACCAGCTCGTGATCTGCTGCCGCGACTGGAACAGTGCGGGAATGGGGCGCCCCACGGCCTTCGCAGCAGGCGAGTTGAGCGCGTTGAGTGTCATCACTCTTGAGCGGATCACGGACAAGAAGTAGCGCCACGCCTCGGGACTTCACCCGGCGAACGGCCACGCTCCGCCGAGCGCGGCCTTCTGTGCGGCGGTGATCGAGCGGATGCCGGCTTCACCCAGATCGATCAGCGTGTCGAGTTGTTTGCGCGAGAACGTGGCCTCTTCGCCGCTGCCCTGCACTTCGATGATCTTCCCGCTGCCGGTCATGACGAGGTTCATGTCCACGTCCGCGTCGCGGTCCTCGACGTATTCGAGGTCGAGCCGCTCCTCACCGTCCACCAGCCCGACGCTCACCGCCGCAACGCTGTCCGTCAGCACGTCCGTAACCGGGACCGGGAGCAGGTGCCCGATCGAGTTCACGGCGTCCACCGCCGCGACGAACGCGCCGGTGATGCTGGCCGTGCGGGTGCCGCCGTCGGCCTCGAGGACGTCGCAGTCGATCCAGAGGGTGCGCTCACCGAGTTTGTCGAGGTTCACGACGGCCCGCAGGCTGCGGCCGATGAGGCGCTGGATCTCGACGCTCCGGCCGTCCACCTTGCCGGCCTTGTCGCGCGGCTTGCGGGTGTTCGTGGAACCGGGGAGCATGCCGTACTCGGCCGTGAGCCAGCCCTTCCCCTTCCCGACCAGGAAATCGGGCACCTTCGACTCGACGCAGCAGGTACACAGCACGGTGGTGCGGCCCATCTTCACCAACACCGACCCCGGCGCGGGGCGGGTGAACCCGCGCGTGAAGCTGAGATCGCGAAGGGCCGACGGGGAGCGGTCATTGGGTCGGGGCATAGAAGGCGCTTCACCACAAAGAATAAAGGCATTTCACCACAAAGACACAAAGTTCGCACAAAGGGCCACAAAGAAAACAAGAGAAAGAACAGTTCAGCCCAACACACGCCGCTGAACGCCGTCCTTGAGCACCGGAACGTTGAAATTAATCAGAAGCCCCAGCCACCTTTTGTACAGCCGGAGGTACGTGAGCAGTTGAGCATCGTGAATTGGCTCCAGCTTCTCGACCGACTTCAATTCAACGATGACGAGATCGTTGACCAATACGTCGATGCGGTATGCGGCTTCGACGGTGATGCCCTTGTACTCAAATTTTACCGGGAACTGTCTCTGGAACGGAATACCTCGCACGGCCAGTTCGCGGCACAAGCATTCCTCGTAAGCGTTCTCCAAAAGTCCGGGGCCGAGATGTCGGTGAACCTCGATTGCCGCACCGATTATCTTCCGTGACAGCTCATCTGCCGCGTCCTTCGCCTCCTCGGTGTACGCAGGCCCGATGGGCATCATGACTCATCCCCTTGTTTTCAACTTTGTGGCCCTTTGTGCGAACTTTGTGTCTTTGTGGTGAAATGCCTTCGCCTGACTCTTACCTCAACAACCACTCCATCACCGCCTTCTGGGCGTGAAGGCGGTTCCCCGCTTGCTGGAACGCGGCGCACGCCGGGCCGTCCATCACGTCGTCGGTGATCTCCTCGCCGCGGTGCGCCGGGAGGCAGTGCAGCACCTTGCAGTGCGCCGGGGCGGCTGCCAGGAGTTGCGCGTTCACCTGGAACGACGCGAAGCGGCGCAGCCGCTCCTCGCGCTCTGCCTCCTGACCCATGCTGGTCCACACGTCGGTGTAGATCACGTCCGCGTCCCGCACGGCCGCGACCGGGTCGTTCAGCTCCCGCGGCAGGTCCGGCGACACCTTCGCCCGGTACTGTGTCAAGAATTTCTCATCGAAGCCGTACCCCGGCGGGCAGGCGAGAATGAATTTCGCCCCGAGCTTGCCGCACCCGACCGCCAGCGACCGCGAGACGTTGTTCCCGTCGCCCACGAACGCCACCGTGCGCCCGCGCTCCGACCCGAACAGCTCGCGGATGGTGAGCAGGTCGGCCAGCCCCTGGCACGGGTGCGACCAGTCCGAGAGGCCGTTGATGATCGGGACGGAGGCGTGCGCGGCCAGCCCTTCGAGCGTGGCGTGCTGGTACACGCGCAGGACGAGCGCGTCGATGTAGTGGCTGATGGTGCGGGCGAAGTCGGCGAGCGTCTCGCGCCAGCCCAGCCCGACCTCGTTGCCGGGCAGGTACAGGCTCGTCCCGCCGAGCTGGGCCACGCCGCTCTCGAAGCTCACCCGCGTCCGGAGCGACGGCTTTTCGAACACCAGCCCGACCACGCGCCCGTTCAGGCTGTGCGCCGGGATGCGCCGGGCCTGCGCGTCCTTCAGCCGCGCCGCCTCCGTGAGCAGGTGGTCGAGGTCGGAGGCCGAGAGGTCGCTGAGGTTCAGGAAGTGCTTCATGTTGTCGGGTCGAAGGTCATAAGGTCGGCGTGCGGTCCAAAGTCGTCCGGTCGAACGTCGTCAACTCGAAGGGCTCCCCGTTCCTTGGGCTTCGAGTTGACGACGTTCGACCGGGACGACTTGACGACTACGGACGAAGGCCGAGCAGGACGTCCGCGATGATGTCGCAGCCGTCTTCGAGCTGCTCGTCGGAGAGGGTGAGCGCCGGGAGCAGTCGGAGGACCGTCTGGTGCGTGCAGTTGATGAGCAGCCCCTTTTCGAGACAGCCCTGCACCACGGCCGCGCCCTCGACGCTCAGTTCCACGCCGATCATCGCGCCCTTGGCGCGGACGTCGGTGATGAGCGGGCACTTCTCCTTGAGTTCCAGGAAGCGCGCCCGGAACCGTTCGCCGATCTGAACGCCGCGTTCGAGCAGGCCGTCCTGCTCGATGGTCTCGATGGTCGCGAGCGCGGCGCGGGCGGCGAGCGGGTTACCGCCGAAGGTGGCCGCGTGGGTGCCCGGCTTCAGCTTCTCGGCCACCTCGGGCTTCGCCACCAGGCCGCCCATCGCGACCCCCCCCGCGAGCGCCTTGGCCAGAGTCACAATGTCCGGCTGCACGTTCCAGTGCTGGTGCGCGAACCACTTGCCCGTGCGCCCCATGCCGGTTTGCACCTCGTCGAGGATCATCAGGAGCCCGTGTTGGTCGCACAGCGCGCGGACCCCCTCGATGAACCCGGCCGGCGGGACGTTGACGCCGCCCTCGCCCTGGATCGGCTCGAGCATGATCGCACAGGTCTCGCCGTCGATCGCTTTGGCGATGCCGTCGAGGTCGCCGAACGCGGCGTAGTTGAACCCGGGGAGCATCGGCTCGACGCCGGCGTGGTACTTCGGCTGGGCGGTCGCGGTGAGCGCGCCGTAGGTGCGGCCGTGGAAGCTGCCGGTGAGGGTGACGATCTTGTACTTGCCCTTGGGCTTACCGTTGAGCCGGGCGAGCTTGATCGCGGCCTCGTTCGCCTCGGTCCCGCTGTTGCAGAAGAACGACATGCCGCCGAAGTCCGTGCGCTCGCCGAGCGCTTGCGCGAGCAGCGCCTGCGGCTCCGTGTACCACGTGTTCGGCACGTGGATGAGCGCGGCCACCTGCTCCTGGACGGCTTGAACCACGCGCGCAGGGCAGTGGCCGAGCAGCCCGCAGCCCCAACCGGGGAAGAAGTCCAGGTACCGGTTCCCCTCGGCGTCCCACACCCACGAGTTGCTCCCCCGCACGAGGCACACCGGGTACCGGGTGTAGTTCCCGATCAGGTGCTTTTTCGCCAGGGAGATGATCTGCTCGCTGGAAAGCAGTTCGGTTGTGGCCATCTTCGGAAGACTTCGGGGTAATGGGGTTTAAGGGAACTCGAAACGGGACGGCTGTCGGCGAGTGGAGGTTCACCGCGTAATGACGGTGCCCGTAAATGTGTCGTGAAGGAACACGTCCAGTAGCGAATAGAGGACGCGGCCGTCGAGAATGAGAGCGGCGCTCGCGCCCGCCTCGAGCGCCTCGAAGCACGCTTCCACCTTCGGCACCATGCCCCCGTCGATCACGCCGGACGCGATCAGGTCGCGGCACTCGGCTTCCGTGAGCCTCGGGAACAGCGACTTCGGGTCCGCCCGGTCGCGCAGCACGCCCGGCGTGTCGGTGAGGAAGATGGCCTTGTCGGCGTGGAGCGCGCCGGCGACGGCCGAAGCCGCGGTGTCGGCGTTGACGTTGAGCCACCCGTCGTGTTCGTCGCGCGCGATGGACGGGATGACCGCGAGCGTGCCTTCCCCGCACGGGGCGGGGCGGGCGTCGAGGGCCGAGCGGAGGAGGGCGCGGTCGACCCGCGTCACCTTCCCGACGCGCCCCAAATCGATCGGTTGGCCGTCGGCGCCGGGAAGGAGCAGGCGCTCGCCCCCCAGCGCGCCACTCGCCGCGAAAGCGGCCGCGCCGAGGTTCCGGAGCTTCGCGACGAGGCCCGCGTTGATCTGATCCTTCAGAACGCGCACCACGATCGCGAGAGTCGCGTCGTCGGTGTAGCGGCGGCCGGCGACCTTCTTGGGCGTGAGGCCGGCTTCGGCCATCGCGCGATCGATCGGCTTGCCGCCCCCGTGGACGAGAACGACCGGTACGCCGAGCTGGTTCAGGGTGGCAACGCAACGCAGACAGGCGTCGGTGGCCGCGGGGTCTTCCATCGCGCTGCCGCCGAGCTTCACTACGACGGGGCGGGCGCGGTGCGCGCAGAGCCGATCGACAGCGACGGCAAAGGCTTCGGCGGAAACGCGGGGTTCGGCCATCCGGGACGGCCCACCAAATTCGAACAGTGGCTGAAGAGACGAAAAATCCATCGTATGCCGACACCGGAGGAGCGTCAACGGCTGCGCCGAGTTTCTGCTCCGCGCCGGTCTGACAAAGGAATTTGGTCGGTTCTTGCACCGGTAGGAACCGATAGGTATATTGTCTGCGTCCGAGGGGTTACGGCGCCTGCGTCGGGTACCGGAACTCACCGGAGTAAACTTCTTAAAGGGTTCCTCTCATGCTGCGCATCGCACTGGCCCTCGCGCTCGGTTTCGCCGCTATCACCATCGCCGGAACCGCCACGAGCGTCCGCGCTGAGGACAAGAAGGACGAGACCAAGAAGCTCGAAGGCAAGCTCACCTGCACCAAGTGCGCCCTCGGCGAAACCGACAAGTGCGGGCACGCCCTGATCGTGAAGAAGGACGGCAAGGAAGTGAAGTACTACCTGAACGACAAGGGCGGCGCCGAGAAGTACCACGGCAAGTGCTGCAAGGCCGACGTGGACGCGACCGTGACCGGCAAGGTCGTCGAGAAGGACAAGAAGCTGACGATCGACGCGCCGAAGGTCGAGATCAAGTAATTCGTGTGTGCCTCGCACTCACAACGCCACCCCATGAGGGTGGCGTTTGGCGTTTAAGGGGCGAAAAACCCGCCCCGGCCCTTCCCTGAAGGGAGGGAGCCAGATCTACGGCGTCTGAACCCTCGGGAGAATTGCAGGAGGCGATGCGCACGTTCACCCCCTCCCTGATAGGGAGGGGGCTGGGGGGTGGGTTGCTTCTATTGGCACGTCAGGCACTGAGGGCGTACCATACCCGGACAGGAGGCACCGCATGAACATCATTCTTGCGAACCCGCGGGGGTTTTGCGCCGGCGTGAACATGGCAATCGACGCGCTGGAGACGGCACTGCGGCTGTTCGGCAGCCCGCTGTACGTTTACCACGAGATCGTTCACAACCGGCCGATCGTCGAGAAGTTTCAGAAGCTCGGTGTGGTGTTCGTGGACGACATCGCCGAGGTGCCCACCGGCGCCACGGTCCTCTACAGCGCTCACGGGGTTTCGCCGGTCATCCGCAAGCACTCCGAGGAGCGGAACCTCCGCGCCATCGACGCGACCTGTCCTCTGGTTACGAAGGTTCACAAGGAAGCGATCAAGTTCGCCCGCGAGGGCTACACCATCGTGCTGATCGGCCACGAGGGGCACGACGAGGTGATCGGCACGATGGGCGAAGCCCCCGCGAGCATGGTGCTCGTCGAAGACGCGGCCGACGTGGAGGCGCTCGCCCTCCCGGCCGACGCCAAACTCGCGTTCCTCACCCAGACGACGCTGAGCGTGGACGAGGCGCGGGCCGTCATCGAGGCGCTCAAGCGGAAGTACCCACAGGTGATCGGGCCGAACAAGGACGACATCTGCTACGCGACCCAGAACCGCCAGGACGCGGTGAAGAAGCTCGTGACCGAAGCGGACGTGGTCCTCGTCCTCGGCAGCCAGAACAGCTCGAACAGTCAGCGGTTGGCCGAACTGGCGCGGACCACGGGCAAGCCCGCGCACCTCATCGACCGCGTCTCCGAACTGCGGGACGAGTGGTTCCGGGCGAACGACACGGTACTGGTCACCGCCGGGGCCAGCGCCCCGGAGGAACACGTGCAGGACTGCATCAACTACTTGAAGCACAAGTTCGGCGCGTCGGTCGAAACCCGTACCGTGCGCGAGGAGGACGTGAACTTCCCGTTGCCGCGTGAGCTGCGCGTCCTCGCCAACGCCTGACCGCTCGGCGGGGCACCGGACGCGCGGCGAATCCCGTGAGCGCGCAAGGGGGTCCCGTGACCTTCTGATCGCGCCCGCACCCTGTACGGATACGCGAGTGCGCGGATTCGTATTGGTGTGGGCCGGCTACAGAAGGAATCACGATGACCTCGTCCGACGGCCCCGGCCCCTGGCGCCCGTTGCTCCTTCTGGACTGACAACGCGATGTCACTCGTCGTCGAAAACGTGTCGAAAGAGTACCCCACCCGGAGCGGCACGCTGTCCGTGCTGCGCGGCGCGTCTCTCGCCCTCGCCCCGGGCGAGTCCGGCGCCGTGATGGGGCCGTCCGGGTCCGGGAAGAGCACCTTCTTGCACATCCTCGGCACACTCGACCGGCCCACCGGCGGCACGGTCGCGCTCGACGGTACGGACCCGTTCGCGCTACCGGAACCGGCGCTCGCGTCCTTCCGCAACGCCCGTATCGGGTTCGTGTTTCAGGACCACCACTTGCTCCCGCAGTGTTCGGTGCTGGAAAACGTTCTCATTCCCACACTCGTGAACAGGGGGACGCGGCCCGCCGAGACGGAAGCGTACGCGCGCCAGTTGCTCGATCGCGTCGGCCTCGGCGGGCGGCTCGACCMCCGGCCGGCCGAACTCTCCGGGGGCGAACGGCAACGGGTCGCTGTGGCCCGCGCACTCGTCCTCAAGCCGGCACTGCTGCTCGCCGACGAGCCGACCGGGAACCTCGACCGCACCAGTGCCCGGTCCGTTGGCGAACTCTTACTGCAACTGCACCAGCAGGAGCGGAACGTGCTGGTCGTGGTGACCCACAGCGCCGACCTCGCGAACCTGTTCCCGCGGCGGTTCGAGATGAACGACGGCACCCTTCAACCCGCCTGACTCTCAACGCGTCGCTAATTCATGCTGACTCTTCGCAAGTTCGTTCTCCGCAATCTCGCGTACCACGCGCGGGGCAACTTCGCGGTCCTGCTGGGCGTGGCCGTCGGCTCGGCGGTGCTGACCGGCGCCCTTCTGGTGGGCGATTCCCTCCGCGGGAGCTTGCGCGCGCGTGTCGAGCGGCAATTGGGTGGGATCGACGCGGTCGCGTTCTTCCCGCGTCCGGTGCGGGCCGGGATCGCGGACGGGCTCCCCGGTTCCGTCGCCCCGGTGCTGCTCCTGCCGGGCTCCGTGCAGGCGGGTACCGACGCGACCGCACCGGCCCTCGGCCACGTCACCGTTCTCGGTGTCGATGACCGCTTCAAGCCCCCCGGCGCGGCGGTGGAGTGGACCGGCACCGCGCGGCACGTCGTACTTTCGCACCGGGTCGCGGACAAGCTCGGCGCGAAGGTCGGTGACACGGTGCGGCTCGGAGTCGAGCGCTTTTCGGACCTGCCGCGGTCGTCGTCGCTCGCGAAGCGCACCACGGACGACACGACCGCGACCGAGCCGTTCACGGTTGCCGCCGTGCTGCCCGCCGACGCGGCCGAGAACGACTTCAACCTGACACCGAACCCGAGCGCGCCGCTGAACGTGTTCGTCCCGCTCCGGGCGCTCGCTCGGATGCTGACCGGCGACAACACGCCGACTGCAACAGTCCTTCTTGCCCGCGGCGCTGCGACGGAAGAGCTAAATGCGGCAGTTCACGCGCGCCTGACGGCGGAGGACTACGGCCTGAAGTTCCGCGAGATCGACCGGCGCCTCGGACGAGGCGGCTATCTCAGTGTGGAATCGACCGAACTCCTCCTCCCGCCGACCATCTCCGCCGCGATTTCTGCCGCAGCGAACGAGCTGGACCGGCGCGCGGAACCGACTGTCGTGTACGTCGCCGACACGCTCTCGTTTGGCCCAAAAGAGATCCCGTACCCGATCATCGCCGGGTTGAACGTGGCCGCAGAAGCGCCACTCGGACCGTTCCTGCCGAAGGACGCGACGGCCCTCAGAGACGGTGAGGTCGTGTTGCTCGATTGGTCCGGTTCGGAACTCAACGGGCTGAGCGCCGGGACCAAGCTCCGCATCACCTACTTTGACCCGGAAGTGGAGGGTGAGGGCAAGTTAAAGGAGGCGGAACTGACTCTCCGCGGTTACATCCCAATGGCCGGCGCTGCTCGGGACAAAGACCTCACGCCCGAGATTCGTGGCGTGACCGATGCGCGGGCCGATCTCTACAACTGGGACAGGCCCCCGGTACTCCCGAAAGAAAAGATCCGTTCGCGGGTACCGGAGAAACCCGTCCAGCACCCGCGCGGGAAGTTCTTCAGTGAGAACAGGGCCGTACCGATGGCCTGTGTCACGGTCTCCACGGCCCGAAAGCTGTTCGGTAGTCGGTACGGATCAGACACCTCTATCCGCGTCGCACCCGCGCACGGCGAGACGCTGGAGCAGCTCAACGACCACCTCCACGCGGCACTCTTGAAGCACCTCGACCCGAAGGCCGCCGGCCTGGTGTTCGACCCGATCCGCGAGCGCTTGCTCACCGCGAGCAAAGGCGGAAACGATTTCGGGGTGCTGTTCCTCGGTTTCAGTTGCTTCCTGATCGCGGCGGCGCTCATGCTCGTCGGGCTGCTGTTCCGCCTCTCGCTGGACCGTCGCGCGAAGGAACTCGGGCTCCTTCTCGCGACCGGTTTCACAGTCAAGCACGTGCGGCGGTTGCTCCTCACCGAAGGGTTGATCGTGGCGGCGGTGGGGGCGGCGCTCGGCCTCGCCGCCGGGGKCGCCTACAACCAGCTCCTCTTGAACGTGCTCCTCGATCTGTGGCCCGACTCGGAGGTCCGCGCGTACCTCAAGCCGCACGCCACTCCGCTCAGCTTCCTACTCGGGTTCGTGTCCACTGTGACTATGGCGTTCGCGGCCCTGTGGTGGAGCCTGCGTGGGCTGGTGAAGGTTGCCCCGCCCGCCCTCCTGCGCGGCGAAACCACCGTCGCACCCGATGCGATCGGATCGCCGGCCCGATGGACGAAGGGACTCGCGCTTGTGGCGCTCGTTCTCGGGATCGGCTGTGTTGCGGCCGGCGGTGCCGTTGACAACCCGGACTTTCGGGCGATGACGTTTTTCGGCGGCGGCGGGTTGCTCCTCACCGCCGCGCTCGCGGCAACCCGGGTGTGGATGCTGCGCACCCGACACGCCACCGTGAACGGGCGCGGCGCCCCCGCTCTCGCCCAACTCGGTGTGCGGAACGCGGCCCGCAACCCGACTCGCAGCCTACTGACCGCTGCGCTGCTGGCCGCCGCCGCGTTCCTGCTGGTCGCGGTGGAAAGCTTCCGCCGCCACCCTGACAAGGAGTTCCTGGAAAAAACCGGTGGGAGCGGCGGGTTCAACTTGATCGCCGAAACGGACGTGCCGGTCTTTCAGACCTTTGGCACCGGACCGGGCCGGTCGGACCTGGAAAACCAGCTCAAGCGCGCTTACGCGCCCAAAGACGGCGACCCAGACGCACCTCCGGAAACGCCCGCGTATCGTGCGGTAAAGACTGAACTCGATTCGGGATTGGAAGACGTGTTCCCGCTCCGCCTTCGTGGTGGCGACGACGCGAGCTGTATGAACCTCTTCCAGGCCGCCCGCCCGCGCGTATTGGGCGTCCCGCGCACGCTCCTAACGGGGGAGAAGAGGTTCCAGTTCTACGAGACGCTCGCGCAGACCGAGGAGGAGAAGGCGAACCCCTGGCGCCTGCTCGATAATCCCACGAAATCAGGACCGGTACCGGTGTTTTGCGAACAGAACACCGCACAGTGGATGCTCAAGAAAGCCGTCGGTGATGAGTACACCATGCCCGGCGACGACGGCCAGGACGTCACGTTCCGCATCGTCGGCACGCTCGTGGATAGCCCGTTCCAAAGCGAGCTGATCACGAGTGACGAGGAGTTCAGCCGGGTCTTCCCGAAGCCGAGCGGCTACCGCGTGTTCCTCGTCCGCACGGCTCCCGGTCAGGAAACCGCCATCGCGCGGGCACTCGAGGTCGGTTTCCGCGCCAACGGGCTCACGGCCACGCCCACGCGCGACCGCGTCGCATCGTTCCAGGCAATCATCGGCGCGTACCTGTCCACGTTCCAGTTGCTCGGCGGGTTCGGACTCCTCCTTGGCGTGCTGGGACTCGCGGTGGTGATCCTCCGCGGCGTGTGGGAGCGGACGGGCGAACTCGCGCTGCTCCGCGCCCTCGGTTACCGAACCGCAGCGCTTCAGTTCCTCGTCATCGTGGAGAACGCGCTGCTGCTCGTTGTCGGAATCGGCAGCGGGGTCGTTGCGGCGCTGGCATCGGTGGCGCCTCACGTCGCGAGCGGCGCTTCGGTGCCCTGGGTCCGTCTCACGGGGATGCTCGGTTTGGTGCTGGCGGTCGGGTTCGTTGTGGCATCGGCCGCAACGGCAGGGATCCTGCGGGGGCCCGTTATTCCCGCCCTCCGCCGCGAGTGACCCTCCCATGATCAAGCTCGGTATCCTCGACTTCGACACGTCGCACTGTGTCGAGTTCACCCGCCGTCTGAACCACATCGGCGATGAAAAGGAGCAGTTCGTCGAAGGCGCGAAGGTCGTCATCGGCTGCCCGGGCGAATCGAAGCTCTCACCCGAGCGCGTGAAGGATTACACCGCGCAGATGACGAAGTACGGCGTGCCGCTGGTGGACAAGCCCGCGGACATGATCGGCAAAGTGGACGGGATGCTGATCGAGGCGGTGGACGGCACGGTCCACTACGAGCGCGCGAAGCCGTTCCTCGAAGCCGGCATCCCGTGCTTCATTGACAAACCCTATGCGTGTTCCCTGGACGACGCGAAGAAGATCGCGGAACTGGCCGCCAAGAAGAAGGTGCCCGTGTTCTCCTCGTCATCGCTCCGTTACGCACCGGAGGTGGTGGAGTACGTTGCCGACACGAAACACGGCGCGATTGCCGGGTGCGTCGCTCACGGCCCGGCGGCACTGTCGCCGATCCCGGAACGCAATGCCGGTTTGTTCCACTACGGCATCCACGCGGTGGAGATCCTTTACACACTGATGGGTCCGGGCTGCAAGCGCGTCACCTGCACCGTTGAGAAGGACGTGGACGTGGCGACCGGTGTCTGGGCCGATGGCCGCGTGGCAAGCGTCCGGGGCACGCGTAAACCGTCCAGCGGCTTCGGGTTCACCGGTTTCGCCGAAAAGGGAGTGAAGGCCGTCGCGGTCGATACGAAGCGGATCTACCACGAACTCCTCAAGAAGGTTGTGGAGCTGTTCAAGACCGGCAAATCGCCGCTGGACGTCGCCGAAACGATCGAAATCGTCGCGTTCATCGAAGCGGCGAACAGGAGCGGAGCGAACCACGGGACCGTCGAGACGATCAAGGTGTGAAGCGAGCGATTTTCAGCCCGGAGTTCTTATGGCTAAACCGAAGAAGACGGATCGTTCTCCGAGTTACAAGGGGCTGAACGGCAAATGACGACTCAGCCAACACTGACGCTCGTCGTGGAAGGCCCCTCCGACGCCGAGTTCGTTCGCGCTGTTCTCGGAAAAGAGCTGACGAAGCAGACCCGGTTCTTCATCGGGCGCGGGAAGATGTCGTTGGCATCACTGGGGCGCAACATACTCGTGGATCAAGGCGGTCCCGTTCTGGTTGTGATGGATGCCGACACGACGAATCAGTGAATGGCAGACGAGCAAAAAGGAATGGTCCGGCTTGCTCTGTCACGTTTCGGCACGGCCGAAGATTTCGATGTCTTCCAGTTCATGCCGACCATCGAAGTCGTTTTTTTCGAGTCGCCGGCGGCTCCGCGCCTGAACCGAGAGATACCAGACGCGACGCTCCGCGACGGCTTGTTGCTGCCGAAGGTCACATTGACCGCTCTTCGAGGCGACGAGGGGGTCAGTGCCCACCATCGGTCACATCGACCCGCGAGTCAGCGAGTTGCTGGCCTCGGGCAAACGAGCCGGTGCATTTCGAGAATGCCGTGCAGCGGTTACTCAACCAACATGCCGAAGCGTAACTCTTTGACTTTGCGTTCCTTGCTCGCATCAATCCCCGAGAAGATCCGAGACGTCCTCTTCGTACCGCTCCAGAGCATTAAGAAGCACCGCGGAATCATGGTACGCGGCCCGCGCTTCCGTAAGAAACTCCCGCATATCATCGCTGTAGTGCTGGCCGTGACCTGTCGTCGGGGTCCAAGGAAGCTGGTGCGCGGCGAGGAACTCACTGATCGCAGCGAGCTCGTGCAGTTGCCGCGTCACGTCATCCAGGCGTCCACTGTAGATCTCGGTCGCGGTCGGAACGCCTTTGAAGAGACGGTCAAACGTGGTGCGGTCGTCTCCGCTCGGTTTCGGAGCGGCACTCACGATCGCGTTCCATACGGTCGAGGCGACAAGTGCAAACACGACCGACCGGTCGCTACGTGGTAAGTCGGGACCGTCGTTCATCCCGCGTTCGAAACACCTCAGTAAGCGTTCAATCGGACGGATCGGAAACGTCTTACCCTCTTCCAGATATTCTCGATCGACCACAAGCGCACCCGTCGCGAGTTGGTCGAGGAAGTACTGCAAAACGAGTGCGGTATTTTCGTCCTCGGCGACCCCATCAATGGAACCGAGGCGGTCGTACTGCCCGGTAATCGCGAGCGCGATCGGGTGGTACGCCGCCTCGGTTTGTTGCACCAGGACGAGCGCAGCCTGAGATCCCTTAAGGCTCACGCCGGAGACCATGCACCGGGCATCAAAGAACCCCATCGCGAGCCCTTCTGACGAAATTCACTCGTCGGGGCAGCTTATCTAATTACTTCCCCTTCAGCAGATCCAGCCCGGCGCCCAGCTTGATCGCCTTGCCCTTCACTGCGAACTTCACACTCAACTGTTGGCCGCCCTCGATAGTGAACTTCGCGGTATCCTTGCCGCTCGTCGAACCGTCACCGAAGGCGTCCTTGATCAGCGCCTTGAGTTCGTCCGCTTTCAGATCGGGGCGCGCGAGCGGGAGGAATTTGACAACGGCCAGATCGCCCGACACCACCGGCACCGGCACGGCCTTCGCCTTCAGCCCCTTGCGAATCGTTGCGCCGTCCGGCTCGACACTGAACGCGATGCACTTGTCCGAGATCGCGAGCCAAACGACACCGGTGCCGAAGACCTTGTCGAACTTCTCATCGGTCTTTTGCAACTCGATCCGGTGCAGGTGGAAATCACCAACCGTCTCGACATCGAACTTGAACGTCACGGCCTGCTCGACCAGCGGGCCGAACTGTTGGACCACGTCCTTCACCAGTTTCTCGATCCCCTTCCCTTCCTTCACCGCAACCGCGCCGATCAACTGGTACCGGCCCTTCGCGTCGGGGCCGATGAAGGCCGAAGACGCGTCCAGTTCACCCGATTTGAGCGACGGGGCGATCGCGTCCGCCAACTGCTTCGCGAGTTCCTCCTGTCCGCCGGGCGGGTTCTTCAGGGCCTCCGCGAGCATCAGATCGATCAGAGCGGCGTAGTCCTTCTTCATGCCGTCCGTGACGGCTACGCTCACGTTCCCGCGGCCCACGGTCGTTGCCCCCGCGCCGACGATGCCGGCCGGTAGACTCGTCTTGCTCCCGAGCGCCGAAATGTTCTTCGCCGTGACGGTGCCACTCTTTGCGGTGAGTGTCACCTCGGCGGCGAGTTCGTCGGACTTGGGGTCAACGAACAGCTTGACGCTCAACGTCTTGCCGTCTTCGGCGAGCCCCTTCGCGCCGCCGATGAAGGCGTCGAACACGAGGTTCGCCGCTTTCTTTTCGATGGCGGTTTGCTTGTCCCCGTTCTTCTTCCGCTCCTCGTTGAGACCGAGTTCGAACTGCCCCAGTGCCAGGGTCTTCAGGTCGTCCGGGATGCGGTCGAGGTGAACGAGCACCGAAGTGACCGCGCCGTCGTCCTTGGCGAAGAACGCCTTCGGGGTGATGAGCGCTTTCGCGTCGAGCCCTTCGACCTTTTGGGACACGTAGAGGTAGCCGTTCGTGAACCGGAGGTACAGGGCGTTGATGAACGGCACCGCCACCTTGAGTGTGCCGTCGTCGGCTTTCTCGGGCGTCACGTCGAGACGCGTTTTGAGTGCCTTGAGGAACTGCTCCTCGTCGGCAATGGGGACCATGACCACGAACGGGGTCGCCTCGACGTCCTTCGCGAGCGTCGCGTAGGCGCCCGTCGGCTTCTTGGGGTCGATGCCCTCAATGCCCTTCCCGTCGGCGGTCAGTTGCTTGATCATTTCGCGCAACTGCGCGACGACGTCTTCCTTGCCGGCGAGGCCCGCGACGTACTCGAACTTGTCCACGAGGTCGTTCACCGAACGGACCCGCACCTCGACCGCGGGGCCGGTCGCGTTCGGTTGCGCGTGCGCCACACCGGTCGCCAGGAACGAAAGTGCGACCGCGGCCAACCATCGGAATCGCATGGAAATCTCCGTGAGGGACGCCTGCCGAGTGTTGTACCCCGCGGCTCGGGCGAATGTGTCAGAGCCGCGAGAAAATCCTAAAACGATTCCCGTCAACGGTCCGGACGCGAGCGGCGGTGAGCGGTTAGTTGCAGCCCGTCCGCGCCGGCGCGCCAAATTAAGGTCGGACATGAGCCATAAGACGTGGGGCGGGCGGTTCACGGGCGGGACGGATTCGCGCGTGGAACAGTTCACCGAGTCGATCAGTTTCGACCGCCGGTTGTACCGACACGACATCATCGGCAGCCAGGCG
>BFBZ01000994.1_pt1 | contig 20992 bp, 22 predicted proteins | sample 1888401 | NCBI WGS metagenome assembly BFBZ01 (sample SAMD00112614, study PRJDB3348) | symbiont metagenome | host: Chara braunii | reverse complement strand
TTCAATTTCATCAAGTTCTTTGGCCGCAACGAGTTCAAATACGGGTTTGAGCTCATTGGTACCAATACCGACTACAAACTGTCCAATGTACTGTTGTCTCCTATCGAGTATTCCAAAACCTCTACAGAGATCGCGGGCTACATGAAATTTAAATACGTGTCTAACAACAAGCGCCTGGTGCTCGAGCCGAGCTTCCGCCTGCACTATTACGCTACCTTCAATAACGTATCGCCTGAGCCACGCCTGAGCGCCAAGGTCAATATCACCAAGAAAGTGCGGTTCAAAGCGGCTGGTGGCATGTACAGCCAGAGCCTCATGAGCGCCAGCTCCGACAGGGATGTGGTGAACCTGTTCTATGGCTTCGTTAATGGCCCTGATAACCTGCCAAGCCAGTATACCGGTAAAAACGGGCAAACCATCAGCGTAACCTCCCAGCTGCAGAAAGCATGGCACGTGGTAGGTGGTTTTGAGGTGGATGTGGTAAAAGGACTGGAGATCCAGGTAGAAGCTTACGAAAAATTCTTTAATCAACTGACCAATGTGAACCGCGACAAGTTGTTCGACGATATTCCTGAAAATGCCAATAAGCCCGACGCGCTCAAAAAAGATTTTGTGCTGGAACAGGGCCGTGCCAGGGGTGTGGATTTTGTGGCGAAATTTGAGAAGAGGCGTTTCTACCTGTGGGCCGTGTATTCCCTTACCTACAACGATCGCTGGTCGGGCAATACAGCCAGCGGCGAAGTATACAGGTATGCCCCGGTGTGGGACAGGCGGCATAACGTGAACCTGGTGGGTACTTATGCCATGGGCAAGAAGCGTAACATAGAAGCCAGCGTGCGCTGGAACTATGGCTCAGGCTTCCCTTTCACGCCCACGCAGGGCTATTATCCTCAGATCAATTTCAACAACCAGTTCACTTACGATTATACCACCTCCAACGCGCAGCTGGGCTATATGGGTGGCGATTACAACTCGCAGCGCCTGCCATCATACAGCCGTATCGATATCAGCGTGAAGTGGAAATACAAATGGACAGAGCGTACCACGCTTGAAGTGAGCGGGGGTGCCACCAACATGCTCAACCGGGAAAATATTTTTTACTTCGACAGAATCCTTTTCAAACGTGTGAACCAGTTACCGATCCTGCCGAACCTCAATGTCAGCATCACATTTTAAGCAACACTTTGGCAACGAAGATCTATACCAAAACAGGAGACAAGGGCCAGACCTCGCTCATTGGTGGTACCCGCATCCCAAAGTTTGATACCCGCATCGAGGCCTATGGCACGGTAGATGAGCTCAACGCTTTTGTAGGACTGATCCGCGATCAGGCCATTGATGAGCACACCAGGGGTATTCTCATCGAAACACAGGACAGGTTGTTTACCATTGGCTCGCTGCTGGCGGCCGATCCGGTGAAAAATAAAATGCAGCTGCCTCACATTGCCGAAACGGATATCCAGCTGCTGGAAAAAGAGATCGATGAAATGAACACACACCTGCCGGAAATGAAAGCCTTTGTGCTGCCGGGTGGGCATACTACTATTTCGTTCTGCCACATTGCCCGCTGTGTATGCCGCCGCGCCGAAAGGAGTGTGCTGAGACTTAACGAGCGTGAGCCGGTAGACGAGCTCATCTACAAATACCTGAACCGCCTTTCTGACTACCTGTTTGTACTGTCCCGCAAGATCACCCACGATCTGCAGGCTACTGAAACGCCGTGGAAACCACGCATGTAAATGCCTTCACCGCAACAGATAACAGACACCATGATGCAGCACGACGCTTTCAGTCGCTGGCTCGGCATTGAGGTGACAGAGGTGAAGGCAGGCGCCGTCACCCTCAGCATGAAGGTAAGGCAGGACATGCTCAACGGTTTCGGCATCGCGCACGGGGGCATTACCTATTCATTGGCGGATAGCGCCCTTGCTTTCGCGTCCAATTCTCATGGGCAAAAATGCGTGTCGGTAGAAACTTCCATCTCGCATACCCGGTCGCTTAAGGAAGGCGATATGCTGACAGCGGTGGCAAAAGAAGAGCATCGTTCAGATAAGATCGCTATCTACAGTGTTCAGGTAAGCTCAGGCAACCAGGTGGTGGCCCTGTTCAAAGGCACGGTATACCGCACATCCGCCGCCTGGGAATAATCCTTGCCGTAGCATTTTAAAGACAGATCACCTGCACGAAAAAATACCGGTCACCACGGCTGAAGGTAGGTCTTTACGCAGTTTCTTTGTATATTCGTGTGCTTTGAGAAAACTGTATTTGATAGCCGTTCTCTTCCTCTTTGCTGCGTTCATTGCCAAAGCTCAGAAAGATACCACGTACAATCCCAAAGAAGAGATCGTATACGATGGCAAGCGCTACCGGGTATACAACAACTGGCTCTCGGCAGGCGCCGGGTGGGCCTATAACACACACCGTGCAAAAGACCAGAAATCGGTAGGTGTAGACTTTAATTTCCATATCAAAAGGCAGGAATTCCAATTGGGCGTTTTCACCACGGGCAATAATTTCACACCCGGCAATAATTATAATTTCCACCTGGGCCTTGGCCTGCGCAGGGAAAGGCCAAAATATAACCTGGCGGCTTTTGTGGGCCCTTCTGCCTCTTACTTTTACAGGCCGCTGAAGGATACGCTGAACTACGATATCAGCAGGCTTTATAACGAAGTAGGTGGATATGCATGCGTACAGGTGGTATATAAGATCAAGTATGATGTAGGCCTGGGCCTCGACCTGTTTGCTGATTATAATAAAACACAGGCCGTATTCGGCACAAGGATCATCCTGTTCTTTTCGGGAGCCTACAGGGGCATCAAGACCGGCCATTACATGGACGGCAAGCGGAAATAAGACAACAAACATGCGGGTAGACGGGATAATTGTGGGACAAGGCATTGCCGGCACTGTACTGGCCCATAGGCTGCAAAGCCACGGGCAATCTGTTGTGCTGGTTGATACACCCCACCTGTCTAACAGCTCTGCTGTGGCCGCCGGCATCTGGAATCCTGTAGTATTCAAGCGCCTCAGCAAAAGCTGGATGGCAGACGAGGTGCTCCCGGTGATGATGGATTTTTACCGGGCCTGCGGGCAAAAACTGGGAACAAACCTGGTCACCGAAAAGCCCATCATCAGGCCTTTTTCGGAAGCGCAGGAGATCACCTTCTGGCAAAAAAAAGCCGCTTCAGATAATCCATACCTCGACAGCCGGGTCTACGATCATTACCGGTTAACACCACGGGATACGGTGGCGCAGTATGGCCGGGTAACAGGCAGCGGTCACCTCCATGTGCAGCAGTTCCTGCATAGCAGCCGGGCGTTTTTCGAAGCGCAGGGGGCCTGCCTCAGCGAAGCCATTGATCATAGTGAAGTACAGGTAAGCAGCGGGGGCATAGACTACAAGCATATCAGCGCCCGGTACATTGTGTTTTGCGAAGGCTACCAGGTGCGTCACAATCCTTTCTTCAAACACATCCCGTTCAAGCCGGCAAAAGGAGAAGTGCTCACCATCTATTGTGAAGACCTGCGGCTGGAGAACGAGATCTTCAATAAGAATTTTTTCATCCTGCCATTAGGGGGCCATAGCTACAAGGTAGGTGCTACCTACGAATGGCAGGAACTGAATGACCTGCCTACCGACCTGGCCCGGCAGGAGCTCCTGCAAAAGCTGAGCGCGGTGCTGCATGTGCCTTTTGAGGTGATCCATCACCAGGCAGGAGTAAGACCTTCGGTGATAGACCGCCGCCCTGTATTGGGCAGCCATGTTGATCATCCGAATGTATGCATCTTCAATGGTTTTGGCACAAAGGCGGTGATGCTGGCCCCGTATTTTTCGGAGCAGCTGTGCGCCATGCTGCTGTACCAGCGTGCTTTGAACAGCGAGGTGGATGTGAAGCGTTTTCATAAAAATGAGTAAATTAACGTTGGCTTAATGATCCGGTTAAACCCTGATATGAAATTGATTGGCAGGAGAGAATACATCGACCTGCCATTGCTTGATATACAGCATATAGAAGCGAAGATCGATACAGGCGCTTATACCTGTGCCATTCACTGCGGCAGCATCCGAGTAGTGAACGAAGGAGGTAAAGAGGTGCTGTGCTTCAAATTGCTCGACCACAGCCACCCGCGCTACCACGATACCGAGTACCGTTCCCACGATTTCAGCCTTAAAAGCATCAAGAATTCTTTTGGCGAAATGGAGCAGCGCTACGTGATCAGGACGCTCATCAGGATCGGTCGCAAAAAGATCAACACCACTATTTCGCTGAGCGACCGCGGTAATATGCGCTACCCCGTGCTGATAGGCCGCCGTTTGCTGAAAGGAAAGTTTGTGGTGGATGTGAGCCGCTTACATACCAATGGCATCCGTATTAAAAAAATAATCAAAACACCATCATGAAATTAGCCATCTTATCGAGGAACAAGAACCTGTATTCGACCATGCGCCTGGTGGAAGCCGCCGAGCAGCGCGGACACGAAACCATTGTGCTGGATCACATGAAATGCGTGCTGGTGATAGAGCAGGGGCGCCCGCACATCTATTACAATGGCATAGAGGTGGTAGGCATCAACGCGGTGATCCCGAGGATAGGCGCGAGTGCTACATTCTACGGCTCGGCCGTGGTGCGCCAGTTTGAGATGATGAAGATATTTACCGCGGTCGAATCGCAGGCCCTTGTGAGATCGAGAGATAAGCTGCGGAGCCTCCAGATCCTGGCCCGCGCTGGCATTGGTATCCCCAAATCGGCCTTTGCCAACGAACCCAAGAATATAGAATCGGTGATCGCCAGCATAGGTGGTGCCCCCTGTGTGGTGAAGCTGCTGGAAGGTACGCAGGGCATTGGTGTGATCCTGGCGGAGAACGACAAGGCTGCCAAATCGGTGATAGAGGCTTTTTTGAAGCTCGATGCCAATATGCTGGTGCAGGAATTTATCAAGGAAGCCGGTGGCGCCGACATCCGCGTGTTCATTGTAGACGGACAGATCGTAGGCGCCATGAAGCGACAGGCTAAGGAAGGCGAATTCAGGAGCAACCTGCACAGGGGCGGCTCGGCCAGCATTATTAATTTAACAGCCGAAGAAAGGGCTACGGCCATCAAAGCCGTTAAGAAACTGGGTCTCGGCATCGCCGGCGTGGATCTCCTGCAGTCGAACCGCGGACCGTTAGTGATGGAGGTGAACTCTTCACCGGGCCTTGAAGGCATAGAAGGCGCAACAGGCGTGGATATTGCCGGAAAGATCATCGAGTATGTGGAGCGTAACGAATTTAATGTGCCCGGGCAGTAAGCATCTATGTCAGATTTCATTATCAACAAGCAACATATCTCGGTTGGCGAGAATAAGCAGATCGTACTGAACTCATACGAGCTCCACACAAAGAACACCTTCGAAATCCCTGTCTTTGTTTTCAGGAGCCGGCAGCCCGGCCCCGTTGTATTGCTCAGTGCCGGCATGCATGGCGAGGAAACCAACGGCGTGGAGATCATCCGTAAGATCATCACCCGCGAGGAGATCTCCGCCCTCAAATGCGGCAGCCTCATTGCCATCCCGGTCATCAACGTGGTATCGTTCCTGTTTGGCAGCCGCGACCTGCCCGATGGGCGTGATCTCAACCGCTGCTTCCCGGGCAACAGGAATGGTTCTTTCGGCAGCCGGATCGCTTATGACCTGATGAAATACATTGTGCCGCTCATCGATTTCGGGGTCGACTTTCATACAGGTGGCTCCAAGATCAATAACTACCCGCAGCTCCGCTGCGTGTTCGAATTCCCGGAGAATCTCAGCCTCGCCGAAAGGTTCTCGGCACCGCTGATCCTTGACAGCACTTACCGCGACGGTACTTTCAGGAAAGAAGCGGCAAAAAAGGGGAAACCCATTCTTGTATACGAGGGCGGTGAAAGCATGCGTTTTGATTACCTGGCGATCAACGAGGGGGTGAATGGCTGCCTGCGGCTGATGAGGTCGTTTGGGATGATCGATGCGGATGTGCCGAATAATCCCGCTGTGAAGCTCAACGATAATACCTGGATCAGGGCCAGCGTGAGTGGCCTGTTTCACATGGTGGCCAGCAACGGCGCGCATGTGCGAAAAAATGACCTGCTGGGTGTGATCTGTAATCCCTATGGCAATGTGGAGCATAAGATCACTGCGCCGCGCGATGGTTATATCATCGGCACCAACAACCAGCCGGCGGTGAACCAGGGAGATGCCCTCATCCATATTGGCTCCGAAGATTGAGCCTTTCAATAGCTTTCACCGCTTCCTGAAAAATCGCCCTGTTTTTTTAAGCGGGTATCACCGGGCCACATGGCCCTCTGCCAGTATCTTTCGGGATTTTTACTATCTCTTTTACAGGCTGGTGAAAGCACCTGCCACGCGTGGCAGATTGGTTATTACATAATTTGTGCCTACTTTTACCATCTAACGGGAGGGAGGATTGTATATGGAGATTAGGTCAATATTGTATATTGATGATGATACGGATGACCAGGAGTTCTTTCAGATAGCGCTGAGATCGGTTAATGGAAATATTTCGCTTCATACAGCCAAGAACGGGCTCGACGCGTTTGAGAAACTGGGTAACATGACCCAAAAACCCGGGCTCATTTTCCTCGATCTGAACATGCCGCTGATGGACGGCAAGCAATTTCTTGGAAAAATAAAGAAAGACCCGCAGCTTAAAGACATCCCTGTCGCCATTTACACCACTTCTTCGGCTATTACAGACAAAGAGCAGACCATGCAAATGGGCGCCAGCTACTTTATCACCAAGCCCAACAAGATCAACGACATTGCCAAAATCCTTGAGAAGGTAATCCCGCTGCCAGGCGGGTTTATGGTATTGTAGGTTTTATTTGATCACACCCAGTTCCCGCCCTACTTTTTCGAAAGCGGCAATGGTTTTGTCCAGGTGTTCCTTTTCATGCGCGGCTGATAGCTGTACCCTGATCCGGGCCTTATCTTTAGGCACTACCGGGAAGAAAAATCCGATCACGTACACACCTTCCTGCAACAGCTTATCGGCAAACACCTGCGACAGCTTGGCATCGTAGAGCATCACCGGCACAATGGCCGAGTCGCCGTCCCTGATCTCGAGCCCGGCCGCTTTGATACCTTTCTTGAAATAGTTGACGTTCCATTCGAGCTTGTCTCTCAGCTCGGTGGTTTCGCTCAGCATATCGAACACCGCGATGGAAGCGCCCACGATATGCGGCGCCAGTGAATTGGAGAATAAATAAGGCCGCGAGCGCTGGCGCAGTAATTCTATCACTTCTTTTTTGCCGGTGGTGAAACCGCCCATGGCGCCGCCCAGGGCCTTGCCCAGGGTACCAGTGATAATGTCTACACGGCCCATGACATTTTTGGCTTCGATGGTGCCGCGGCCTGTTTTACCAATAAAGCCTGTGGCATGGCTTTCGTCTACCATCACCAGCGCTTTGTATTTATCGGCCAGGTCGCAGATCTTATCGAGCGGGGCCACAAAGCCATCCATGCTGAACACGCCGTCTGTCACAATGATGCGGTAGCGCTGTGCCTGCGCTTTTTTAAGCTGCTCTTCGAGGTCGGCCATATCGCAGTTTTTGTAGCGGTAGCGCTGTGCCTTACAGAGTCGCACGCCATCGATGATAGAAGCGTGGTTGAGCTCGTCGGAAATGATCGCGTCTTCTTCGCCAAACAAAGGCTCGAACACACCACCATTGGCATCAAAAGCAGCAGCATATAAAATGGTATCCTCGGTGCCGAGGAACGTGGCGATCTTTTGCTCCAGCTCCTTGTGGATATCCTGCGTGCCACAGATAAAGCGTACAGACGACATCCCATACCCATGCGAATCGAGCGCCTTTTTGGCGCCGGCTATCACCTTTGGATGCGAGGAGAGCCCCAGGTAATTATTGGCGCAAAAAATGATCACATCTTTGCCGTTCACCTTCACCGAAGCCCCCTGTGGGGTGGTGATCACGCGTTCTTTTTTAAACAGGCCGTTTTGCTCGATCTCGCCGAGCTGTGCCCGGATATGCTCATAAAATGTAGCTGACATGGATATATATGGTATTGATGAATAGGAACTAAAGATACAAACTCGCCAAATTTTAGCGGGGATAATATTTAAAATTTTAAAAATCATAAAAATTTGTATATTTGTAGCCCGTTCGCGGATGTGGCGTAATTGGTAGCCGCACCAGACTTAGGATCTGGCGCTTCACGGCGTGGGGGTTCGAGTCCCTTCATCCGCACTAAAAAAGCCTCTGCCAGGTTTTTTTTAATATGAAATAATGCCCGCGTGGCGAAATTGGTAAACGTTGCGGTCTCAGAAGCCGTTGGAGTCTATCCTTGGGAGTTCGAGTCTCCCCGCGGGCACAGGTAAAAAGCCGCTGATCTTTCAGCGGCTTTTTTATTGTCGTTAATGCCCGGACCGTTAGTGGTGATTTTTGACCAGCCCCCTGGTATGTAAGGTTTTAGACTCCACACATAAGCCCTTCGTTAAAAATGACTTTTTTAAACTACATTTGAGCGCCAGTTTTTTTACATGAACCGCATCGACCGTGTGACCGCCATTTTGATCCAGCTGCAATCGAGAAGGGTTGTGAAAGCGCAGGATATTGCCGAGCGTTTCGGTATCAGCCTCCGCACGGTTTACCGTGACGTGAGAACACTGGAAGAGGCCGGGATCCCCGTGATAGGGGAGGCAGGCGTGGGTTACTCCATCATGGATGGATACAGGCTGCCACCCGTGATGTTTACGAGGGAAGAAGCGACCGCTTTCCTGACCGCCGAAAAACTGATCGAAAAACTTACTGATACCTCTACGGAAGAAAGCTACAAATCGGCTATGTACAAAATCAGGTCGGTTCTGCGCAGCACCGAGAAAGACCTGCTGGAGCATATCGACAACCAGATCGTTGTGATGAAAAGCCACGGCCGGTCGTCTGCAAAGCCCCTGGTGAACCCCCTGCAGATGCTCCTCACCAGCATTTCTGAAAAGCAGGTGCTGAACATCCGTTATTTTGCCAGCCATAGCCAGCAGCATACAGAGCGGCATGTGGAGCCTGTAGGCATCTTCTTCGTGGGCGGCTACTGGCACCTCCTTGCGTTTTGCAGGCTGCGCAACGATTACCGCGATTTCAGGGTCGACCGCATGTCGGGTGTCACGCCCACGAAGGACCTGTTCCATAAACAACATCCTACACTCAGGGCTTATCTCGAAGAGATGACCACCCGCGAAAAAAACCTGCAAACGGTGATCATTCGCGTGGATAAATCGATCATGAAATACATGGGTGAGCAAAAATTCTACAATGGCTTTGTGGCCGAAAAGGAGGTAGAGGGCAACATGATGGAAATGACCTTTTTATCCGAATCGCTCGAAGGCTTTTTGAGGTGGTACATGATGTTCCCCGACAAGGCTGATATTGTAAGCCCCGTGGCACTTCAGCAAAAATTTGAAGCACTGATCGATACTGTATCGAAAAAAATAAGCCGGAGCTGATCCCGGCTCTTCAAAAAAGTTTCCACATTTTTTTTGCCTGCTGACATAAGGCTGTCACTACCCCGTGGTTAGTTTGTAACATCAAACTTAAAAACCACAACCTATGCACATCACAATCATTACATTCTGGGCACTGCTCATCGCCTTTGTGGCACCCTGCTATGCCTTCGGCTTCAAAAAGCTGTTGGGCCATCCTCAATCCAAAACCGATTTCGCCCGCTGGGGCTACCCGCTCTGGTTTATGCGCCTGCTTGGGTTGGGCGAGATCGTGGCTGCTACCTGCATGCTGTTTGAGCCCACCCGGTTGGCGGGCATCTGTTTCTTTGCGCTTATTTTTGCCGGCGCGGTGGCTACGCACATCAGGAGCAAAGACCCGGTAAAACTGGTCATGACACCGGTCTTCGTGGGTCTTCACCTGCTCCTGGTATTCGCTTTTACGTTCTGGATATAATTTTTTGAGGCTGCTGACATAAGGTTGTCACTGGCCAGTTATTCCTTTGTATCATAATCATTATTAACCCTAAAAAAACAACACCATGATGAACAACATCCAAATGCTCATGAAAGAAATGGAGCAGGAAGCTCAAACCACGCGCAAAATGCTGGCCCGTGTGCCAAACGACAAGTACGACTGGAAACCCCACGCCAAAAGCATGAGCGTGCGAAGCCTCGCCACGCACATTGCAGAACTGCCGGCATGGGTAGCGATGACGCTTACCACCAGTGAGCTCGATTTTGCGTCGAATCCCTACGAACCGAAAGCGATCAACAACACCGACGACCTGCTCGCCTATTTTGAGAGCTCGCTGGCCGAAGGCAAAGCACAGCTTGAAAAAGCCACAGAGGCACAACTTTGGGACGGCTGGACCCTGCGCAATGGCAAAGATATCTATAGCGCTTCGCCGAGGATAGATTTTATAAGGGTGACATACTCCCAGATCGTTCACCACAGGGCACAACTGGGGGTTTTCCTCCGCCTGCTCGATGTGCCGATCCCGGGAAGCTACGGGCCAAGCGCCGATGATCACAGTTTTTAAACACATCACCATGGGCCGCTTCACACGGGGCGGCCCTTTAAAAAACACGGTATGGAAAAATTAGACCTGGCAAAGTATGATAAGCCTTATTATACAGCCAAAACCAAGCCGGAGCTGTTGAGCATCGCCGCGGCGCAGTTCCTGTCTGTTACCGGGCAGGGCGACCCCGCGTCGGTCCTGTTCGCCGAAAAGCTGCAGGGCTTGTACGCGGTGGCTTACGCGGTGAAGTTCGGCTGCAAGGCACAGGGCCGTGATTTTGTTGTGCCAAAGCTGGAAGGGCTTTGGTGGTTTAACGAGACGCGTTACGGCCATATATCGATGAGCGAAACGCCACAGCAGGTGCCCCGCTACGACTGGCACTGGCGGCTGCTGATCAGGATGCCCGGCGATGTAACGGCCCGCGAGGTGCAGGCTGCTGCCGGGGCGGKAACAGAGAAAAAGAAAATACCATACGCGGCAGAAGTAGAGCTGTACCACATAGAAGCCCACAAGTGCGTACAGATGTTGCACACAGGGCCCTTCGACAGGGAGCCCGAAACGCTGCGGCAGATCGCCCTGTTCATGCATTTGCACAACCTCCGCAAAAATGGCCAGCACCACGAGATCTACCTGTCTGATTTCAGGAAGACGGCCCCCGAAAAGCTAAGAACCATTTTAAGAGAACCTTGTTAATACCCGCAAACGATGCTAAACACAAGCCATATGGCAATAGAAGTATTTAAAACGAATGTGCAGAAAGTGCGCGAAAGTAAAAAACTTGCAGCATGGATGAATGGCCACTTCCCGCAATACCAGGTGCACTTCGATCTCGAAGATTGTGATAAGGTGCTGCGCGTGGAAGCGCCCGAGGTGGACCCGGCCGCTATCATTGCACTGATGGCCCGCCAGGGATTTCATTGCGAAGTGCTCGACTAAGCGCGCTTTCGAGCCTTCTTTTTGGCTTTCGACTTGTCCTGATTCTCCTTCAGCTTGAACTTCACGATCTTAGTGATCAGTGCAACTGGCAGAGGCTTGCCGAGCGGGAATTGCACCGCGCCTTTGGAATGCTTGTACCCGGCAATCTCTTTTTGAAAAGCCCTGATGCCTGATGCCGTGGGGTAAAACCCGATGTGATGCTCATAGCCAGCAAAATACACCAGCATGCCCTCCTGCTTATAAGCCGGTATGCTGTAGCTGATAACCTCTTCGGCATCGGGCACCGCTTTTCGAATAATTGTTCTTATTTGTTGCAATAAGACCTGTGTAGGTTTTTGAAAGGCGTTGATGTACGCCTCAACACTGGTGGGCTTTTCCTGCTTCATGGTTTTAGTATTCTGCCTATTCCCAGCGGCCGTAAGCGTGGAACCTGGAGGCCCGAAGAGCAGGTGTCGGATTGGACCGTATGGTGAACACACCGTGCCACTAGGTAATCGCTGGCAGGTCTGTGCTGCACGGTTTGCTTATCGGCGGGATTGTTCATTGATTTAGTCTTACACTAAGATAAGGATAAGAATTCCCGGGGCAATGCTCGTCTGCACGGTTTTATTAAAATTTTGGGTCAAAGTGCTACCTTACCGCCTTTATTTAAAACATGACAAATACTACAAAAAAGGCGGACCATGTGGCCCGCCAGGGATTTCATTGCGAAGTGCTTGAATAGGCGTAGGCGTATAGAAATACGGCAAACAAAAAAAGCAGGCCCGGAGGACCTGCTTTTCAGATTGGTGTAAGGTTTATGCCTGTTTCACAAACTCCACGTTGCCGTGCAGCTTCACGTCATCGCTCACCACAAGGCCACCTGTTTCGGTTACAGCGCCAAAGTTGATGCCGAAATCCTTACGGTTAATTTTGCCATTCACGGCAAAGCCCGCGCGGGTATTTCCCCATGGATCTTTGGCAATGCCACCATATTCCACATCCAGCACCACCGGCTTGCTCACACCGCGGATGGTGAAATGCCCATGCAGTTTATATTGTTCGTCGCTCAGCTTTTCGAGCTTATTGCCTTCGAAGGTTATTTTAGGATGGTTTTGCGCGTCAAAGAAGTCGGCAGTTTTTAAATGACCATCGCGCTGTTCGTTGTTGGTGGTAATAGAATCGAGGTCGGCCGAGAAATGGATCCTGGCCGTTGAGAAATCTTCCCCCTGCGTTTCAACCGACGCGTCAAATGTTTTGAAATGACCTGTCACGGTTGAGATCATCAGGTGTTTCACTTTAAATTGTACTTCCGAGTGTGTGGGATCTAAAGCCCATTTGGTTGTTGACATAGTTGTGTTTTTTATGGTGTTATTTAAAATTAGGGCAATTATTGTATCAACAACAATTGCCTGTGTTATGTTTAGTTTAATTCAACGACAAAGTGCTCTTTGGGCTGCCTTACTTTTTTCAGGTTCACCAGCCAGTCATTCTTTTCGTCCCTGTAGCCCAGCGCCATGAGAGTGACGCTCCGGAGGCCTTTCTCCCTGAGGCCGAGGAGCTCATCGAGCTCGGCGGCTTTGAAGCCCTCCATGGGCGTTGAATCTACCTTTTCGAGGGCCGCCGCTGTAAGCGCCATACCCAGGCCAATGTAGCTTTGCCTGGCCGCGTACTGAAAATTCTCTTCGGCGGTTTTGTTGGTGAAAATGTTGATCATCCGTTTCTTGTATTCATCCATGGCGCCGGCCGGCATATTGCGTTCGCTGGTTGTGCGGCTGAAACTTTCCGTGATCCTGGGTTCGGTAATATTATCCCAGGCGGCAAACACCAGCAGGTGCGATGAATCTACGATCTGCGACTGGTTATTGGCGATCGGCAGGATCTGTTGTTTTGTATCCTGGCTCTTGATCACGATCACCGAAAAAGGTTGCAGCCCGGAGGCAGTAGGAGCAAGCCTGGCCGCTTCAAGGATGGTGTTTACTTTATCTTCGGGCACTTGCTGCCCGTTCATTTTTTTGGTAGCATATCGCCATTGCAGGGCATTGATCAGTTCCATATTGTCAGATTTTTTATGGTTATTAAAATAATATTAAAGAATTATATTGCGCAGTCGCCACCGGGCTCGCAGGTCTGCCCGCTTTGCTGCTCTGTAAGAGCCTGGTCGTTCCAGGCTTTGGTGAGGGCGCCGAGAAATACCTCGCTCTGCTGCGCGCCCGACACGGCATATTTCCTGTCTATGACAAAGAAAGGTACGCCGCGTACACCTATTGCCTGTGCGTCCGCTATATCCTGTTTCACCTCTCCGGCATACAGGTCGCTGTTCAGTACCTGCCTGATCTCCTCCGCTGCCAGCCCGATACCGATCCCAAGCTCTGCCAGCACACTTGGATCGTCCGTGTTTTTACCTTCCGTAAAATAGGCCCTGAACAGGGCTTCTTCCATGGCATCCGATAAACCCTTGCTGGCTGCCAGGTGCGACACGCGGTGAGCATTGAATGAATTGGCCACAACGGCCTTGTCGAGGTTGTATTGCAGGCCTGCTTCGCGGGCCATGGCGGTGACATGTGCGTTCATGTCCGGGGCATAAGCATAGGTCCAGCCTTTTTTCTCGGCCAGGTGCTGGTGGATGTTCTTGCCCGGTTCTGTTTGCAGATCAGGATCGAGCTGGAAGCTTTTCCAGCTCACCTCCACCTGCCCGGCATGGGGGAACTCGCTGAGAGCTTCCTCAAACCTGCGCTTGCCGATATAGCAGAAGGGGCACATCACATCGCTCCATATTTCTACTTTCATCATGATTCGGTTTTTAATGGTTGTTTGACGATACAAACTTACATATATTCGCTATACATTTGTAACTACTATACAAATGTATAGCGGTATACTTTGGGAAACCATTGGTAAAACCAGCCCGCAAGGCGTACCTTTGTATAGTCAAAATCCGCAACATGTTAAAATTAACCGACCGGCATCCTGGCAGGGAAGAATGTTCGAAGAACCTGCTCCCGGTGAAAGACGCTTTGTATGTGCTGAGTGGTAAATGGAAATTGCCCATCATTGTGGCGCTTAAATTTGACCACAAGCGCTTTAAGGAGCTGCACCGCGAGATAGAAGGCATCACCGCCAAAATGCTCTCAAAAGAGCTGAAGGAGCTGGAGATGAACGATCTTGTGAAAAGAACCGTGTACGATACGATGCCTGTGAGCGTGGAATACGAGCTCACCGAATATGGCAAAACACTCGACAATGTGATCTTTGCTTTGAGAGACTGGGGCCTGCAGCACCGCAAGCGTATCGCAGCGAAAAAATGAGTATTTTTATCCCTGATGGACTTTTCTGCCTACAACTTCGGGGAGCTCAGATCATTTATTTACGGGATAAGGGCTTTTGCCCAAGAGCCGGCCGATGTCTTCAACACGCGGCTTGAGGCGCTCCTGACAGACAAGACAAACGATGAGGCCCTGAAGGGACAAATCTCGGCATTTGCCTACCTCCTGCTTGACCAGGCTTTTTTTGTGAATGCCTTTGCTGATTATGGCATCCATTCAGACAGGGGCTTTTTTCCCGAGGTATACAAGCGCATCAAGCACAAAGTGCTGCCTCCCAACATTCCCGGCAATGAGCTGAGCCTGTTTATCCGCTACCTGCTTGGCTCCCGCAAAGACCATGTGTGGCTGCGGAAAATCCATTATCCCAACTGGGAACGCCTGCTGCAATTGATAGATACGGCGCAGATCACGCAACACGAAGAGAAGATCTCCGGCCAGCTGCACAATGCCATCATCATCCTGGGCCATCGCCTCACCACCATCGGCATTGATCCGTACCTGGTGAGCAAGATGGAGCAGGTCGACGATAGCGACTCTCCCTTTTTTGAGCTTAACCACAGCGTTTCGGTATTTGTAAAGGGGCACCTGCACGACAAAACCCTCGATATAGATGACGGCGGGCTACAGGCTGTGTTGCTGAATATTGACCGCTGCGAAAAGATCTTCACCGAGGTGAAGGATAAGAAAGACCTCACGGGCACCAGCCTACACCTTACTTTTTTACTCAGGCGTGCCCAGCAGCACATCAACCGGCTCCGACTGCTGCTCGATCTTTATGCCAGCAAGCAGCATAGCAGGCGGGTTACGGCCATCTCGAGCCTCATTGTTGATCTTGTGCAGGCCGATCACGAAAAGAACAGCGTGCGCAAGTTTATGGCAGAGAACTCAGACATGCTGGCCTACCGTATCGTGAGCCATACATCCGAAAAAGGCGAGCACTATATCGGCTTTTCAAGATCGGAAAACAGGCGCCTGATGCTGTCGGCCATGGGCGGTGGTCTGGTGGTGGTGTTCCTGGTATACATCAAGCATTTCATCCACATGCTGCACCTGTCGCTGTTCTTCGAGGGTTTGTTGTTCGGGCTTAACTATGGGCTTGGGTTCGTGTTCATGCATCTTGCGCACCTGACACTGGCTACCAAGCAGCCGGCCATGACAGCTTCCTACATCGCAGAGAGCATAGAGAATAACCCCGATCGCCAGGCCCGGTCGTGGCTGGTGTTCAAGCAGATCATGCGCAGCCAGTTCATTTCCCTGGCGGGAAACCTGGTGGTAGTGCTGCCCCTGTGTTTCCTCTCGGCATGGCTCCTGTATACGCTGGCGCATATCCAGGTGTTTGGACCAGAAGCGGCCGCCTCGCAGCTCTATTCCAACCATCCTTTCTACAGTGCATCCCTGCTGTATGCCTGTATCACTGGTGTGTTCCTGTCCCTGTCAGGGATCATTACCGGCTATTTCGACAACAAAGTGGTGTTCTCGGAGATCCCTGAGCGGATCAGGAAACACCCCGGCCTCAGCAAAACCTATTCGCCCGCCCGTCGCGAAAGGATGGCGGTTTTTGTAGAGAAAAACCTGGGTGCCATTATCGGCAATCTTTTCCTGGGCTTTTGCCTGGGGATGGCCGGCAGCATCGGCAAATTCATTGGCCTGCCCTTCGATATCCGGCACATTACCATTTCTGCGGGTAACTTCGGCATTGCCACGGGCAGTGTGCCGTGCATGGGGCCTGGCCTGGTGTGCACTGTTTTTGTGGGTGTGCTGCTCATCGGCATTATCAATATCCTGTCGAGCTTTCTCATCTCTTTTGTTGTGGCCTGCAAATCGCGCAGCCTTTCCGGTACAGAATCACTCAGGATCCTGCTTTCTTATTTCTCGCGCCGCTGAGTCATTGTTAGTGGATGATTACCAGGGTTTTGCCGGGGAAATAAATATTGCGATTCCGTAATAATTTTGTATTTTTGCCACCCTTAATACAAAAAATAAAACGTGAATACCATGAATATTGCCAAGACCGAGATCGACCCGTTGAATGCCGAGCTGACCATTACCGTTGGTCCTGCCGATTATGAAGGAAAGGTGAATGATGCCCTGAAACGCGCACAGAAACAGGTATCTATGCCGGGTTTCCGCCCGGGAAAAGTGCCGGCCGGCCTCATCAAGAAACAATACGGCAAATCCATCCTGGTGGATGAGCTCAACAAGCTGCTGAACGACGCTTTACACAATTATATCAACGAGCAGAAACTGGAAATCCTGGGAAATCCTATGCCAAAGCAGGATCACGCGGTTGATTTTGACAAAGGCACTGAATTTACATTTAAATACGAGCTGGGCCTGGCGCCGCTGTTTGATTTTAAAGTGGATGGCAGCCAGAGCTTTGTATATAACACTGTGAAAATAGACGATGCCCTGGTAGAAAAATATATCAAGGATGCGAAACGCAACTACGGCAAGCCATCGAACCCCGAAGTATCGGGCGATAAGGATGTGCTGTATGTAGACCTCGTGGAACTGGATGCCGATAACAACATTGTGCCGGGTGGCGTATTCAAATCTACCAGCATTGGCATTGAGCGCCTCAAAAACGAAGACACTAAAAAGAAACTGGTGGACCTCAATAAAGACATGAAGATCGTGTTGAACGCCAACGAGCTGTACGAAACAGGCATCGACAAATCGATCTCCCTGGGGATCGACAAAGAGGTGGCAGAGCAGTTTAATGCCAACCTGCAACTCACCGTGCGCAATATTGCCCGCATGGAAGATGCTGAGCTGAACCAGGAGCTGTTCGACAAGATCTATGGACCGGGTGTGATCACTTCTGAGGAAGCTTTCAGGGACAAGATCAGAACCGAGCTGGGCCTGATGTTCCAGCAGGATACAGACCGCAAATTCTTCAACGATGTAGAAAAATCATTGGTTGAAAAACTCGATATCCGCCTGCCAGACGAGTTCCTGAAACGCTGGCTGATGGCAGTGAACGAAAAGCCTATCACCAGGGAACAGCTGGAGGCCGAATACCCGAGCTATGCCAAATCCATGCAATGGAAACTGATCGAGAACAAGATCATTAAAAACCACGAGATCACTGTGAGCGCGGAAGAGGCAAGGGAAGAAACAAAAGGCTATGTACGCTCACAATATGCCCGCTACGGGCAAACCCCAACAGAAGAGGAAGTGAACAAGATCGCCGATTCTATTATGGGCAAGGAGCAGGAGATCCAGAAGATTTTTGAGAACCTGTACAGCAAAAAAGTACTTGACCTGATGAAATCAAGCTTTAAGCTCGAAAACAAAGAAGTGTCTTACGACGATTTCTTTGGTGCTAAAAACTAATACTGAGTTTGTTTATAAAGCAGGAAGCCCGGGGATCACTCCGGGCTTTTTTGATGCATCTCGGCCGCAGCTTCCAGCTGCTGGTACCAGTTCTCGCCGTATTTTTCGATGAGCGGGGATTTCAGGAATTTATATACAGCCACGTCCAGTTTCTGGCCGCACGAGCAGGCCGGTTTGCAGATATTCCACTTGTGGTAGTTCACGGCATCATAGCCTTTGTGCTTGGTGATCCGCACAGGGTAGAGGTAGCACGATATGGGCTTGCGCCAGTTTATCTTACCATCCCTGTAGGCCTGCTCAATGGCGCATTTGGCAATGTTCTGTTCATCAAATACCACAAAAGCACATTCCTTGCCGGGCCCCACCAGGGTGGTGGTATAATCGCCGTCACCATCTACCACGTAGGCACCATGCTTTTGGATGGCTTTCAGGCCCTTCTTGGTCATATAGGGTTTTACCTGTTCCACCACAGCCTCCAGCCGGGGCAGCTCCTCTTTATCGAGCGGCGCGCCGCTGTCGCCTTCCACGCAACAAGCCCCTTTACAGGCCTGGAGGTCGCATACAAATTTTTTGTCGAGCAGGTCTTCCGAGATCAGCGTATCGTCTATGGCAATCATGGCACAAATTTAGCGAAGTAATTTGATTACAGGCTGCCTCCCCGGCGGTTGCTGCCAGTGACTAAAACATGGCGGCGGCTGAGTGACCTGTAGCATTTTTTAACAATATATCCCTCACTGTTAGCGTTTTATAAGTACCTTTATAAGTAGAATTGGCGGATGGCCTGCAAAAAACTCCTATACCTCTTTTATTTGGCCGGCATGGCGATCACCATGCGGGCTCAGTTGCTTGTATCGCCCAATTCGAGCGCATCTACCCTGGTAAACCAGATCGTATCCAATAACGTGATCGTCACCAACCCGGTGATCCATTGTAATGCCATCGGCTCAGGAGTATTCCTGTCTAATGGTTCCAATATTGGTCTTACCAGCGGTATCTTGCTCACTACCGGCCGCTCGCAGGATGCCATGGGACCCAACAACAGCCCCAGTGTAGGTGTGGGCTTTGCCAGCTGCCAGACCTGCCCTAACTTCAGCGACGCAGACCTCCAGAACATTGTGCCCAATGCCACTTTCGATGGCTGCGTGCTCGAATTTGACATCAAGCCATATTGCAATAAGATCGAGATCAAATACGTGTTTGGATCGGAAGAATATCCTGAGTACTCGATGCCCGTGGGTGGCAAGACCTACTACGATGTGTTCGGTTTTTTTGTAACGGGACCCAATCCAGGCGGTGGCAGCTACAACGGCTACAACATTGCGCGCCTGCCCAATGGCACGCCTGTGTCTATCTATTCCATCAACGATGGCCTCAACAATACCGGGCCTTGTAACAACTGCCAGTATTACTTTGATAATACCGGCGGTGCCAGTGTACAGTATGACGGCTTCACGATCCCGCTCACCGCCTCGGTAAATGTGGTGCCCTGCAATACCTATCACCTGAAACTGGCCATTGCGGATGCGGGTGATGATATTTATGATTCAGGCGTGTTCCTCGAGTACAAGGGCATTGGCTGCGCCAATAACTCCACGCCAGCCCTTAACACCACCACCACTTCTGCTAAATGCGACCTGAACAACGGTACAGCCAATGTATCGGTGAGCAATGCCACTGGCCCGCTCACCTATACATGGGATCCTGTTGGGCAGCACACGGCCACCGCTACCAATCTGGCGCCCGGCAATTATACCTGTACGGTTGGGTTCCAGGTGCCATGCCCCTACACAGAAACGGTGGTAGTGACCATTCCGCATGATGCCGGATTTACATACAGTACGGCCATCACCAACATCAAATGCCCTCAGGATGCCAATGGCTCGGCCACAGTTACGGCATCGAACGGCACATCACCATACACCTACAGCTGGAATACATCGCCGGTCCAGACATCCAATACAGCCAGCAATTTGACACTTGGCCAGTATATCTGCAGCATCTCGGATGCCACAGGCTGTGTGAAGAAGGATACGATCAATATTTTTGCCACCACCACGCTCACCCTCAATCCTGTGGCCAGCGCTGCGCTCTGTGGCAACCCAACAGGGAGCATTGCCGCCAACGCTTCGGGTGGCTCGCCGGCCTATACCTATACCTGGACCACCACGCCTCCGCAGAGCGTTGCCACAGCTGTGAACCTTTTGCCTGGAACCTACAGTGTTACAGTGAAAGACCAAGATGGTTGTAAGCTCACCCGGGCCGCTACTGTCAATAATTTTATCCCGGTGATCACCCTCAGCGACAGCCTCCTGAATGCCACCTGTAACCAGCAGAACGGTGCCATTTACATCAATAGCCTCAGTGGCGGCACGGCACCATATACCTACACATGGACCACCACGCCCGCACAAAACACGTCAAACGTGACAGGCCTGTTGCCCGGTAGCTACAGCGTGAGCATCCGCGATGCCAACAATTGCCCTGTATCAAAATCGTACAGCCTCATCAACGTGGGCTACCTGCCCGTGATCAGCCTGAAGAAGGATGATAAATGCGAGCAGCATAAGGGCTGGGCCGAAGCGCTGGTACTGGGAGGTTCGCCGCCGTTTACCTACACATGGAGCGATGGGCAGAGCATTCAGCGGGATGTGGGCCTTGGACAGGGCACCTACTGGGTAAGTATTGTGGACGCGGCCGGTTGTAAAACCACCGACACCATTCGCATCAACAACTACAACGATGTGTTCAATGGCGATGTGACCATAGACCCTGCGGAGCCGGAGGTGAACAAGCCTTTCACGGTGACCATGCATCCTACCTCGCTGTGGAACCTGAACTATGCCTATACAAATGGCAGAAGCACCACCGATACGCTCAATAATTTCAATTACCCTGATTATGGCTGG
>BFBZ01000017.1_pt62 | contig 20993 bp, 24 predicted proteins | sample 1888401 | NCBI WGS metagenome assembly BFBZ01 (sample SAMD00112614, study PRJDB3348) | symbiont metagenome | host: Chara braunii | reverse complement strand
TCTCGGCGCTGCGCGCCGATCCACCGCCCGGGGGCGAGCCACGGGTCTCGCCCCGTCCTTCGGACCCCACAAGGGGAGAAGGGGAAGATCGCCCTTGCACCGCGTCCCTTCGGCCATACCTATAGGCAAAGACCCGCAATTCAGGACATGCAGATGACCGTCGAAAAGGTTTCCCGCTCCGTCGTCGCCGTGCGCGCCACGGTTCCGGACGACGCCTTCACCGCCAATGCGTTGGGCACGCGCCGCGAAGGCAGCGGCGTGGTGATCCGCGACAACGGGCTGGTGCTCACCATCGGCTATCTCATCACCGAGGCCGAGGAGGTCTGGCTCACCGACCAGGACGGCCGCGTGGTTCCCGCCCATGCGCTGGCCTACGACCAGGAAACCGGCTTCGGCCTGGTGCAGGCGCTGTCGCCGCTCGGCCTGCCGGCGGTTCAGCTCGGCAATGCCAGGAAGGCCAATATCGGCGACGCGGTGACGCTCGCCGACGGCGTCGGCCAGCAGGTCGACGCCCACATCGTCACCAAGCAGGAATTCGCCGGCTATTGGGAATATCTGATCGACGAGGCGATCTTCACCGCGCCGGCGCACCCGTCCTGGGGTGGCGCGGCGCTGTTCGACCATGACGGCAAGCTGCTCGGCGTCGGATCGCTGCGCCTGCAGATGAGCCGCGCCGGCGAGGTGGCCGACATCAACATGATCGTGCCGATCGACCTTCTGACACCGATCCTGGACGACCTCATCAAGCGCGGCCAGGTGGCGAAGCCGCCGCGTCCCTGGCTCGGCGCCTTCTCGGCCGAGTCGAACGGCATGGTGGTGGTGATGAGCGTCGCCGAGGGCGGCCCCGCCGCCAAGGCCGGCCTACGCCAGGGCGACATCATCTCCGAGGTGCGCGACGGCGAGGTCGACGGTCTGGCGGATTTCTACCGGAAGCTCTGGGAGAACCCGGCGGGCTCGGAAATCCCGCTGCGCGTCGTGCGCGACGGCCGCGAAACCTGGCTCAGGGTAAAATCCGCCGACCGCAACGCCTTCCTCAAGAAGCCGCAGCTGCAGTGACAGCCAATCTCCCCCCTCGTGGGGGAGATGCCCGGCAGGGCAGAGGGGGGCGCTGTCCCGCCGGCTTGCCCGGTTAGGTTTTCAGCAAACTTTCGAGCTGATCGTGCAGATGCAAAGAAGCCAGAGGTTGGCGTCCCGTCGCGCCCCCCTCTGGCCTGCCGGCCATCTCCCCCACGAGGGGGGAGATCGGCAGCTTTGACGCCGCGTAAGGAGAAGCAGCAATGCCCCCCATCAAGGTCGATCCGGACAAGGTGCGGGAATTCCCCGACGCCGAGGGCTTCTATGCCTGGCTGAGTGAAAACCACGCCGGCGAAACCGAAGTCTGGATCAAGCTGCACAAGGTGGGCTCCGGCCTGCCTTCGATCACGCCGAAGCAGGCGATCGACGTGGTGCTGTGCTTCGGCTGGATCGACGCCGTGCGCAAGTCGCTCGACGAGAAAAGCTACCTGCAGCGCTACACGCCGCGCGGCAGGAAGAGCATCTGGAGCAAGATCAACGTCGACAATGTCGCCCGCCTGATCGAGGAGGGCCGCATGACCGGGCATGGCCTGCGCGAGGTCGAGGCGGCCAAGGCCGACGGCCGCTGGGACCGCGCCTACGGCTCGGGCAAGGACATGGCCATCCCGCCCGACCTGCAGGCCGCGATCGATGCCGAGCCTGAGGCAAAGGCCATGCTGGAAAAGCTCTCCGCCCAGAACCGCTTCTCGCTCGCCTTCCGCACCCACAACATGAAGACCGAGGCCGGACGAAGGAAGAAGATCGCAAGCTTCGTCGAGATGTTGAAGCGCGGCGAGACGATCTACCCGCAGAAGAACAAGCAGACCGGAGATTGAAGGCTCGCTCCAAGGCAGGTCGCCCAAACCGGTTCCCGCTTCTGGGAGACATGCTTTAAAATGTGGCGCCGGCCAGCAGAACGCCGAACCCGGCCAGGCAAACGGCGCTGACCTTTCTCAGCGCGCTCCTGGAGAGGGCGCCCGAGCCGCTGCCGCGAACCATCAGCCCGATAACGATCCAGGCTGCCCCAGCCAGGCATACGAGGATCGTGATGGCGAGCATAAGCCAGGCCGTCATGCCGTGGCTCTGCACCAGCAAGGCGACGATTGCGGCCTTCGGATTGACCAGCGTCGTGACGAAAACCTGCCTTGTCGTCACCAATCGCTGATCGACGCCGCCGTCGTTGCCGGTCCAAACGCTATAGGCAAGCCACAGCAGCCACAGGATCGCGCACAATTTCATCGCGGTTCGCACGGCGGACTGGCTGTCCGCGGGGATCAGCGCGGCCAGGACCGCGACCACCGAGATGACCGCCAGATAGGCGACGGCGACGACCGCCAGCATCGGAGCCGTGCGCCGCATTCCGGATGAAACGGCCGAAACCGCCAGCAGCAGGTTGGTCGGCCCCGGCGTCAGCAGCAGTCCGCCCAGGAAGGCCAGGAGATCGAGGTCGGGCATAGAAGCTCCGCGCGGCATCAACCGGGCGACCGATAATCGCAACGGCGCTTCGAGTCGAGCGCGGCGGAATGGCTCATCGTGCCGGGCGCGGCGACATCGAGACGAACGCCCAAGCACAAACGCCGCCCTGTTCGGGGCGGCGTTTGGAAGAGGATTTGCTAGCCCGAATGGGCTGGGACCGAAACCAGCGGTCACGAAGCTTGGGAGACGTCGTGCCTCAGGCGGCCGGCTTCTTGACCGGCTTTTTGTGGGAGTGCTTCACCTGATGCGTCTTCATGTGGTGCCGGTTGTGCTTGCGCAGGTGATGCTTGCGGCCGTGATGATGGCGGCGATGCTTCTTGTGCTTCTTGACGGCCTTCGGGGCGGGCTTCGCCGTCTCGGTGGCGGCTGCCGGAGCAGGGGTGGTGGTCGTCGTCGTGCCGGTGGGGGCCGTCGTGGTGGTCTGGGCGCTGGCGACAGTGGTGCCGAGCGCCGGCACCGCGAAAGCGAGCGCGACGGCCAGGCCGAGAACCGAGAGAAGGGTCTTTTTCATAATCGGCATTCCTTTCGAGGATCGATCGATGTCTTTTGTCGCTCGCCGTAGTCGTTCGGCTGCTCCGGGTATCGTTATGTCACCCGCTCTTTTCGCCAGTCTTTCCACATTGTTGAATCTTGTTTCCGCATTGTTTCCCGGCAGCGGATTGCGGTCGCGGGCGACCGCGGGCTAAGGAGAAAGATGACCGGCAAAGAGAATCAATCCGGCAAGGTCGCTCTCGTCACCGGCGGCAATCGCCGCATCGTGCTGGAGACAGGCCGCCTGCTTGCAGCGCTCGGCTTCACCGTGCTCATCGCCGTACGCGACTTCGCCAAGGGGGAGGCGGCGGCGAAGAAGCTTGGCGGCAATGTCGAGGCCATCGCGTTGGATGCCACGGCGCCCGATGGGCCAGCCCTTGCCGCGGCCGAGGTGGAGCGCCGTTTCGGTCGGCTCGACGTGTTCGTCAACAACGCCGCCATCCACTACGACCTGTCCGCGCGGGCAGTGAAACCCCACCGGACGGTGGGCCGCAAGGCCTTCGAGACCAATGTCGTCGGCGCCTGGCGGTTGGCGTTTGCCCTGGCGCCGCTGCTCGCCGCCTCCCGTCATGGCCGGCTGGTCATCGTTTCCTCCGAGGGCGGCTCGCCGGACGCAATGGACGCCGCGGCGCCGGCCTATTCGACCGGCAGGGCGACGCTCAATGCGCTCACCCGCGTCCTGGCGGCCGAGCTGCACGGCGCGGGCGTCCTGGTCAACGCCGTCAGCCCGGACTGGGTGGAGGCCGACATGGCCGGGCCGCGCGGCCGCCCTGCCGCGCCAGGTGCCGCCGGCATCGTCTGGGCGGTCACCTTGCCCGACGACGGCCCCACCGGCGGCTTCTTCCGCTTCGGCAAGCGCCTGCCGTGGTGAGAGGCAGCATCGCGAAGGGTGGCTGAAGCTTGCCCGTGGAAAGATATTAACTTATTGTATTTATAATTTTTTCCACTGTTTCAAGATAAATCTGGCTTGAAAGTGGAAAAATCCATGCAAGGATTTGTTATATAACCGTTTTCCACTATCTGTAGGAAGATAGCGTCAAAAAGTGGAAAATCGATGCTGAAAGAGCTGACGGGCGAACAGCGTCGGCAACTCATAGACACCCAGCAGGTCTATGAGGCGTGGCTCGGCGCCGACGGCGAGCGCCAGAGGCGCTTCGCGGGCAGCATGCGCTGGGTCGAGCGCAACGGTGCGCAATACCTGCTGCGGAAAATCAGGCAGACAGAGAACTCGCTCGGTCCCCGAAGCGAGGAGACGGAGAGATCGTTCGCGGCGTTCTCCGAGGGCAGGGAGCGCAACAGGGATCTGCTGGCAGGCCTCTCAGATCGTTTGAACAGCCTTGCCAGGGTCAATGTCGCTATGGGCCTGGGAAGGGTGCCGGTCATCGCCGCCCGGATATTGCGGCGCTGTGCCGACACGAACCTGCTCGGCAGGCAATTGCTGGTGGTCGGAACAAACGCCCTGTTCGCTTACGAGACCCTGGCGGGCGTGCAGATTGCGAGCGGCCTCACGGCGACCGGCGACATCGACCTGCTCCTCGATTCGCGCCGCCGCATCAGTTTCGTCACCAGCGAGAGGATAACGCAGTCGGGCCTGATCGGCGTGCTGCGCAAGGTGGACCGATCCTTCAAGCCGCTCCAGCCCAGGGCCTTCAGGGCGACGAACCGGGACGGCTATCTCGTCGACCTCATCCGGCCGCAGGCAAGGAACGTCCTCGGGGATAACGCCCGGACGTCGATCTCCTCGCTCGACGATGACCTCGACGGCGCGCCCATGGACGGGTTGCAATGGCTCCTCAACGCGCCGAAGACGGAAGCCATCGCCATCGACGAGCGTGGCCATCCCGTCAGGATCCCGACGGTCGACCCCAGGATATTCGCACTCCACAAGGCGTGGCTCGCGAAGCGGCCCGACCGGTCCCCGGTCAAGGCGGCCCGGGACCAGGAACAGGCCGAGGCGGCGGCGCTCATCGCCGCCAGCTATCTGAAGCTTCCGTTCGACGGCGACTACCTCAAGGGCTTTCCTACCCCCCTCCGCGAGGCGGCGAAGCCGACGCTTTCGGTGTCCAAGCCGTCTGGGTTTTCAGAAGATTCCCCCATCGAACCCGATTGGTAGCCGCGCGCCGTGCCGCAACGGCGCCCGCCCGACCTGCCCATGCGCCATGCTACGAAAATAGCATTCTCGGCTCGCGAAATGTGATGGTAGGGTTCGGCATCCCGGGGGGGCGAGATCGGTCAAAGGAGAGCGAGCGGTGCGTAAGCCCGCTTTTTTCCACGGTAACGGACGCAAGGATTGAACCATCGCGAGGCCGCCGCGTTTCGAGGTTGGCCACCAGGGAGGAATTATCAGTGAAAGCATCCTATCTCGTTTCGGTCGCGCTGCTGGCGGCGACCGCAATGCCGGCGGCGGCTGGCCAGATTTCCGACGGCAAGGTCAAGATCGGCATCCTCAACGACCAGTCGGGCGTCTATGCCGATTTCGGCGGCAAGTGGTCGGTCGAGGCCGCCAAGATGGCGGTCGAGGATTTCGGCGGCAAGGTGCAGGGCGCGCCGATCGAGATCGTCAGCGCCGACCACCAGAACAAGCCCGACATCGCCTCCAACATCGCGCGCCAGTGGTACGACACCGAGCAGGTCGACGCGATCATGGAACTCACCACCTCGTCCGTCGCGCTGGCCGTCCAGGGCATCTCCAAGGAAAAGAAGAAGATCGACATCGTCACCGGCGCCGCCTCGACCGACCTTACCGGCAAGCAGTGCTCGCCCTATGGCTTCCACTGGGCCTATGACACGCACTCGCAGGCTGTCGGCACGGGCGGCGAGCTTGTGAAGCAGGGCGGCGACAGCTGGTATTTCATCACCGTCGACTATGCTTTCGGCTATTCGCTGAAGGACCAGACCGCCAAGCTGGTCGAGGCCGCCGGCGGCAAGGTGATGGGCGAGGTGCGCTATCCGCTCGGCGCCACCGACTATTCCTCGTTCCTGCTGCAGGCGCAGTCCTCCGGCGCCAAGATCGTCGGGCTCGCCAATGCCGGCCTCGACACCTCAAACTCGATCAAGCAGGCGGCCGAGTTCGGCATCGTCGCCGGCGGCCAGCGGCTGGCGGCCCTTCTCTTCACGCTCTCCGAGGTGCATGGGCTGGGCCTGCAGGCGGCGCAGGGCGTCGTGCTGACGGAAGGCTATTACTGGGATCGCGACGACAAGAGCCGCGATTTCGCCAACCGCTTCTTCAAGCGCACCAACCGCATGCCCAACATGATCCAGGCCGCCACCTATTCGGCGGTGACGCAGTATCTCAAGGCCATCGACAAGGCCGGCACCGACGAGACCGAGGCGGTGGCCAAGCAACTTCATGAGATGCCGGTCAACGATGTCTTCACCGCCAACGGCAAGGTGCTGGCCAACGGCTCTATGGTGCACGACATGTATCTCTACCAGGTCAAGAAGCCGGAAGAGTCGAAGAAGGACTGGGACTATTACACCTATCTGGCGACCATTCCCGGCGACAAGGCGTTCATGAAGGCTGAGGACAGCGGCTGCCCGCTCGTCACCAAGTGACGACGGAAACGGCAATGGCTGCCAGGCCGGACGGCAGCCAGGAAAAGCCGCGGGTGGTGCTTTGCGCCCGCGGCCTGCGACGAGACTTCGCCGGCTTCGTCGCCGTGAAGGATGTCGACCTCGACGTCCATCACGGCAAGATTCATGCGCTCATCGGTCCGAACGGCGCCGGCAAGACCACCATCTTCAACCTGCTGACCAAATTCCTGCAGCCGACCAGCGGCAGGATCGAGCTGCTCGGCAGCGACATCACCCGCACGCCACCAGCCAGGGTGGCGCGGATGGGGCTCGTCCGCTCCTTCCAGATATCGGCGATCTTTCCGCACCTCACCGTCCTCGACAATGTGCGGGTCGCGCTGCAGCGGCCGGGCGGGCTGGGCTATCAGTTCTGGCGCCCGGTCTCGGCGCTCGACCAACTGACGCCCCGGGCGCGCGAGCTGCTCGCCATTGTCGGGCTCGACGACGCCGCGCACCGGTTAGCCGGCGATCTCTCCTATGGCCGGAAACGCGTGCTGGAGATCGCCACCACGCTGGCGCTCGATCCGAAGGTGCTTTTGCTCGACGAGCCGATGGCCGGCATGGGCCATGAGGATGTCGGGATGATCGCCGGCATCATCCGCTCGCTCGCCCGCGACCGCGCCGTGCTGATGGTCGAGCACAACCTCACCGTCGTCGCCGACCTTTGCGACTGGATCACCGTCATGCAGCGCGGTCAGGTGCTGGCCGCCGGCGATTACGCCACGGTGAGCCGGGACGAGCGTGTCCGGGTCGCCTATATGGGGACGGAGCATGAGTGAGCCGCTGCTTTCCGTGCGCGACCTCCACGCCTGGTACGGCGAGGGCCATGCGCTGCATGGCGTCAACCTGGACGTCTTCCGCGGCGAGACCGTCACGCTGCTCGGCCGCAACGGGGTCGGCAAGACCACCACGCTGCGCGCCATCATGGGTCTGGTCCGCAAGCGGACGGGCAGCGTGACCTTTGCCGGCAAGGACCTGATGCGCCTGCCGCTGCACCGCGTCGCGCATCAGGGCATCGGCTTCGTGCCGGAGGAGCGCGGCATCTTYGCYACSCTYACCGTCGACGAGAACCTGRTCCTGCCGCCGGTGGTGGCCAAGGGCGGCATGAGCGTGGAGGAGATCTTCGAGCTCTTCCCCAACCTGAAGGAACGCCGCAACAGCCARGGCACSAAACTTTCCGGCGGCGAGCAGCAGATGCTGGCGATGGCCCGCATCCTGCGCACCGGCGTCGAGATGCTCYTGCTCGACGAGCCYACGGAAGGCYTGGCGCCGGTCATCGTCCAGCGCATCGGCGAAYTGCTGGCGACGCTGAAGAAGCGCGGCATGACGATCCTCCTGGTCGAGCAGAACTTCCGCTTCGCCGCCCGCATCGCCGACCGTTTCTATCTGATGGACCACGGCAAGGTGGTGGAGGGTTTTGCCGTCGGCGCGCTTTCCGCGCACACCGAAAAGCTGCACGAGGTGCTGGGGGTATGATGGCCAAATGACCACGATCTTCGGTGTCCCCATCCAGGCGCTTCTCGGGCAACTGCTCGTCGGCCTGATCAACGGCTCCTTCTATGCGATGCTGAGCCTTGGGCTGGCCGTCATCTTCGGCCTGCTGCGCATCATCAACTTCGCCCACGGCGCGCTCTATATGCTGGGCGCCTTCATCGGCTACCTGCTGCTGGTGCATCTCGGCATCGGCTACTGGCCGGCGCTGGTCATCGTGCCCTTGGCCGTCGGCCTGTTCGGCATGGCGGTGGAACGCGTGGCGTTGTCCAGGCTCTATCGCCTCGACCCGCTCTACGGCCTGCTCTTCACTTTCGGGCTCGCCTTGGTCATCGAGGGCGTGTTCCGCTACTATTACGGCGTCTCCGGCAATCCTTACGCGGTGCCGGCGCTGCTCGCCGGCGGCACCAATCTCGGCTTCATGTTCCTGCCCAATTATCGCGGCTGGGTGGTGCTGGCCTCGCTCGTCGTGTGCATCGGCACCTGGCTGCTGATCGAGAAGACCCGGCTCGGCTCCTACCTGCGCGCCGCGACCGAGAACCCGCAACTGGTGCAGGCCTTCGGCGTCAACGTGCCGTTGCTTCTGACGCTCACCTACGGGCTGGGCGCTGCTCTTGCAGGCCTTGCCGGCATTCTCGCGGCACCGGTCTATCAGGTCAGCCCGCTGATGGGTTCGGATCTGATCATCGTCGTCTTCGCCGTCGTCGTGGTCGGCGGCATGGGCTCTATCCTGGGCGCCATCGTCACCGGCTATATGCTCGGCCTCGCCGAAGGCCTGACCAAGGTCTTCTATCCCGAAGCCTCCAACCTCGTCGTCTTCGTCATCATGGTGATCGTGCTGCTCTTGCGACCGGCCGGCCTGTTCGGAAGGGACGCCTGAGATGAGCGAGGCAACCTTTCACGAGCGGCAAGCGGCGGCCTCGCTGCGGCTGGAGCGCCTGCTGGTGGCGCTGGCGATCCTGGCGCTGATCGCCGCGCCCTTCTTCGTCTATCCGATCTTCGTGATGAAGATGCTGTGCTTCGCGCTGTTCGCCTGCGCCTTCAACCTGCTGCTCGGCTACACCGGGCTGCTCTCCTTCGGCCATGCGGCTTTCTTCGGCGGCGCGGCCTATTTCTGCGCCTATGCCGTGAAATCCTGGGGCTGGCCGCCGGAGGCCGGCATCCTGCTCGGCACCGCTGGCGCCGCGCTGATGGGCCTCGTCATGGGCTTCCTCGCCATCCGCCGGCAGGGCATCTATTTCTCGATGATCACACTGGCGCTGGCGCAGATGTTTTATTTCTTCTGCGTGCAGGCGCCCTTCACCGAGGGCGAGGACGGCATCCAGGGCGTGCCGCGCGGCCACTTCCTCGGCGTCCTCGATCTCAACGCACCGCTGGCTATGTATTTCTTCGTGCTCGCCGTCTTTTTGATCGGCGTCTTCGCCATCTGGCGCATCGTCAACTCGCCCTTCGGCATGATCATGCGCTCGATCCGCGAGAACGAGAACCGCGCCATTTCGCTGGGCTATTCGGTCGGCCGCTACAAGCTCGCCGCCTTCGTCATGTCGGCCGCGCTCGCCGGCCTCGCGGGTGCTACGAAGGCGATCGTCTTCCAGTTCGCCACGCTCACCGACGTCACCTGGCAGATGTCGGGCGAGGTGATCCTGATGACGCTGCTCGGCGGCATCGGCACCATGGCCGGCCCGGCGGTCGGCGCGGGCCTTGTCGTCACGCTCGAAAACACGCTGGCGACGTCCGGCTTCCCGGTGACCATCGCCACCGGGCTTATCTTCATGATCTGTGTCTTGATCTTCCGGCGGGGGATTGTCGGGGAGATTTATGCGCGGTGGCTGGGGCGCGGAGGTTGAGCGCGGCGCCCTCTCCCCCCTTGAGGGGGAGATGGCCGCGGTGCGGCCAGAGGGGGTCCTCGCGCGTGGAGTGCCAACGCCCTTGTCCGACGTGAGACGATGCCGCGCTCTACGTGAGACGACCCCCTCTGTCGCCTTCGGCGACATCTCCCCCTCGAGGGGGGAGATTAGCGGCCCACCGGCACCTCCAACCCCACCTTCACCCGGTCCATCGCCACGAACGTCCTGAATCTCTTGACGTTGTTGTTCTCGAAGAACAGCCGCCTCGTCAGCGCCTCGTAGTCGGCCATCGTCGCCACGGTGACGACAAGGATGAAATCGGCTTCGCCGGTCACGTAGTAGCATTGCTGCACTTCGGGCACTTCCGCGAAGCCGCGCTTGGCGGCGTCGATCAACTCGGCGCGCTCGCTCTCCACCTCGACCTCGACGAAGATGGTGATCGGATGGCCGACCTTGGTGGGGTCGACCAGCGCGACATTGGCACGGATGACGCCGGTCTCTTCCATGCGCTTGATGCGCCGCTGCACGGCAGGCGCCGACAGGTTCACCCTCTCGCCGATGGCGCGCTGGGGCGTGGTATTGTCCTTCTGCAGGATGGCGAGGATGGCGCGGTCGAAGGCGTCGAGATCGGGCATAACGGACATGGCGGCGTCCCAAACGAAACAAACTTGCATCTCAGGCGGCAAAACAGAGCGCCTTTCTCGCTCGCCTTGCAATAAATTTCAGCCCGTCGAGACGGAGAAAACCAAGTCATGTTCTTGCTTAATCGCCATCCGGACCATCGCCAGCCGCTGACCCAGGAAGACGCCGCGACGCTTGGGCTAGCCGGCGCCGCCGAGGCCGAGCGCTTCCTCGCCGCGCGCGACAACCAYGCCGAGACGCCGCTGCATGCCTTGCCGGGGCTGGCCGGCGAACTCGGCATCGGCGCGCTCCACGTCAAGGACGAGGGCAAGCGCCTCGGGCTCGGCAGCTTCAAGGCGCTGGGCGGCGCCTATGCCGTCATGCGGCTGGTGCTGGAGKAGGCCGGCAAGCGGCTCGGCCGCGCCGTCGATGTCGCGGAACTGCACAAGCCCGAAGTGAAGGCGATTGCCGCGCAGATGACCTTCGCCTGCGCCACCGACGGCAATCACGGCCGCTCGGTCGCGCAGGGCGCAAGCCTTGTCGGCGCGCGCTCSGTCATCTTCGTGCATTCGGGCGTCAGCAACGAGCGCGTGGCGGCCATCGCCCGCTTCGGCGCCGAAATGGTGCGSGTSGCSGGCGAYTACGACCAGTCGGTYCGGGAAGCCGCCCGCGTCGCCGCCGAGCGCGGCTGGACGGTSGTCTCCGAYACSTCCTGGCCGGGCTATGAGCGCATTCCGGGGCTGGTCATGCAGGGCTAYACGGTGATCGTGCGCGAGGCGYTGAAGCGCCTGCCCGMGCCGCCCACCCATGTCTTCCTGCAGGCCGGCGTCGGCGGTTTCGCCGCGGCCGTCGCCGGCCATCTCGCCATCGTGCTCGGGCAGGCGCGGCCGACAGTGACGGTGGTCGAGCCGGCGCGGGCGGCCTGCATCTATGAGACGGCCAAGGCCGGGCGTCCGGTGACGATCGCGCACAGCCAGCCCACCGTCATGGCGATGCTCGAATGCTACGAACCGTCGCCGGTCGCTTGGCGCGTGCTGTCGCGCCTCGGCGATGCCTTCATGAAAGTGGAGGAAGAGGACGCGGTGTCCGTCATGAACCGTCTGGCGCGGCCTGCCGGCAGCGATCCGGCAATCGTCTCCGGCGAGAGCGGCGGGGCGGGGCTCGCCGGCCTGATCCGCGCGGCCGCCGACAAGAAGATGCGCGCGGCGCTTGGCCTCGACGCCGGCTCCCGCGTTCTCATCATCAACTCGGAAGGCGCCACCGATCCCGGCCGCTACGCCGAGCTGGTGGGGATAGTGCCGGAAGAGGTCGCGCGGGCGGGGCAGACGGCATGAGCAACCTGACGATCGACGCCGACAGGCTTATAGGCCGCATCGAGCAACTCGGCCGTCTCGGTCGCGACGAACAGGGCCGGCTTGTCCGCGTCGCCGCCACCGACATGGACAGGCTCGGCCGCGACCGGCTCGTCGGCTGGCTGGAGGAGGCYGGACTGGAGGTCGCCGTCGACCGCATCGGCAACATCTTCGGCATCTGGCAGGACAGTGCCAATGCGGGCCGGGAACCGRTCATGCTCGGCTCGCATATCGACACGGTGATCGACGCCGGCATCTATGACGGCTGCTATGGCGTGCTCGCCGGCCTCGARGCGATCGAGAGCCTGAAGGAAGCCGGYTTCGCGCCGGCGCGCCCGGTCGTCGTCGCCGCCTTCACCAACGAGGAAGGCGTGCGCTACGCGCCGGACATGATGGGCTCGCTGGTCTATGCCGGTGGCCTCGGCGTCGAGGAAGCGCTCGCCACGATCRGCACCGATGGTTCRGTGCTGGGYARGGARCTGGARCGCATCGGCTATGCCGGGMRGCRTCARCCYGGCTTCCTCARGCCGCATGCCTATGTCGAATTGCATGTCGAGCAGGGGCCGGTYCTYGAACGCGAAGGCATCGCCATCGGCGCGGTCGAGAAYYTGCAGGGCATTTCCTGGCAGCGCATCACRATCGASGGYGTGGCCAACCATGCMGGCACCACGCCGATGGCGATGCGCARGGATGCCGGCGTTGCCGCSGCKCGSGTSATTGCCTTYCTCGCCGAYCGCGCCGGCGCYTCGCCGACGCCGACGGTCGCCACCGTCGGCACCATCGCCTTCGAGCCGAACGCCATCAAYGTCATCCCGTCGCGGGCGACMTTCACCGTCGAYCTGCGCGATCCSGACGAGRCGCGYCTGCGGCAGGAGGAGGTCGCRCTSGCCGSCTTCCTCRACGGGCTYGCGGCAAGCGCMGGCGTCACSATCMRRACSGARCGCSTGGTGCGCTTCGAGCCKGTSACCTTCGACGCCGRCATCGTGTCGCTGRTCGARGAGKGCGCCCGGGCSARCGGGCTCTCCTGCCGCCGCATGACCTCCGGCGCCGGGCACGACGCGCAGATGATTGCGCGCATCGCGCCTTCTGCCATGATCTTCGTGCCGAGCCGTGGCGGCATCAGCCACAACCCGGCCGAGTTTACGGAAGCGGGCGAGCTCGTCGCCGGCGCCAACATCCTGCTCGGCGTCGCCGCCAGGCTGGCGGCCGAATGAGAAAAGAGGGGGACCGCCGATGACCGACCTCGACGCACTGCAACGCGAAATGACGGCGTGGCGGCACGACCTTCACGCCCATCCCGAATTCGGCTTCGAAGAGAAACGCACCTCGGCCTTCGTCGCTGAGAAGCTCCGGGCGCTCGGGCTGGAGGTCGCCGAAGGCATCGGCGGCACCGGCGTCGTCGGCACGCTGAAGCGCGGCAGCGGCAACCGGGCGATTGCGCTGCGCGCCGACATGGATGCGCTGCGCATCGCCGAGCAGGGCACGGCTGGGTACCGCTCGCGGACGCCGGGCACCATGCAAGCCTGCGGCCATGACGGCCACACCTCGATGCTTTTGGGAGCGGCCAGGCTGCTTGCCGAGGAAGGCGGCTTCGACGGCACGGTCCGCTTCATTTTCCAGCCTGCCGAGGAATGGGGCAGGGGCGCGCTCGCCATGCTCGACGACGGCCTGCTCGAGCGCTTCCCCTTCGAAGAGATTTTCGGCCTGCACAACATGCCGGGCCTGCCCATCGGCCATTTCGAAACGCGCGCCGGTCCGGTCATGTCGGCCGAGGACAATTTCGAGATCGTGCTGAAGGGTCTCGGCGGCCACGCGGCGCGCCCGCATGCCGGCCGCGAAACGCTGGTCGCCGCCTGCGCGCTGGTCGTCAATCTGCAGACCATCGTCTCGCGGCGGCTGAGCCCCACCGATATCGGCGTCGTCTCGGTCACCGAGCTTGTCACCGACGGCACCCGCAACGCGCTGCCTGGCCTCGCCCGCATCCTCGGCGACTGCCGCAGCTTCCGCCCCGAAGTGAGCGCCGCCATCGAGAGCGAGATGCGCCGCATCGCCGAGGGCACAGCGCAGGCCTATAATGTCGCCGCCGAAGTGACTTACACGCGCGAGTTCGTGCCCTTGATCAACGACGCGGCGCTGGCCGACGAGGCACTTGCGGCGGCGCGCATGGTGCTGGCCGACGATGCCGTTGGCATCGCGGCTGAGCCAATGACGGCCTCGGAGGATTTCGCCCGCTTCCTCGACCATGTGCCCGGCTGCTTCGTCTTCCTCGGCAATGGCGACTCCGCCCCGCTGCACAACCCGTTCTACGACTTCAATGACGAAGGCCTGCTCCACGGCGCCCGCTTCCACGCGGCGATCGTGAGAAGGCGGCTGGGGTAATCTCCCCCCTTGAGGGGGAGATGGCCGCAAAGCGGCCAGAGGGGGTCGCCGCGCGTGGAGCGCCGACGCCTTGCGCGGCGAAGAAGAGGTCGGCGCTTGATGTGAGACGACCCCCTCTGTCGCCTTTGGCGACATCTCCCTCAAGGAGGGTTTTGCACGGGGAGTAGAGCGGCTTTTGATGGGGTCGGTGAGGCGTTTTAAAGGGCTGGCGGCGCGGTTTTCGGCTGCCCTTTTGTGGCGTTTGGCGATTTAAGCGGCTATCCGCCAGATGGAGGCGGACTCCTCCTCACGCTCGCCTCTCGGCAGGTGGGTGGACGATGCCAATCATGGTCCTCAGATTGTAGGCGCAGGCAGCCAGGATGCACTGCGTTCGGTTGGCGGCCAGGTTGAAGAAGCGCATGCGCCGCATGCCGTAGCGTTCCTTGAACACTGCGAAAGGCCGTTCGACCGCTGCCCGCACCTTGGCGATCAGTCGGTTGCGCAATTTCTGGCGCGGCGTCAGCGGATGGTGCTTGTTGGGTCGGTGCATCAGCCGGTCCTTGATGTTGGCCGCGGCGAGCCGATCGTGCCTGGCGTGGGTGTAATAGGCCTGATCGCCATAGGCCGCCTTCTCGTCGCCGCAGATCAGCTGGTCGGCCGGATCGGTGTCGGTGACCGAGGCATCACTCGCCTCGACACGCCGGATGATGGTGCGCCCTTGGTCGACGCCGATGTGCATCTTGTAGCCGAAGGTGCTCTTCTTGCCCTTCTTGCCCCAGCGCGCATCCTTGTCGGCCGACGGCTTGACCGGACCCTGATGGCCCTTCTTCGGCTGCTTGGGCGGCCGGCCKYGRGCYTGCAGGAACGTGGCATCGACCAAGGTGCCGCGCTTGAGGATCAGGCCCTTCTCCTCCAGCTGGCGGTTGATCTCCTCGAAGACCTTGTCGATCAGATGCTCGCGCGTCAGTTCCTCGCGGAAACGCCACAGCGTCGAATGATCGGGTGTGCGATCCGAAAGGCTGAAGCCGGCAAAGCGGCGGAACGACAGCCGGTCCCGAATCTGCGCCTCGAGCGCCGGATCGCTCAGCCCGTGCCACATTCCCAGCAAAAGGCAGCGCAGCAGCGGYTCCGCCGGATAGCTGGTATTGCCCGAGCCGGGACCGCTGCGCTGACCAAGCAAGGTTCGGATCGGCGCCCAGTCCAGTTCCTTCGATATCAGGTCGAAGATCGTCTCTTCCGCTGACGCCAGACCGTCCGCAAGGCTCAACTGACCAAGCACTCGATCCACCATGGCGAATCCCCTTTCATCGGACATCCGCATGGAATCACTGATCCGATTCCGTGCAAAGCCCTCTCAAGGGGGGAGATCAGCTCCGTCGCCGCCCGGTAACCCTTTCTTCTCTGGTTCCGTGCAGTATTGCCCGAACAGGGCGGACAACAACAAAGCATGGCCGACGATAAGAAACGCAACGGCAGGTTCTGGGCGAAGGCGCTCGACCGCGCTCAACTCGGCCTCTGGGACTGGAACCTGTCGACCGGCGACTGCTACTATTCGCCGACCTGGGCGAAGATGCTGGGCTACGAGGAGGGCGAGCTCGCCAACACCTGCGACCTCTGGCTGAAGCTCACCCATCCCGACGATCGCGAGCGCGCGCAGCAAAGCGGCGACAGCCACATCGCCGGCCTCACCGCCTCCATCGAGACCGAACTGCGCCTGAAGCACAAGGACGGCCACTGGGTCTGGGTGCTCGACCGCGGCGGCATCGTCGAGCGCGACGCCGAGGGCAAGCCGCTCAGGTTGATGGGCGTCCAGACCGACATCACCCGGCAGAAGGAAGCCGAGGCCGCGTTGGAGCAGGTCAACATCCGTTTCCGCCTGGCGCTCGCGGCCAGCGGCACCGGCATCTGGCACTTCGACATCGGCACCAAAAAGAGCTATTGGGACGCCCGCACGCGCGAGATCTTCGGCCTAGTCAGCGACACCGACGAAGTAGCGGCCGGCCTCTGGCACACCTATCTGCACCCGGACGACAAGGACGCCACCGAACGGGCGCACCTGCCGCCGCCGGACTCGCAAGGGGTCACCGCGTCGCAATACCGCATCATCAGGCGCGATGGCGAGATCCGCCACATCGAGTCGCTGGTGCGCTTCATCGCCGATGTCGGTTCGGCCGGCCAGATCCTCGGCACCGTGCGCGATATCACCGAGGAGAAGCAGCGCGCCAACGAGCTTGCCTTTGCCGCGCATCACGATGCGCTGACCGGGCTGCTCAACCGCGCCGCCTTCGACCGCCTGCTGGCCGAAAACATCGCCACGGCGGAGCGGATGCCGCTTGCGGTCTTCTATGTCGACCTCGACTACTTCAAGGCGCTCAACGACTATGCCGGCCACGCCGCCGGCGACCTTGCGCTGAAAAGCGTGGCGGCCGGCATCCTGGCCAGCCTGCCGGCGTCGGCGCATGCCGCGCGCCTCGGCGGCGACGAATTCGCGCTGATGGTGCCCAATTGCAGCGATACCTGCGTCGAGCGGCTGGCGCGAGCCGTGCTCGCTGCCGTGCGCGATGCCGATCTCGGCCCTGCCGTCGCCTCGCGCCGGCTGGCGGCAAGCATCGGCATCGCCTTCGTGCATGATCGCACCATGACGGTCGCCGATGCGCTGGCCTGCGCCGACGACGCCTGCTACGCGGCCAAGGCCGGCGGGCGCGACCGCTTCGCGGTGTTCTCGGCCGACACAGCCTCCGGCGGCAGCGCCCTCAACGCCGCGCGGCTCGCCGCCAAGCTGGTCGACGCCATGGAGGACGGCCGGCTCAGGCTCTATGGCCAGGAGATCCATCGCCTCGGCCGGCCCTGGGAAGACAGTCGCCATGTCGAGGTGCTGGCGCGGCTCGAAGGCCGCGGCGGCCGGATGATCCCGCCGGCCCAGTTCATGCCGGTTGCCGAACGCTTTGGCCTTGCCGCCCGGCTCGACCGCTGGATCGTCCGCGCCGCGCTGACGCGTCACGGCGCGGCGATGCGCTCCGGCGCCATCTCGCTCGACTTCAACCTGTCGGCGCAGACGCTGTCGGACCCGCAGCTATGGGACTTCGTCGACGCCGCGATCGCCGAGAGCGGCGCGCCGCCTTCGGCCATCGGCTTCGAGATCACCGAGACCGCCGCCGTCACCAATTTCGAAGCCGCCGAAAAGTTCGTGCGCCGGGCGCGCGAACGGCATTGCCGCGTCAGCCTCGACGATTTCGGCGCCGGCATGAGCTCCTTCGAATATTTGAGACGCTTTCCCATCGACGCCATCAAGATCGACGGCTCCTTCGTGGAGCATATCGCCACCAGCCATTTCGACCGCGAGATCGTCGCGGCCATCGCCAGGATCGCCCGCAGCGTCGGCGCCGCCGTGGTCGCCGAGAAGGTCGAGGAAAGAAGCGCGCTGGAGATCCTGGCGAGCATGGGCGTCGCCTACGGCCAGGGCTATTTCCTGCACCGGCCAGAGCCGCTCGAGGCGATCGCGGCAAGGGCGACGGGCACCGTGGTGCAGAAGCGGGCTGGTTAGGATAATCTCCCCCTGGAGGGGGGAGATTATCCTAACCCATCATCCACCTCAGCAGTCCCGCCGAGGCCACCCCGATCACCACTGTCGGCAGCATCGACAGCCGCGTCGCCGCGATGAGTGTGATGGCGAGCGCCGCCAGGTCCGCCGGGTTCTTCGACACGAAATCCGGCGCGATGACCGAGATCAGCACGCAACCGGGCGCGGCTTCCATAACGGCCGTGGCGCGCCGGCCGAGCGTGCGGTTCCTCAGCACCACATAGCCGCCGATGCGCGTCAGATAGGTCACCCCGGCCATCGCCAGGATGGCGAAAACGGTCATCGGATCAATCATGTCTCACCTGCCAGGAACCAGGCGGCCGCGAGGCCGGAGAGCGCGCCGGCCGCCACATACCAGGCGCCGGGGATGAGGAGATAGGCGGCCGCGGCCACCACCAGGCTGACCAGCCATGGGCGAGCGGCGGCAAAGCCCTTCCACATGCCGCGCAACAGCACCAGGAAGACGGCCGGGAAGGCCATGGCGAACCCGTAATTCTCGACATTGCCGAGCATCGGCCCGAGCGCTGCGCCGCATGTGGTGAAGAAAACCCAGGCCAGATAGAAGGGCAGGGCGGTTCCGGCGTAGAAGGCGAGGCTGAAGGCCGGCCTCAGCCCGGCGGCCTCGCCGCGCCGCGCGTCCGCCAGCCCGATCGCCCAGCTCTCGTCGCACATCAGGAACAGCGCCGGAAACACCTTGCGCCTCGGCAGGTGGCGCAGGTACGGCGCCAGCGCCGCGCCCATCAAGAAATGCCGGCTGTTGACCAGCAGCGTGATGGCGGCGATCAGGAGGATGTGCGGCGGCGAGGTCCAGAGCTGGATGGCCGCGAATTCGGAGCCGCCGGCAAAGTTCAGGCCGGTCATCAGCGGCACCTCGACGACGCTGAGCCCCTTTTGCGCGGCTTGCGCGCCGAGCACCAGCGCGTAGGGGACGATGCCGAGCAGCACCGGCACGGAGGCGGCGGCACCCCGCCTCAACTCGGCGCCGGGTCCGCCGGCCTGGGGCCCGGTCAGGGTGATCTCGGAAACGCTCATGGCTCTGCCTTCAGCCGGCCTTGCGGCCGCCTTGCTCCTGTCGGTCGGTCATCGATAGCTTCGGCAGACTATAGCTGGAACGCTCCGCAATCGGATTGCGAAGATTCGCGGATTGTGACAAAGATTGGCATCGGATAGCGCAAATACGAATAATATTGGAATCGTGGTCCATGAAGCTGGATGACATCGACAGACGTATCCTGCGCGCCTTGCAGCGCGACGGGCGCATGGCCAACAATGATCTCGCCAAGGAGGTCGGCCTGTCGCCGTCGCCTTGTCTCAGGCGGGTGAAGCTGCTGGAGGAGGCGGGCGTCATCGACCGCTATGTCGCGGTGCTCAACCCGGCCAAGATCGGCCGTGGCCACACGTTCTTCACCCGCATCTGGCTGAAGCAGCAGGACGAGGACACGATCGAGCATTTCGCCGCCGAGGTGGCTAAGCTACCCGAGGTGATGGAGTGCTATCTGATGCTGGGCGACTGCGACGCCATGGTGCGCGTCGTGGCGGCCGGCATCGCGGAATACCGCCGCTTCCAGTCGGAGCATCTCAGCCGCATCAAGGGCGTCCAGAACGTCAAGACAGACGTGCCCAGCCAGACGGTGAAGCAGACGTCGGAGATGCCGCTTTGAGCTGCCGCTCTCTCCTTCGAAGCGGCAGATCGCCGCCGCGCCCCGGTCATGCCCGGTCCTCGGACTGAAGTCCGATCGGCCGACGCATTGGGCCCTGCGGGGCAACCAAGAGCGAGACTTCGAGTTGGTGAGCGGCCGCCGAAAAAAGCCCCCTCCGTCGGCGTCCGGTTTGGGTGCCGCCAGTTCCCCGTGCTGGCCGGCACCCATCGGCTTTTCAAGTCGCGAAAACGCGGCGCATCGACAACGAGGCAAAGTGTGACCCTTTTTTCAGTCAGGCCAGACGAACAGGAAGCCCGGCCCGCCAACGACAATCGTCATCGCACGCCGGCCTCCGCTCCGGCCGATCTCTCCATCCTCGACCTTATTCCGGCCGACGGCGACGCGGCCGACATTGCCAGGCGGGCGGAGCGCCTCGGCAATGCCGTCGTGATCGTGATCGCCTTCTGCCTGATCGTCGTGCCTGCGACCTATCTTGTCCTGACGAATTGGCTCTGAGCTCCGGCGCCCGGCTCGGTCCCGGGCGGAGTCCAGGGTGAGCGGCGAGGATCTGCCGGTTTGAGCACGCCCTGTCCGCCGCGACGGGTTCTATGGTGAACCCGCCGCCAACCTTTTGCGCCGGCATGCGTTGTCCTCCACGACACCTTCAAACACCAGGAGGATCCGATGAGGAAAGCACTGCTTGGCTTAGCCGTCGTTCTGGCGTCCGCGCTGCCGGCGACGGCGCAGACCGGCAACCAGCCGAAGGACCCGCGGATCGAGAACTGTCAGGTCAAGCCACAGGAAGACGGAACGCTGAAACGCCAGAACGGCGGGCAGCCGAAAATCCTGGCCCAGTCCGACAATCTTTCCGATAGCCTCGCGTCTTGCGGCGGCGTGCTGAAGCCGCCGCCGACCGGAGACCGGAACGCCGCCGTCCCGCCGGCGAACGGCAGCGACATGCCGGTGATCAAGCCGGGCCAGGTGCCGCCTCAGACCTCCAAGTGAAGGCGGCACGCATCGTTGCCTAGCCTGGCGTGTTGTGGCCCGGGCGGCGGGTCACACCCGCCGCGCCACCGATCGCTATCGGCCGCCGCCCGACTGCAACAGGTCGGCCCCAAGCCCGACTGGCGATCATTTGTCCAGCGCCCTTTCGAAATTGTCGCGACCGCAGGCCTCAGGCAGGTCAAGCGCCATCAGCGCTTGCTCGTCGAATTCCATGGGCGCGCCGTAGATTTGAGCCACCTGCATCACCAGGCTCTCGATGTCCTCGCGGGCGAAATTCTCGCCGAGATGCTCGATCCTGATYGCCTCCGACAATCCGACGATATCGACGATGCCATTGTCCCGCAGGGCCTTCCGGACCCTGCAGTGGGCGTAGTCCCGCAACTGATCGGAAAATCCTCGCAACATCGGAAAACCTCCCTTTTGCGAAGGTTATCCCTCTGCGGCCAGTATGCGCCAACAGCGGGCG
>BFBZ01000993.1_pt1 | contig 21003 bp, 20 predicted proteins | sample 1888401 | NCBI WGS metagenome assembly BFBZ01 (sample SAMD00112614, study PRJDB3348) | symbiont metagenome | host: Chara braunii | reverse complement strand
GCAAGACGCTATCCGCCTTCCATCGTCCCCTTTGCCGCCTGCGCCGACAATTCCGAAGAGAGCCTTGAAGCGCTGCAAAGTCTGCCTGCGGCGGGCGAAGTGATGGCTCTTGTCGATGCCGCGCCCGTCGTGCTCCCGGAGGGATTGACTGCCGTCACGGAAGCCACCCTCGTGCAGATGATTGCCGAGCGGCCTTATGAGCGAATTTCAGACAGCCGCATCGAGCCGCTGACGGAGGCCGATGCTGAGGACATGCTTGCCCTGGCAACGCTCACCAAGCCCGGTCCGTTTACGCTGCGAGCCCAGAGCCTCGGCACTTTCTGGGGCATCAAGATGGACGGCCGCCTCATTGCTATGGGCGGCCAGCGCATGCGGCAGACCGGCTTTGCCGAGCTCAGCGGTCTCTGCACGCATCCGGATTTCCAGGGGCGTGGCTTTGGCAAGCTGTTGTTCCGGTTTGTCGCCGGCGAAATTTCCGCCAGAGACGAGACGGTCTACCTGCATGCCTATATCGGCAACACCTCGGCGATCGCGCTCTATACGGCACTCGGCTTTCGCCTGCGCTCCGAAATGAATTTGCGGATCGTCAAGCGACGCGATTGAGGCACCGGGCCGGGCGATGCCCGGCCTCAATCCTCGACGTTCGGCAACAGGATCGTCAAAAGCCCGATCAGCGGCAGGAATGCGCAGAGTTCGAACACGAATTCGATGCTTGTGCGGTCGGCCAGTGCGCCGAGTGCCGCGGCCCCGATGCCGCCCATGCCGAAGGCGAAGCCGAAGAACAGGCCCGAGACCATGCCGACGCGGCCGGGCATCAACTCCTGGGCATAGACGACGATTGCCGAGAATGCCGATGCGATGACGGTGCCGATGATGGCACTGAGGATGACGGTGATCTCGAGGCTAGCATGCGGCAGGATGATCGTGAACGGCAAGATGCCGAGGATGGAACCCCAGATGACCTTCTTGCGGCCGATACGGTCGCCCACCGGGCCGCCGATCATGGTGCCGAAAGCAACGGCGGCAAAGAATACGAACTGGCAGAGCTGCGCCGAGCGTTCGGAAAGCCCGAACCGGTCCATCAGGTAGAAATTATAGTAGCTGGTGAAGCTCGCGAGGTAGAAATACTTCGAGAAGATCAGCGCGATCAGCACGGCGATGGCGATGCCGACACGGGTGCGCGACAGGGTGAGGGCCTTGTGCTTTCTGCCCGACTTGGCCGGAGCGCGAAGGCTTTGCCCGTTCATCTGGTACCAACGGCCAAGACCGCCGAGAATGAGAATGCCGAGGAAGGCGAGCACGGCGAGGAAGGCCATGCCACGCTGCCCATGCGGCAGGATGAAGAAGGCGGCCAGCAACGGCCCGAGCGACGTGCCGAAATTGCCCCCGACCTGAAATACCGATTGCGCGAAGCCATGCTTGCCGCCCGATGCCAGGCGCGCGATGCGCGATGCCTCGGGGTGGAAGATCGAAGAGCCAAATCCGAGCAGCACCGCGCCCATCACCAGAACGGAATAGTTCGGTGCGAAGCCCAAGGTCAGCATGCCTGCGCAACTGCAGGCCATTCCGAAGGGAAGGGAATAGGGCTGCGGCTTGCCGTCGGTGTACCATCCGACGAATGGCTGCAGGAGCGATGCGGTAATCTGATAGACGAATGTCAGCAGGCCAAGCTGGGCGAAGCTTAGCTCGAAGCTGGCCTTCAAAACCGGATAGCTCGCCGGCAGCAAGGATTGGGTGACGTCGTTGATGAAATGGCCGAGGCTGGCGACCATCAGGATCGGATATATGGTGGTTGCCGCGCGGGGCGCGTTCATGACCTGGCTCATGGCACTCGCTTTCAATTCGTCTGTCGCGCTGATATTGAAAGAACAAATCGCCCGCCACCGCGATTAGGCGTAACTGTTACGAGACTGGGCCAAAATGGTCAGGAACAGCCGAATTGATCCTTTCATCGATGTCGAGCGGCCTCTGGTAGCGCTTGGCAACGAGTACAAGGATGGGCATCGTGTCGCCCCGCATCAGCATCGCCGCGCGCAGTTGCTCTATGGCTTTTCCGGCGTGGTGCTGGCGACGACCCCGAACGGCACCTTGGTCATGCCACCCGAACGAGGCATGTGGATTCCTCCGGGCGTCGTTCACAGCGTTCGCATGCTGGGCAATGTCAGCATGCGCAGCGTCTATATCGAACCTCATGCCATCGAGAACATGCCGGATCATTGTCAGGTTGTGGAGATATCGCCCTTGTTGCGGGCGCTGATCGCCGAGGCTGTCGATATTCCGGTCGAATACGATCCGAACGATCGGTCCGGCGCGTTGATGGCGCTGCTTCTGCATGAATTGGCGCGGCTGAAGCCGCTGCCGCTTTCCCTGCCATTGCCGAACAATCCGGTGCTCGCCCAGAGGTGCCAGGATTTCCTCCTGCATCCCACCGCGCATGACACCATCGACGCATGGGCAGACCGGATGAGCATGAGCCGGCGCGCATTTACCCGGATGTTTCGTCTGGAAACTGGGTTGAGCTTCGTCGAGTGGCGCCAGCAGGCCTGTCTGCATGCGGCACTTCCGCGGCTGGTCGCCGGCACGGCGGTCACCACGATCGCGCTGGATCTCGGCTATAAGAATCCCGCCGCATTCACGTCGATGTTCAAGCGCGCCTTTGGCTACGCCCCGCGTGAAATCGCCCGTCAGCAGATCCAACCCGACAGCCTGCGGGATGACAACCGCTGAACAGGCCTACTGCTGCTGGAGGGCGAGCCTGAGGCCGAGCGCCACATAAATCGTGCCGACGCCCTCCCCCTGCCCCCGGCCGACGCTGCGGTTGCGGCGCAGCCAGCCGCCGATCGAACCGGCTCCAACAGCCAGAAGCGACGTTACGCATATGCTGAGCCCGACGAAGATAGCGCCAAGCAGGGCGAATTGCGCAATGACGGAGCCACTTTCGGGGTGAATGAACTGCGGCAGGAAGGCCAGGAAAAACAGGGCGGTCTTCGGGTTGAGTATCTCGGTAAAGAACCCCTGCCGAAAAGCGCGTTGCGCGGTAATGGCCTGCGCGGCCGGCATGTCCAGGCTCTCGGTCTTCTCGATGAAGGCCTTGAAACCGAGATAGATCAGATAGATGACGCCGGCATATTTGACGATCTCGAACGCCAATGCCGATGTGGCCAACAATGCCGACAAGCCGAACGTCGCCATGATCGTATGGAAGAGATCGCCGGAGGCGATGCCAAGGCCTGTCGCCAGACCAACACGCCTGCCGCCGCTGACAGACCGAGCCAATGTCAGCAGCGTGGCTGGCCCAGGAATAAGCATCAGCCCCAGCACGACGATAAAATAGGTTGTCAAAACACCAAAGCTGATCATCGGCTTCCTACACTTCCGCATTCAACTCCGACGAAGTTGAAGATGAGACGGCTCCGTTGCCATGCGCAACGGCTGCCGCCCCAACTCAAGAACCTGACGATGCAACCTGTCAATGGCGGACGCGTCACATTCTCGACGATGTGCTCCTTTCAGTGCGTACGGCTGGCGCGGGGAGCCGGTTCGGCATCGACGATCCAGCGGCGGTGCGAGCCGAGCGCGATCAGGAGCACGACCGACAGGAAGCAGCAGCCGGCGAGGATATAGAATCCGACATCGCCGTTCCCGGTGGCCGCATCGACATAGGCCTTGATCTGCGGTGAGGCAAAGCTGCCGAGATTGCCGAGCGAGACGATGAAGGCAATGCCGCTTGCCGCGCCGACGCCGCCCAGATAGCGGGTCGGCAGGCTCCAGAAGACAGGCTGCGAGGAGGCTAGCCCCGGAACAGCGATGCAGGCGGCGATGACCATGACCCAGGGGTTCATCGTCAACCCGATCGTCGCAAGCGCAAGCGTGCCGATCGTCAGCATCGAGATGCAGACGATGCGGTGATTGTCGTGCTTATCGGCATAGACGGTGAAGACACGCGTCGCGATGAGCGCGCAGAACCAGGGAAGGCCGAGCAGGACGCCGACCCAGGTATTGATGCCGCCACCCATTGCCTGTGCCAACCGTGCTGGCAGGTAGAAGGTAATGGGACCGACGCCGACTTGGATGAAGAGGTAGATGCCGATAAAGGCCAGAACGCGCCAATCCTTCAGCACGCTGAAGACGGAATGCTTGACCTCGGAGAGCTTGCCGCGTTCTTCCGCCTCGATGACGCCAATCAGCGCGTTCTTCTCTTCCGTCGTCAGCCACTTCGCTTCGTTCGGACGGCTCGTCAGGAAGAAGAGCGCGAAAATACCGACAACAGTCGCCGCCAGCCCTTCGACCGCGAACATCCATTGCCAGTTGGTGAGACCGAGCACGTCGTGGTGGGTGAGCAGCCAGCCGGAAAGCGGGGCACCGATCACCAGCGATAGAGGTATGCCCAGATAGAACAGGCCGGTGGCGCGCGCCCTTTGCTTGGCAGGGAACCAGTAGGTCAGATAGAGCAGGACGCCCGGATAGAACCCGGCTTCGCAGACGCCGAGCATGAAGCGCACGATGTAGTAGGTCGTTGCGGTGTGGGCAAAGACCATGCAGGCCGAGACGATCCCCCAGGTGATCATGATGCGGCTCAGCCAGAGGCGGGCGCCGACACGCTGCATGATCAGGTTGCTCGGCACTTCGAATGTCGCATAGCCGAGATAGAGAATGCCTGCGCCGAAGGCATATGCCGCATCCGAAAGACCGGTATCGGCCTGATAGGCCGTTTTTGCAAAGCCGACATTGGAGCGATCGAGGAAATTCAGGATCAGCATCAGGCCCAGAAAGGGCAAAAGGCGAATGGTTGCCTTGCGCACGGCGCTCTGCACCGCCGGATTGTCGTCTGTCATGTCACTCCTCCCGAACGGTGAAATCCCCAAGTGGCACAATGCCGCTCGAGGCCGCCTCCGTCCTCACCGGATCTCCCTCCGGTCATTTCTACGATGGCTCGCATATGGCGAGCAGTTTGCATATACGCAGATTATATTTATGGGTGAAAAGGTCAATAGCCGTCCCGTCTGGTTTCACAGGCAGCTTCGTGGAATGGCTTCATGACCATTCGCCACGTAGATTTGCGTGGCCTATCCAGAAAATCGGGCCTTTCGGCGGGGRTATTCACGGCGCGAAATCACTCGCCTTTACAAATGACCGACGGTCAGTCATATATTTGCCGTGTTGTTATATCGGTATGAAGAACGGTCGTCTGCGTGGGGCAGGAGCCTCATGAACAGTTCGCGCCGCAGCCGTCATTCCTATTTTGCATAGGAGGAATCCTTGTCATGATCCGCCACGATCTTACGCATTGGCCACTCGTGCTTTCCGCCGCCCAAGGTTCCATGTCGCTCAAGGAGCAACTCGACTTCCTGTCCGATTGGACGGAGTGGCTCGACCGTGGCGAAACCTTCTCCACCCTGCGGGTCTTCACCGATAGTGAAGCGCTCAAGCGCCCCGATGGCGCTGCGAAAGAAGCCAAGGTCTGGCTTCAATCCAATGGTGATCGAATCAGGCAGCTTGTCATCGGCATGGCGACCGTCGTGCCGCCGGCGGCCCTGGAGGAGATGAGCCGAATGAATGCCGAAAAGCTGTTCGGTGTTCCCGCGCAGATATTCGACGATGTGAACGAGGCAACGATGTGGCTCGCTTCCGTTTCAGCCACCGTCGGAATGCCGGTGCATATGGGCAATGTTCTGCGAAGCCTCACCGCGATGCGCGCGCCGTCATGAGGGCGTGCCCATCGATGCCACCGGATTGCGATGAGACCCATTGGCCGCTTGCCATTCTGGTTGCGGAAGCTCCGTTGGATGCCGAAGCCATCCAATCGGGCCTTGATCGGGTCGAGGACTGGCTGCAGCGCAAGCAGCCGTTTGCGCTCCTGTTGATTGCGGCTTGCGAGCCCCTGTTTTTTGGTGATGCTGCAATGCTGCGGATGGTGGCGCAACGGGTTGAGGATGCTGGAGATACTCTTCATCGATCGCTACTCGGGGTCGCCGTCGTCGTTCCCGAGGCAATAACTGATACTGCACGGCAAAGTCTTGCTCGTCTTCCGCTCGATATGCCGTTAGAAATCTTCGAGAAAGGCCTGCACGCGGCAGAATGGTTATGTCGGTCCGTTCTTAAGCCGGCCGGCCTTGCTATCGACAGCCTGTGAACAAGGAGACCCCGTGACCGTCGCAGACCGCCAGCGCCCGCGCACCAAGCCGCCGGAAATCCGTCGCGAGGAATTGATGGATGCTGCCCAGCGCCTGTTTCTGGAAAAGGGCTTCGCCGCCACCAGCGTTGCGGAAATCGTTGAAGCCGCCGACGTCGCAAAGGGCACTTTCTACCTCCATTTCCAGACCAAGGATGATGTGCTTGCCGGTTTGAAGATCCGGTTTATCGAACAATTTTGCCAGAAGGTTGATGCGGCCAATGCAGCTGCCGCCGCCGGTAGCTGGATGCACCGATTTGATGTCTGGATGGAGACCTGTGTGTTCGGTTATCTTGACGCGGTCCCGCTCCACGATCTGGTTTTCCAGCAATTCCACCCCGCCAAGCGTGGCATGAAGCGGGCCAACCCGATCGTAACCCGCCTGACATCCTTCCTGCTGGAAGGCCGTGATGCCGGGGCGTTCTCGTTTGTTGATGCAAGGCTGACGGCTGTCATGCTGTTCAATGCCATGCATGGCGCGGTGGATGACTGTCTGGCCGACGGACCATCGGTCGACCGGCAAAAGCTTGCTGGTACGGTCACTGACTTCTGTCGACGCGCCGTCAGTTCGTAAACTGACATGGAGCGAGCGCAACACGCGCTTCATCATAGAAGATGCTGATGGCTTGGCGTTTGACGCGGCATCAACGCTCACCTGCATATCTCTATCCAAGACAAAATAAGCGCTAAGATTACCTTATTAAAATTATAGCCAATGACTATTGTCATATAAATGAAATAGTCATTGGCTATGAATTTGCTCGCACCGTTTCACATTAACCCACTCCATGCCGGCTGGGTCAGGTCATTGAGCAAAGGAAATATCATGAAAACCAAATCCATTTTTGCGATTGCGGGCTTGCTTGCTTCGGTCGCGCTGCCGGCAATGGCGGCGGATAATGTCGTGACGATCTACAGCGCCGATGGCCTGCATGACGGCACGCCGAGCTGGTACGGTAACGAATTCGAAGCCTTCACCAAGGCGACCGGCATCAAGGTTCAGTACGTTGAAGCAGGCTCGAGCGGGGTCGTCGATCGACTGTCGAAGGAAAAGTCCAATACCCAGGCAGACGTTCTCGTTACCCTGCCGCCCTTCGTGCAGAAGGCGGCCAGCGAAGGCCTGCTCGATGCCTATACGCCAGCCGGCGCCGACAAGATCGACGCGCGCGACAAGGACCCGAAGGGCCTCTATGTCGCGATGATCAACAACTACCCAAACTTCATCTACAACAGCTCGGTGCTGAAGACGCCGCCGGCGACATATCAGGACCTGCTCGATCCGAAGTTCAAGCAGAAGATCCAGTATTCCACGCCCGGCCAGGCAGGCGATGGCACCGCCTTGATGCTGCAGGCATTCCATGCCTTTGGCGGCAAGGATTCCGGCCTCGATTATCTGAAGAAGCTTCAGGTGAACAATCTCGGCCCGTCCGCCTCGACCGGCAAGCTGACCGCGTTGGTCAACAAGGGCGAGCTCTATGTCGCCAACGGCGATCTGCAGATGAACCTGGCGCAGCAGGCTGACAATCCGAACATCAAGATCTTCTTCCCCGCAGGCCCGGACGGCAAGAAGACCGCGTTCCCGCTTCCCTATTACATTGCGCTTGTTTCCAGCGCGCCGCATTCGGACAACGGTAAGAAGCTGATCGACTTCCTGCTCAGCGAAGACGCCCAGAAGGATGTCAGCGCCGTCGCTCAGGGCCTGCCGGTTCGCACCGACGTTCATCCGACCGACGAGAACTTCGCCAAGCTTCACGCCATCATGGAAGGTATCGAAATCTGGTCACCGGACTGGACCAAGGTGCTTGCCGACCTGAAGCAGGACGTCGATGCCTACGGCAAGGCGATCGCGAGCAACTGATGTCGATAGCAAACGCAAAGCTATCCGAAAACGGCCGGCCGACGACATCGTCGTCGGCCGCAGCCGCCAAGCGTATCACCTTCGATAATGTCTCGGTTGCCTATGGCGGCCTCACGGTTCTCGACTCGCTGAACCTCACGGTCAGCCCCGGTGAGATCGTCGCCCTGATCGGCCCGTCGGGCTCGGGAAAAACCACGGCTCTCAGAGCTGTGGCCGGTTTCGTGCGTCCATCCGGCGGGCGGATCATGATCGGCGACAGGGATGTCACCAATCTCGCACCGTATGACCGCGACATCGGCATGGTCGTGCAGAACTACGCGCTGTTTCCACATATGCGGGTCGAGGAAAATGTCGCTTTCGGATTGCGGGCTCGCCGCGCGCCGGAGGAGATTATTCGCGCCCGTGTTCCCGAAGCGCTCGCCATGGTCGGAATGGCCAATTACGCGAAGCGTTATCCGCGTGAGCTTTCCGGCGGCCAGCAGCAGCGTGTCGCCATCGCCCGCGCCATTGCCATCCGGCCGCAGGTGCTGCTTCTCGATGAGCCGCTTTCGGCGCTCGATGCGCAGATTCGTCGCTCGATGGTCGACGAGCTCGCAAGGCTGCATCGCGAGCTGCCGTCGCTCACCGTGCTTTATGTGACCCACGATCAGTCCGAGGCGCTGACGCTCGCCAACCATATCGGCATCATGCGCGATGGAAAGCTGAAGGCGTTCGGCGATGCCCAGTCCCTATTCCGCTATCCGCCCAACCGCTTTGCCGCCGAGTTTCTCGGTCGCGCCAACCTCCTCGAAGTCAAGGGCCTGCAGCCGCTTGACGACCAACGGGCGCAGGTGAGGTTCGGCGATCAGGTGCTGGTGGCACGCAACCATCATCGTCTGCCGATGGGAAGCGATTGCCTGCTTTGCGCAAGGCCGCATGATTTTCGGCTGGATGCCGCTGAGGGCGAGAGCAATAGGCTGACCGGCGTCGTGCGCAGCGTCCAATGGCAGGGCGACACGCACAACGTCACGCTCGAAGTGGCAGGGCAGGAGGTCAGAATGTCCTCCGCGCCGATGAGTGCGCCGCCGTCTCTTGGGTCCATGCTGACGCTCCACCTCAATTCCGCCGACGTGACATTGGTGCCGGAGGACGGCCGCAATGGCTGATGTCGCCGCAGCAACACTTGCGCCCAAGCCGCGCTGGGACCGCTTCTGGACGGTGCCGCCGCTTCTGGTCCTCGCAGTCTTGTTCTTCTATCCGCTGGGGCTGATCGTCAGGCAATCGCTTGGGGATCCCGGCACCGTGTCGCTTGCGGCATTTGCCGAAGTATTGTCGTCCCGCGAGTTTCTTGACGGACTTCAGCATACGATCGTCATCGCACTCGGCTCGACGGCGGGGTGCCTTGTGCTCGGCTTCATCTTTTCGCTGGTGATCGCCTTCGTTCCTTTTCCGGGTGCGAAGTTCTGCGGGCGGCTGATCGATACGTTTATCGCCTTGCCGACCTTTCTCGTGACGCTTGCCTTCACCTTCATCTATGGCTCGGCGGGCCTCGTGAACGAAAGCCTGATGCGGTTGATGCATGTCGATCTTCCGCCGCTCGACTTTCTCTATTCGCAGTGGGGTGTGATCCTGGCGGAAACAACTGTCTATACGCCCTTCGTCATGCGGCCGCTGCTGGCGACTTTTTCGCAGATCGACCAGGCGCAGATCGAAGTTGCCAGCAGCCTCGGCGCAAAGCCGTGGCGTATCGTGCGGCAGGTGATCCTCCCGGCCGCCATGCCTGCTCTGATCGCCGGCGGCAGCCTCTGCCTGCTGCTGACGGTCAACGAATTCGGCATCGTGCTGTTCATCGGCGCCAAGGGCGTCATCACGCTGCCCGTCCTCGTTTACGCCAAGGCGATTCAGGAATTCGATTATACGACCGCCTGCGTCATCGCTGTGGTGAACGTCGTGCTGTCGCTTGGTCTCTACAGTCTCTATCGGGCCGTGATCGCCCATTTCGGGGGCAATCGTGCTGGTGTGGTCTAAATCGGGGCGGATGCTGGTCTGGGGCGTCGCCATCCCGCTGTTTATCATCGTTTATGGATTGCCAATCGCGGTCATTGCCTTGGCAAGCATCAGCGGCCAATGGAACGATATTCTTCCGACAAAGCTAACGCTGGTTCACTATGCCAATGCCTTCAGGAGCGATTCCTTCGACAGCCTGAAAGCCAGCATCGCCACAGGAGCCATCGCCAGCGTTGCAGCCCTCATCAGCGGCACATGGGCGGCTTTGGCTTTGCGGAAACTGAACCCTTTGCGCAAGCGCATCCTCGATCTCGTCTTCTTCATTCCGAGTGCCGTTCCCTCGGTCTCCATCGGCCTTGGCCTGCTCGTCGCCTTCAGCCAGCCTCCGCTATTGTTGAACGGAACGCGGCTGATCGTGCTGATCGCGCATTTCGTGCTGATCTCGGCATTCACCTACGGCAATGTCTCCGCCGGCCTTGCACGCCTGCCCGTCGAATGCGAGCAGATCGCCGAAAGCCTCGGCGCCCGTCCGTTCTATCGGCTGCGCCGGATCACGCTTCCGCTGCTGATGCCCTATCTCGTCGCTGCCTTCAGCCTCAGCTTTGCGCTGTCGATGGGCGAGCTGGGAGCGACCGTGATGATCTATCCGCCGGGCTGGGTCACCTTGCCGGTCAATATCTTCGCGCTCTCGGATCGTGGCGCCATCTTCGATGCCGCAACGCTGACGATGATCCTGGGTGTGGCGACGCTGATCGTGCTTTGGGGGTTGTCGCGCCTCTCCAACAGATCGGTCCAGCGCTGACGCCACGCGCTGGCATGTCCGGCCTTTGTGGAAAGCGAGTTGCCACGGTGGGGTCGGCGACTTATTGAACTGTATATCTGTGCGATTTCAGGGTGGGACCATCGCGAATGCCGTCTGTTACGCTTGCGCAAATGAAGGCCGTCGAAGCATTGGCACGCACGGGAAAATTCTCACGTGCAGCCGAGGATCTGGGGATCAGCCAGCCGTCGGTTTCCACACAGGTCCAGTCGTTTGAGGAATTGTGCCGTACCCGCGTCTTCATCCGTGATGGACATAACATCAGCGTCGCACCATCCGCAGTCAGTCTGATCGCCAAGATCAGGGTGACGCTGAAATGCCTCAATGAGGTCGACCGGGCGATCACCGACACCACATCGCTGAACACCGGCACGATCTCCATCGGCTTCAGCGCGCACCGGCTCATCATGCCGGTCTTGACGGCCTTCGTTCGGCAATTTCCGTCTCTGCGTTTGACGACGCGGGGCGGCCCGTCTCTGGAACTGGCCGATGCAGTACTGCGTGGCGAGCTTGATGTTGCGACGATTTCCCAGGTCACGCCCGACAGCCGCTTTTCATCGCTGCGGCTGCATGAATCCCGCGTGGCGATCTATGGCCGCAAGGGAGATCCCATGCTTGAGAAAGGTCGCTTGACCTTGGCCGATCTCGATGGCCACGACATGGTGCTGTGGAACAAATCCTCCGGCACCCGCATGCTGCTCGAAGACGCTGCCAGCAAGCAGGGCGTGAAGCTGAAGCCCGTCCTCGAAGTGGCAACACTCGATGTCGCCTATGCTGCCGCTGCCGCCGGCATAGGGTTGGCGATTTCCATCGAGGGGGAGGTCCGGTCCGACGATCACATAGACGTCGTTCCGCTGGTCGAACCCGAACTGGCCATCGGCCACTATCTCGTTACCTTGCCGGAATGCCGCAATCACGCGGCCATTGCAGCCTTCTTCGAGGTCGCGAGGGAGCATGCGCTTGAGATGGACGGCGAGCTCCCTTTCAATTGATAGCAAAATATAGTCAATTCATATAATTTCGCAGAATTTATAATTCTGTCATATGATTTTGCTATGCCTTATCCTATAAAGTCCGACCAAAGGCTCGGTGGCGTTTGCAAGGCCAATCGAAGAGAGCTGGGCTGGCTGAGGAAAGGGCAGTGTGATGGCAGTTGGATATGATCTTGCGGTAGTCGGCGCTGGTATCGTCGGGCTCGGTATGGCGCTGGCTGCGACGCGACAGGGCAAGAAAGTCGTCGTCATTGAGCGCAATGCCAAGGCCGTCGGCGCCTCCATTCGCAATTTCGGCTTCGTCACCATTTCCGGACAGAAGGCTGGCGCGCATTGGGAGCGGGCCATGCGCAGCCGCGACATCTGGGCCGAGATCGTCGCTGAGGCGGATATCGCGGTGCTGCATCGCGGTCTGGTGATGCCGGCCCGACGTGATGAGGCTGCGGTCGTGGTCGAGGCCTTTCTCAAAACGCCGATGGGCGAGAAATGCCGCCTGATGACGGCAACCGAGGCGGGGGATCTCGTGCCCAGCATGCGCCTCGACGAAGTCAAGTCGATCCTCTACAGCCCGCACGAGCTGCGTGTGGAATCTTCCGAGGCTTTGCCGAAACTCGCCGCCTGGCTCGAAGCCAAACACAAGGTCGACTTTCGATGGAACACCGCCGTTCGGGCGATCGACGGCACGCGGATCGAAACAAGCCATGGCCTCATCGAAGCCGAAGCAGTAGTCGTTTGCCCCGGCGACGATTTCTCGACGCTTTTCCCCGATGTCATCAGCAGTCATCCGTTGACGATCTGCACGCTGCAGATGCTGCGTGTCTCGCCTGGGCAGCCAAGCCGGTTTGGCGCCGCTGTCATGTCGGATATGAGCCTAGCGCGCTATGAAGGTTTTGCCGACTTGCCGGAGGCTGCAGCGCTCGGAACGCGGCTGGATCGGGAAGAAGCCGAGAGCCGCGCCGCCGGTATCCATCTGATCGCCGTCCAGTCTGCGGATGGTTCGCTCGTCGTCGGCGACAGCCATGTTTATGGCAATGCTCAGCAGCCCTTTGCAAGCGACCGCTTCGACCAACTCATTCTCGACGAATTCGATCGCGTCTTCGATCTTCCGGGCCGGCATGTGGTCAACCGCTGGATCGGCACCTACGCCTCATCGAAGGAGCGCAATGTTCTGGTCGAGCGTCCTGCGGATAATATTCGGCTCGCCATGGTAACGGGCGGCACCGGTGCTTCAACCGGCTTCGCGCTGGGCGAGCAGGTCATCGACGATCTTTATGGTTCAAAATCGGGTTCATGGGAGATAGAGCAATGAGCCAGCTGAAAGCCGTTGTATTCGATTGGGCAGGAACCGTGATCGATTTCGGGTCCTTTGCTCCGATGGGCGTATTCGTCGAAGCCTTCAGCCGTTTCGGCATCGAGGTTACCATCCCGGAGGCGAGAGAGCCGATGGGGCGCCCGAAATGGGATCACATAGACGCGATGCTGAAGCAGCCGCGCATTCACGAGCTATGGACGGCGCGCCATGGCAAGGCGCCGACGGCGGCAGACGTGGATGCGGTCTACGAGGTCTTCGTTCCGATGAACGAGGAGGTCGTGCATAAATTTGCGGATCTCGTGCCCGGCACCACCGAAGTCGTTGGATCGTTGCGTCAGCGCGGCCTCAAGATCGGCTCGACGACGGGTTATACCCGTTCGATCATGGAGCGCGTCCTGCCGCTTGCCAAGGAACAGGGCTACGAGGTCGACAATCTCGTCTGTGCCGGCGATCTGCCGCATGGCCGGCCGACACCGATGAACATGTATAAGTGCTTTCTCGATCTCGACGTCTGGCCCGCCAATGCGGTTGTCAAGGTCGATGATACCGGCGTTGGTATCGACGAGGGTGTTGCCGCCGGCTGCTGGACGGTCGGTCTCGCATTGAGCGGCAATGAAGCAGGCTTGACGGCACAGGAGGTTGCGACCATGGCACCCGACGCGCTTGCCAGGGTCCGCGAACATGCGTCCGGCGTGCTGAAGAAGCACGGGGCTCATTATGTCATCGATACGGTCGCCGATCTGATGCCTGTCATTGACGACATCGAACGTCGGCTTGCCGCTGGCGAGCGGCCTTGATCTGCCAAGAGCTCAAATAAGGATTATTCGACAGCACGACAACGAAACGCATCGCGGCGAAGAAAAGCCTTTGCTATGATGTGGGAAGACCCAGGCTAACGTCATCACAAGAGGATGCCGCATGCTCTTCCATCGTTTCCCGGCATGGAATCTTGCTCATGCGCTCTATTTCGATCAGCGCATGGGCGCCGCCGACAGTCCTTTCATTCGCCATCGCTTCAAGGAAGGGTTTGACGAAGGCTGGATCAGCCCCGCGCATCAGCGCCAGGCGCTTGAGATGTTCGTTCTCGCCGAGGAGCCTTTGCTCCCACCTGATCTCGACATCGATCCGCGGCCGATCGATGGCCACCTTCACTGGATTGGCCATGTCGCTCCCGATCTCAACGTCCGGCCTATGGGGCGCTATCAGGTCGATGAGCTCCGCGCGCTCAAAAACCTGATCATTTCCAATCTCGCCGTACGGAATATCACCGTCTCCTCCGCGAGCTTTGATGAGATCACCACGGATTTGGAAGAAATTCCGGAAAGGGTGCGTTGGTTCGCCGGCGATCGGATGCTGCACGAGGTCGAGTTGGAATTCATCATGGCGTCCATCAGTCTGGAACTCACCCGCCGCGGCATTCCGACCTATAGCCAGATCTTGCCCGATATCATCGGTTCCGAGGCAAAGGCGGGCAATACGGAGCCCGCCGATCTGGCCATCGTGAAACTCTATTTTGAGAACCAGATCGAGGTGCCATCGCCGGCGACGTTTTCCGAGGCTCTCAATCTTCGCGAGAATCCGCGCATCGAGGCCTGGCGGGGAAAGGTCCGCTCATGGTCGGATGAACTTCAGGCTGGAAAGATCGATTTCGGGCATATCAAGACCGCTATTGACGACGCCAATGGCTATTTGAAAGGGGCAAGCCTGCCCTCGCGGCTGCTGCCGCATTGGTCGTGGATCTGCACTCTGCCCATGGGTTTCGTCGAAGTATTTGTTGCAAGAGAGGAGCTTGCTCATCACATCGGAGCTGGCCTGCTGGCGATAGAGAGCCTGCATCTTCTCGGAAAGGCGCTCAATCATGCGGTTCGATCGCCGGATCCGCTTCAGTATAAGTGGTTTCTGATGAGCAGCCGGGATTAGGAAGTGGCATGCAAGGTCGTTGCAGTCAGTGCGTCGGCTCGAAGGGGGTTGCGATTGCCACTCTCGACGGAGCCACCTGGAAATCGGGCGGCAGCATCCGGTGATAGGCGAGCATCAGCTGACAGGCACTGCGGGCGTCGTGCCGCAGATCGTGATGGATGACGAAGGTAATGGCGCCGGTCGCCAGCAGCCTGACATTGTCCTGATCGAGATCGTGCGCGGCAAAAACGGCGCATTCGCGCCGGGCTTCAGTGAAGGCCTTCAATATGGCGCGATTGCCGCCGCCGATCGAATAAACCGCGCGAATATCCGGCTCCCGTTCCAAGGCGTCTCGGACGAGCAGCTGGGTTGCTCGGTCGACGCCAAATCCCTCGGAAATCCGCACAGTCGAAAGATGAGGGAAACGATCCGCGAGAACATTGCGGAATTCCTGCTCGCGCTCGTCCTCGCCGGCAAAGAGCCTGCTCGACAGCGTCACCAGCACCTTGCCGGGTTGTTCTCCGGCCATGCGGCCGAGCAGATAGGCGGCGGTTGCGCCCGCCACCCGATTGTCCATTCCGACATAGCCGATGCGGGCATTCGCCGGCAGATCGGTGACCAGGGTGACAACCGGAATTCTCGCCGCCATCAGTTGGGCGGCAAGTTCGGCAATAGCCGGTGTCGAGGCAGCCTTCAGGACGACGCCGTGGCTGCCGCGCCGGCGGATGGTATTGAGGATAGACAGCAGCTCCTGCTCGCTCATCGTCTCGGCAACATGAAACCGCGCAGAGAATGAGGCCGGGCGCATACCGGGCAATTCCGCCTCGAATGCTTCGCGCACTGCCGTGGAAAAACGTTGCGGCGTATCCATCACGATGTCGATGACGAAGCGCCGCCCGGCGAGGCCCGATTGTACATATTGCCGTTCCAGCTCGGAAATTGCTGCTGCGACGCGGGTGCGTGTCACGGTACGAACGCCGGCGCGTTCATGCATCACCCGGTCCACGGTCGCCAGACTCAAGCCGGCCTGTAGGGCAATGTCTTTCAGTGGGAAGCGCGATTTCACCTGCTATCCTTCTGAGGTGTTTTTGAGGTATTTTCTGTCTTTCTCATAGACCGGGGCGAGGTTACCTTCAACACATAAGTCGAACGTCATCTCGGGAGGAGAACATCATGGACGCTCAAACACTGACCAGCCGGCGCAGCCAAAAAGTTTGGCTTTCGGCCGATTGCGGCGATCTCGATCATTTCAGGGACATGGTCGAAAAAACTGCAAATCCCTCGGACTGGCCGTTGGCGGCAAGTATCGAGAAGAACATCCTCATTTATGATGGCGATCTGGTTCGGAGTACCGCCGAGGATGAAGACAAGCGGTGCGAGCTGATGGCTGAGTGGGTCGAAGCCTTTACCGCAGGGCCGGGCATCATCGTCATCAAGAATGCCCTGCCGGATGCTGCGGTCGTTGATCGGGCTACCGCCGTGTTCGAAGCCATCGTCCGCGACGAGAAAGAGAAGGGCAAGGGGGCAGGCGATCACTTTGCCAAGCCTGGCGCCAATGATCGCATCTGGAACTCCTTGGAGAAACATTGCCTGGCGGACCCCGAGAATTTCGCTCACTACTACGCCTCGACTGCCGTCGCGATGGTATCGGAAGCCTGGCTGGGCGTGGGCTACCAGATGACCGCGCAGATGAACCGGGTGAACCCCGGCGGTACGGCGCAGAAGCCGCATCGCGATTATCATCTCGGCTTCATGACGCCGCGGCAGATGCAGGCCTATCCCGGCCATATCCATGCGGTTTCGCCACTTCTGACCCTGCAGGGAGCGGTCGCGCATTGCGATATGCCGCTCGAAAGTGGACCGACGCTCTTCCTGCCCTATTCGCAAACCTTTTTCGAAGGCTATATCGCTTTCGGACGCTCGGAGTTTCAGGCCTATTTCGCCGAGCATCACGTGCAGCTGCCACTGGAAAAGGGCGATGCCGTCTTCTTCAACCCGGCGGTCATGCATGGCGCCGGCAACAATGTCTCGAAGGATATCTACCGCATGGCAAACCTCCTGCAGGTGTCATCGGCCTTTGGGCGGGCCATGGAAAGTGTCAACAGAAGCCGTATGTCGGTGACGGCCTATCCGGCGCTGCTCGCCGCCGTTCAGGCAGGTGCGCTCAGCCGCGCTGAGGCGGCGAATGTGATCGCATCGACGGCCGAAGGCTATGCCTTCCCCACCAATCTCGACAGCGATCCGCCGGTCGGAGGCCTCGCGCCGAAAACACAGGCTCAAATCATGGCTGAGGCCCTTGATGCGGGGATGGATGCGGGGCAGTTTGCCGAGCTGATCGCCGCACATGCGGCACGCAGGGAGGCGTGAGGATTCTATGAACCGACTGGATGGAAAATTTGCCGTGGTGACCGGTGGCACGCAGGGCTTGGGTGCGGAGGTTGCGCGTCTCTTTGCCGAACGCGGGGCGGCAGGGATCACGATCTGCGGCCGCAGCACCGCAAAGGGTGAGGCCAAGGCGCGGGAGATTGGTGAGCGATACGGCACGCCGGTCGTCTTCGTTGCGGCCGATCTCGGCCGCGTCGAGGACTGCCGCAAGGTCATAGAGGCTGCGGCTGGGCAGTTTGGCCGGATCGACGCCCTGGTCAACGTCGCGGCGACCACTGATCGGGGAACCATTCTCGACACCAGCCCGGAACTGTTCGATCAGATCTTCGCCATCAATGTGCGCGCGCCGTTCTTCCTTATGCAGGACGCAATCAAGAACATGATCGCCAACGGCGTCGAGGGCACGATCGTCAATATCTCCTCGATGTCGTCGATGGCCGGGCAGCCCTTCATCAGCGCCTATTGCTCGTCCAAGGGCGCGCTCGACACGCTGACCCGTAACACTGCCTTCTCGCTGCTCAGAAACCGGATCAGGGTCAATGCGCTCAACATCGGCTGGATGTCGAGCGATGGCGAGGACCGTATCCAGCGGGAGTATCATGGCGCTGCCGATGACTGGTTGGAAAAGGCGGCCGCCAGCCAGCCCTTCGGCCGGCTGGTCGATCCGGCGGAGGTAGCGCGCGCCGTCGCCTATCTGTCCTCCGAGGAATCCGGACTGATGACCGGTGCGACGATCAATCTGGATCAATCGATCTGGGGTGCCTATGAGGGCACGCCGCACCCGCAGAAGGCGATGTAAGGTATATGATTGGGCGGGAGGGCAACGCCCTCCCGCTGACGACGGGGTGTTGCGTCTCGACGCGAAGCGCCAACCAGCCGTTTCGAGTGGCCTAGAAGCCTTTGATCGAGCCGTCGGACCAAACCATCTTGCCACCGCGGATCGTGCTGCGCACCCGTGGCACACGGCCGCGCTCGGCGATCACGAGGTCGGCGCGCAGCCCTGCGGCGATCCGGCCGCGGTCATTGAGGCCGAGCGCCTTTGCCGGGTTGGCGCTTGCCAATGCAGCCGAGGCGGGAAGGCCGCCGGTGCCGATTTCCGCAAGCGCGATGACAGCCGGAAGAATGGCTGACGGATGATAGTCGCTCGCAAGGATATCGAGGACGCCGGCCTCATAGGCTTCCCGGGCGGAGAGATTGCCGGAATAGGATAGGCCTCGCAATGCATTCGGGGCACCCATCGCGGTCGCCAATCCGAGTTTCCTCGCTTCCGTTGCCGTCGCGATATTGATCGGAAACTCGCTGATCGCTGCGCCGAGGCTGTGCAGAAGCGCGAGCTTCTCGATCGTGTCGTCGTCATGGGAGGCCAGCACGACGCCGTGCTCGCGCGCCAGATCCGCCAGTCCATTGATGATGTCCATGCTGTCGCCGTGTTCGGTACGGGCCGCCATGCGCTGCTTCACAAGATCTGCAGCCTGGGCTTCGCTGATCTTCTTTGCCTTTGCCGTATTGGCGATATGCAACTCGATATCGCGGTATTGCCCCTGGCCCGGCGTATGGTCCATGAGCGAAATCAGGTGGAGCGCGCCGGCGCCGATCAGCGCCCTTGCTTCTTTCAAAGCAGGCAGGAAGGTCACCTCGAAGCGGCCGTGGACGCGGTGGTCGATCAAGAGTTCGTCTCGCATCGATGCGAGTTTTTCGATCATTGCTCGGGTATTTTCCGCCGAGCGGACATGGCCGTAGGTTGCCGGGGTGAAGGCAACAGCCGCATAGGCGGTCGTCACGCCGTTGGCAGCAAGCATCTTGTCGAGGTCGTATACGCCGAGTTCCAGCGGCATTCGGACATTGACCCGCGGCTCCACGCATTTCTCGATCATATCGCCATGCATGTCGACGAAGCCGGGCAGCAGAAACCGGCCGTGGCCGTCTACATCTGCGCTCTCAACCGGCCGTTCGCTGATCTCTGCGATTAGCCCCTCTTCGATCCTGACGGCGCCGCGCTCGATCACGCGGTCCAGTAATACAATCTCAAAATTACTCAGCCACATCGTCTTGCTCGTCCTCGATCTTGATGGCTTCCAGATATAATTCCCGGTCGATCAATGCCCTTACATCTTCGGGATGGTGAAAGACACCGATCATTGCAACGCCGGATGCCTTGAGTTGCGCCAATCTTTCCACCAGCGCCCGTCGAGCGGCGTGATCGAGCGAGGCAGTCGGCTCATCCAGCAGCAGCAGGCGTTGCGGCAGGATCAGCGCACGGGCCAGATTGACCTTCTGCTGCTCGCCGCCTGAGAATGTCGAGGGATAGGCAGACCAGAGCTGCTTCTTCACACCGAAAGCGTCGAGCCAGCGCCGCGCTTCGGCGAGGGATTCAGCATGTGATTTGCCGGCGAGCCTCAGCGGCTCGGCAACAAGCTCCTCCGCCGCGACACGCGGACGCGCATTCAGGAACTGGGTGACGAAGCCGATCTCGCGCCGGCGCAGCACGGCGATATCGACATCGGCGGCAGTCGCGAGATCGATGATCCCTTCCTTCGTATGATAATAGACGTGGCCGCCACGCGGCAGGTAGGAACGATAGAGTGTACGCAGCAATGTCGATTTACCCGCGCCATTCTCCCCTTTGAGCAGAATGAATTCGCCTTCGCCGAGCTCGAAGTCGATATTCTCGAAGGCAAACAGTGTGCGCTTCAAATGATGCATTTCGAATTGCTTCGAGAGACCTTCGACGCGCAACACCGGAGCTGGAACTTGTCGGGTGGAAACCTGAATGTTCATCGTCTTTCCCTCAAAGCTTCGCGTGCACGAGTTGCTGCGTATAGGCGTGCTGTGGGTCCTGGAAGATCTGGTCGGCGAGGCCCTGTTCGACCACCATGCCGTGCCGCATGACCAGAACCCGGTCCGCCATGGTGCGGATGACGCCGAGATCATGCGATACCAGAACCATGGTGATGGAACGGTCGCGCTGCAGGCGCTTCAGCGTATCGAGAACCAGAGCCTGGACGCTGACGTCGAGGCCGGTCGTCGGCTCGTCGAGCAGCAGGACGGCAGGTTCAAGCGCGATCGCCTTGGCGAGCTGCACGCGCTGCTGCATGCCACCGGAAAGCTCGTTCGGCCGTGCGTCCATGCGCTCGATCGGAAATTCCGATGCGTCGAGGGATTGGCGTGCCCTTTCGCGCAGCTCGGCGAAATTGCGATTGCCGGCAATCAGCAGGCGTTCGGCGACATTGCCGCTGCTGGTGTGGTTCATCAGCAAGCCGAGATGCGGGTTCTGATAGACGATGCCGATATGATGCGCCCTCAGCATCCGCCGCTCAAAGCGATCGAGCGTGAAGAGATTGCGGCCCTCGTGTCCCGGGAGCGCCAGATTATAGGTGCCGGTATCGGGCGTATCCTCAAGGTTCATCATCCTGAGGAGCGTCGACTTGCCGGAACCGGATTCTCCGACGATGCCAAGCACTTCGCCTGGATAGACGGTGACGTCGACGCCGGCAAGCGCCCGCACGTCGCCATAGTTCCGCGCGATATCGCGCATCGTCAGAATGGGGTCCGCAAGCATCAGTCTCGGCGGCTGGCGGG
>BFBZ01000008.1_pt629 | contig 21043 bp, 23 predicted proteins | sample 1888401 | NCBI WGS metagenome assembly BFBZ01 (sample SAMD00112614, study PRJDB3348) | symbiont metagenome | host: Chara braunii | reverse complement strand
GCCTGATCTGGCGGGAAGAACCGGGGCTCCCCTCGCGAACCATGCGCCAAAATGCGGCTGGGTTGTCGCCGCCCGAAGGCGGTAACGTCAAGCAAAAAGCCGGTCATTCCGGGCCGATGGCATTGAACCCCGCGCAAAGGCCGGGCTACCCAAGGGGGCTCGAGGAGGCCCATGCGATGTTGCTGCGATCTTGCCTGGCCGTGCCAGCGGTCCTGTTGATGCTCGGCGCGGCGCATGCCGCCGACGAGAAGTGCCCGGCTCCATCGACCGAAGGGGACGCCATCGTCGCGGCGCTACAGGTGGCGCCAAGCTGCGATCGGGTGATGAAGCTTTTCCGGGCTTGCGAGTATGGCGCAAGTCCCGATGTGGAGTTCGGTGAGATCGTCGAGAAGAAATGCGAGGCGGACTTCCTGTCCGGCCTCGGCGCGGCGCAGAAGCGGGCCTATGCCCGCGAACTCAAGCGCTGCGACGACAAATACGCCAACGAGAGCGGTACCATGTACCGCTCGTTCACCGCATTCTGCCGGGCAGAGGTTTCGCAGCGCTATTCGCAAAAGGCGCTGAAAGCGGGCCCGAAAGCCCGCTAGAATTACGCAGCCAGCGCAGCCTTGGCCTTCTCGGCGATCGCCTGGAACGCCACCGGCTCGTGAATCGCGAGATCCGACAGCACCTTGCGGTCGACCACGACGCCCGACTTGGACAGGCCGTTGATGAACACGCTGTAGGTCATGCCGAACGGACGGACCGCGGCGTTGATGCGCTGGATCCAGAGCGCGCGGAACGTGCGCTTCTTGCGCTTGCGGTCGCGGAAGGCGTACTGGCCGGCCTTTTCGACCGCCTGCTTGGCGACGCGGATGGTGTTCTTGCGGCGGCCGTAATAGCCCTTGGCGGCCTTGTAGACTTTCTTGTGCTTGGCGTGAGCGGTCACACCGCGTTTGACGCGAGACATGACGGAAATCCTTGATCTAGAAGAGACGGGGCGCCGCGCTGGGGGCGGCGGGGTTCAAGCGGATCGGCGCGATCAGGCGTTCGGCAAGAAGTACTTCTTGACGTTGTCGCCGTCGGTCTTGAACAGCACGCGGGTGCCGCGGAGCTGACGGATCTGCTTCTTCGTCCGCTTGATCATGCCGTGGCGCTTGCCGCGCTGGGCGTGCATGACTTTGCCAGTGGCCGTCACCTTGAAGCGCTTTTTAGCGCCCGACTTGGTCTTCAACTTGGGCATTTAGCTCTCCTGTCGCACAGCACGAAAATCGCCCCGAGGGGCGTCCGGCCGGCTAAAATGCTCGTTAGAGCGTTGAAAGTGCTAAGGTTTTTTCCGAATTGAAAGAACCTGCACTGAACGTCGCCACGGCAGCCCTTGATCAGCCGGGCGGCGAAGGCCCGGCTTATGACAGAGGATTGGCGGTTTTGCAACGTTTGAGGCGGGAAATCGGCGCCGGAACCGGCTTCTGCTTCCCCCTGAAAGGGGAAGGTCGGAATCGGGGTCAGCCACGTATTCCGCTGCAAGTCGAGCGAGCAGGTCCCCACCGCTTTGCCCTGGCGCGCGAAACGGCCTCCCCTTTTCAAAGGGCGGTTGGCCATTCCGGGTACGAAAACAGAAACGGCCCGTCAGATCGCCTGACAGGCCATTTCATCGCGGCTAAAAACTAATTCGAACTAGCGCGGCGCCAGTACCATCACGACCTGGCGGCCTTCGAACTTGGCGTCCTGCTCGACCTTGGCGAACTCGGCGACGTCGGCCTTCACCTTGTCCAGAAGCTTGGTGCCGATCTCCTGGTGCGCCATCTCACGACCGCGGTAGCGCAAGGTGATCTTGACCTTGTCGCCTTCCTCGAAGAAGCGCTGCATGGCACGCATCTTCACGTCATAGTCGTGATCGTCGATCATCGGGCGGAGCTTGATCTCCTTGATCTCGACGACCTTCTGCTTCTTGCGGGCCTCGGCGGCCTTTTTCTGCGCGGAATATTTGTACTTGCCGTAGTCCATGATCTTGCAGACCGGRGGACTGACGTTCGGCGAAATCTCGACSAGGTCCATGCCGGCTTCCATGGCCATCTTGATGGCAACCATGGTCTCGACGGTGCCCTTGTTGACACCRTCGGCATCGATCAGCTGGATCTGCGCGTTGCGAATCTCATCATTGGTGCGCGGCCCGTCTTTTGCGACTGTGGGCGGGGCTCTATTGGGACGGCGAATGGGTAACTCTCCAAAGTTGTGAAAGGGAAGGCGGATATTTTGAAGCAAGACGCTGCGACGGGCAAGCGAGCTCGCTTCTTTATGCGGCAAAACCGTCAAATGCGAGGCATTTTAGCCACGCACGGCAGATATAGCGGGCGCGTCTGCTCTGCAAGGCTTGAAGGCTCGGAAGGCTTGGCGCGCTGCGGTTGACCGGTGCCGCGCGACGATTGAAAACCAGATCTCTGACATGCGAGTGACCAAACCATGAGCCAAACCGCCGCATCCGAACAGGAACCCGCCTTCATCGAGGTTGGCGAGGCCGAGGCCCGGCGCCGGATCGCGGTGCGGGCCCGCCCTGGCGGCAGCACAACTGGCGCGCCCGGCCTGTTCTGGCTCGGCGGCTTCAAGTCTGACATGGCCGGCACCAAGGCGATCGCGCTCGATGCCTGGGCCGCCGAGCAGGGCCGCGGCTGCGTCCGGTTCGACTATTCCGGCCATGGCGAATCCGGCGGCGAATTCGTCGACGGCACGATCGGCCGCTGGCTCGAGGAGAGCCTGGCGGTGTTCTCGCAATTCTGCAGCGGGCCCCAGGTCGTGATCGGCTCCTCGATGGGCGGCTGGATGGCGTTGCTGTTGGCGCGCGAGATCGCTCGGCGCGGCAAGGCCGGCGGCGGCCGGGCACAGCTCGCCGGCCTGGTGCTGATCGCGCCGGCGCCCGATTTCACCGAAGAGCTGATGTGGAAGGGATTTCCGCCGGAGGTGCGGCAGGAGATCGAGACCAAGGGCAAGTGGCTGAGGCCGTCGGAATATGGCGACGGCTCGCCCTATCCGATCACCCGCAATTTGATCGAGGACGGCCGCAATCATCTGCTGCTCGGAGCCAAGATCGATGTCGGCTGTCCGGTCCGCATCCTGCAGGGCGCGCAGGATCCCGATGTGCCGTGGAAGCACGCCTTCGCATTGGTGCATCGGCTGCCGGCCGAGGATGTCGTGCTGACCATGATCCAGGACGGCGATCACCGGCTGTCGCGACCGCAAGACATCGCACGGATCATCGCCGCGGTGGCGGAGATCGGCTAAACTTCCGGAACAGGGAGAGATGCCAATGGACACAACAACAATGCTGCGCGCGTTCTGCGACGCGGTCGAGCAGCGTGACGGCAAGGCTTTTGCTGATCTCTTCACCGAGGACGGCGTCTATCACGACGTGTTCTACGGCGCCTTCGCGGGCCATGCCAAAATCACCGAGATGATCGACGATTGGTTCTACCGGACCGCGACCGATTTCCGCTGGGTCATGCACGATCCCGTCAGCGACGGCACGACGCTCTACGCGCGCTATACGTTCAGCTATCGCTCGACCTTGCCGGAGGCCAAGGGGGCGCGTGCGATGTTCGAGGGCGTCGCGATCATGCGGCTGCGCGACAGCAAGATCACGGAGTACCATGAGGTCGCCAACACCGCGCCGGCCTTCGTCGACTTGAACTTCGCACCGGAGCGGATCGCGAAGATCGTCGGCAAGCAGGGTGCCGCGCTACGGGCGCGGCCGGAGATGAAGCGGCATCTGGCCTAACGCCCTCCATGGTCGTCATTCCGGGGCGCGCGAAGCGCGAGCCCGGAATCCATTTATCCATTGGTCTCTGCGGCCCGATGGATTCCGGGCTCGCGCCAAGAGGCGCGCCCCGGAATGACGGCTGCTTGATGTCCTAGGGCGGCGGCGGATTGCTCATCGGCTTGCGCTGGGCGAGTGCGGCCACGGTGGAGGTGCCGATCGGGCCCTGCTCGTCATAGAGCCAGCATTCGCCGATCGCGACGCCGTCGGTGGCGTGATGGTTCACGACCTCGAAGCCGATCCAGTTGGTCACCGGCAAACGATGCAGATAGATCGTGACGTCGCTGTTGATGTAGCCGAGGCCCTGGTCGCCGGCATTGGCGAACGGGCTCGCAAAGTCGGCGCCGGTCGCGACATGGACGAACGGCGTCATCGGAACGCCGGCGACGAGCTCGCGCACCTCGCTCATCCAGAGCCGTCGCTCGCCGAGCGAACCCATGCGGCCGGTGATCGGCCGTGTCTCCCATTTGCCGTTCATGCCGAGCCTCGGATCGGCCGGCTTCGGAATCTCCGCGGGCGCTGGCACCTGCCAGTTCGGCGGCGACCACACATTGCCCGGCGCATTTTCCGTCCGGCGCAACAATTGGCAAGAGGCGCGCGCCATGCTGGTGCCGCCGGAGATGAATTCTGCCTCGATCACCTTGATGCGGAGCCCGTCGCGCACGAGCTTGGTCGTCACCTCGACCGGCGTCGTGATGTTGGGCAGCCGGAACATGTCGACGGTCAGCCGCGCGGGGACGAAATCGTCGGAGCCGTGGCGCTCCTCGATGACGAAGCCGAGCAGGCCGATCACGACGCGGCCGTGCATCGATTCCGGGCTCCAGGGACCGTTGGCAACCGGCGTCGGCATGAAGCCGTCGCCATGTCTGGTGAAGAAGGGCTGGTTTGTCATGGCGGGCGACCATGACGGGAACGGTGCGATGAAATCAAGAGGTGGCCGCCGCGCGCCACTCCTGCTGCACTGTGATGTCGGGCTCGCCGCCGGCCCGTGACGCCAGCGCCGCGAATGCATCGCGCTCGATCAGTTGCGACAGCGCCCACACCGCGGCGCCGCGCACCAGCGGGCTTGCGTCGTCGAGCAAGCGCCGCGCCTCGCCGGCGAGACCGGCGTCGCCGGAATTGCCGATCGCAACCAGCACATTGCGGATGAAGCGGTCGCGGCCGATGCGCTTCACCGGCGATTTGGTGAACAGCGCGCGGAAGGCAGCATCGTCAAGCCGCGCGAGACCGGCGAGGTCAGGCGCCCGCAACGCATCGCGCGCGGCGAGCTTCTGCTCGCGGCCCTCTTGCGCGAATTTGTTCCACGGGCACACCGCGAGGCAATCGTCGCAGCCATAGATGCGGTTGCCGATGCTCTTGCGGAATTCGTGCGGGATCGGHCCCTTGTTCTCGATCGTCAGATACGAGATGCAGCGCCGCGCATCGAGCTTGTAGGGCGCAGGAAACGCCGCGGTCGGGCAGATGTCCTGGCAGGCCCGGCAGCTGCCGCAACGATCGGCCTCGGCATCGTCGCGCGGCAGTTCGGTGGCGGAATAGATCGCGCCGAGAAACAGCCAGGAGCCGAATTCGCGCGAGACGAGATTGGTGTGCTTGCCCTGCCAGCCGATCCCYGCYGCCTGCGCCARCGGCTTCTCCATCACSGCSGCGGTGTCGACGAACACCTTSACCTCGTCGCCGGTGGYMGYGGCAAGCCAGCGCGCCAGCACCTTCAGCCGCTTCTTGATCACGTCGTGATAGTCGTCGCCCTGCGCGTACACCGAGATCGCGCCCTGCGACCGGCGCGCCAGGAGCTTCAGCGGATCTTCGTCGGGCCCGTAATTGACGCCGAGCATGATGATCGAGCGTACGCCGTCCCACAGCACGCGCGGATCGGCGCGTCGCTCCGGATTGGCGGCCAGCCAGTCCATGTCGCCATGACCGCCGGAGCCGAGGAATTCGAGGAAATATTTTCCGGCCTCGCTGGTCGCATCAGGACCGGTGACGCCGACGGCGTCGAAGCCGAGCGCGCGCGCCTCGCGTTGCAGCGCTGTCTTGAGATCGGACGGAGAGAACCTGACCGCCCGGTTCAGAAGTCGAGGTCCACATAGGTCCGCGACGCCGGCACCCCCGCCAGCCATTCGCTGAGCAGCGGGCGGAACGACGGWCGGGAYTTCACCCGCGCGTACCACGMCTTTGCCGCGTCGTCCTCGCTCCATGGCACGTCGCCCAGATARTCGATCGCCGAGAGATGCGCCGCGGCGGCGAGATCCGCGTAGGTGAGGCGGTCGCCGGCGAGATAGTTCCGCGTCTTCGCCAGCCAGCCGATATAGCTCAGATGATAGCGCACATTGACCTTGGCGGCGCGCATGATGTCGGGCGCCGGCGGACCGCCGCCATTGTCCTCGCTCATGAAGCGCTTGTAGATCCGCTCGGTCACCAGCGGGTTGGAGGCTTCCTCGAAGAATTTTTCGTTGAACCACGCCATCAGCCGGCGCACCTCGACGCGTTCGGCCGAAGACGTCGGCAGCAGCCGCCGCTCGCCGGCATCGAGGCCGTGCGTCTCGTCGACATATTCGGCGATGATCGGCGCGCTTGGGATCGGCGGAAAGCCCTCGGCGATCAGGACTGGTGTGGTTGCCGCCGGATTGAGCGCCAGGAATGCCTCGCGCCGCTCCCAGACCCGTTCCTCCACCAGGCGCAGATCGAGGCCATACTCGCCGAGCACGAGGCGGATGAAGCGCGAATGCGGACAGAACGGATGATGATACAGCGTATACATGAAGCCCTTGGTAGTGTCGTGGCGCTTAAGAAACCATCAACCTGTGTGACCTGACCTGTGAATTGGCCAGACCAGTTCCGCACGTCTCTATGTCGCGTCAGCACGCAAACCGGTAGCCACCCCCGCAGATGGTGCGGGTCACAAAAACGCTATAGCCCAGCAAATCGGCCGGGTAACCCATTGTTTGACGATTCTTTGCGATTGCGGCCTATGTGCGAATAAGCGAGAAGAATTCGGTTTTCCACACAGGGCAGATCAGATCATGATGACGGATATGCTGCGGGCGGTGATTCTCGGCATCGTCGAGGGCGTCACCGAGTTCCTGCCGGTTTCTTCGACAGGCCACCTGCTGCTCGCGGAGCGCTTCTTCAATCTCGGCGAAGGCAATTTCTGGAAGAGCTTCGCGATCCTGATCCAGCTCGGCGCGATCCTCGCGATCCTTGTGCTCTACTTCAATAGATTGTGGCGCGTGGCGCTCGGCATGTTCTCCAATCCCGATGACCGCCGTTTCGTGATCGGTGTGCTGGTGGCGTTCCTGCCGGCGGTCGTGATCGGCCTGATCGCCGGCAAATACATCAAGGAATTCCTGTTCAATCCCTGGGTGGTCTGCTTCACGCTGATCGTCGGCGGCGCGGTCCTGCTGTGGGTCGATCAGCTCGATCTCAAGGTGTACGAGGACGATGCGACCCGGTTCCCGCTCCTGATGTATTTCTGGATCGGCGTCGCGCAGTGCCTGGCGATGGTCCCCGGCGTCTCGCGCTCTGGTGCCAGCATCGTCGCCGCGATGMTGCTCGGCGCCGACAAGCGCTCGGCGGCGGAGTTCTCGTTCTTCCTCGCGATCCCGACCATGGTCGGGGCGTTCGTCTATGACTTCTACAAGAACCGCGCCGACTTCACCTCSGACAATCTCAGCGTGATCGCGGTCGGCTTCGTGGTGTCGTTCATCACSGCGATGATCGTGGTGCGGGCGTTCCTCAACTTCGTGACCCGCCGCGGCTTCACCTTCTTTGCCTGGTGGCGCGTGATTGTCGGTACGCTCGGCCTGATCGCGCTCGCGCTGGGGCGGTAAGCGCAACTCTATCCGTCGTCCCGGCGAAGGCCGGGACCCATTACCCCGGATGGGAGTTTGGGACGACGTTGGGGCCGCAGCCCGCTGCCACAACTAGCTGCGGCGGTTATGGGTCCCGGCCCCCGTCCGCAATTGCGCACTGGGCCGGGACGACAAGCTGAGAGAGCTACGCGCTCTTCTTCTGGAACTGCCCGGTGGCGCGGAAGCGCCAGAGATATTGCGGGGCGATCGCTTCCATCGAATCCGGCGTGATGCCGAGGCCTGCGAAGGTTAGGCCGGCGGCCTTGGCGGTGTCGGACACCACATTGTCCACGCGCAGCATCGCGACCTGGTCGGGCGTCAGGGTGAACGGCCCCGGCGCGAATTGCAGGAAGTACGATTTGAGTTTGGCGAGACCGAATGGCAGCGGCACCAGCATGCGGTCGCGCTGGGTGATCTCGAGGATGATCTGCATCACCTCGCGCATGGTCAGCACTTCCGGCCCGCCGAGTTCGTAGGTTGCGCCCGCCTTGGCCTTGCCGTCCACCGCGTCGGCCACGGCATCCGCGACGTCGGCCACATAGGCCGGCTGCACCGTGTTGACGCCGCCGCCGACCAGCGGCAGCACCGGCGAGATCCGCGCCAGCGCCGCGAAGCGGTTGGTGAACTGATCCTCGGGCCCGAACAGCAGCGACGGCCGCATGATGGTGGCCGACGGCAGCGCCGCCTGCACCGCGGTCTCGCCTGCCGCCTTGGCGCGGAAATAACCCGACAGCGAATCCGCATCGGCCCCGATCGCCGAGACATGGACCATCCGCCCACCGTTCGCGGCCGCCGCCTTGGCGATGGTCTCGGCGCCCTTCACCTGCACGGCATCGAAACTCTGCCCGCCGCCTTCGGCCAGGATGCCGACCAGGTTGATGGCGACCTGCGAATCACGCATCGCCGCCTCGACCGAGGCCGGGTAGCGCACATTGGCCTGCACAGCATGAATCTGCCCGACCCGGCCGAGCGGCTGCAGATGGCCGGCCAGTTCAGGCCGCCGCACCGCGACTCGCACCCGGTAATCACGCTTGCAGAGCGCCCGGACCACGTTCCGCCCCAGAAAACCCGATCCGCCGAAGACCGTGACGAGCGTTTCCAGGTTCGATGCCATGGGAGGATTCCTGTCGGATTCGGGAGTTATTGACGTGGGTTAGCCAACTGGCGATACGCCATCGACCCCACCATGTACAGGGTATTCGATTTTTCGTTTCSTGAATTTGACAAGCGCGTAACCGAACCTTACTAACGCGCCCACGCCCAGGTGGTGGAATTGGTAGACGCGCTGGCTTCAGGTGCCAGTGGCTTAACGGCCGTGAAGGTTCGAGTCCTTTCCTGGGCACCACNCGCCCACGCCCAGGTGGTGGAATTGGTAGACGCGCTGGCTTCAGGTGCCAGTGGCTTAACGGCCGTGAAGGTTCGAGTCCTTTCCTGGGCACCACACCCTTTCAATAAGCGATTGAAATCGCTCTGCATCCGCAGGGTGGGTTCGGCGAAGCCGGTCCCGCCACGGGGCTACGCAAAAGGCCGCCCGGAGGGCGGCCTTTGATCGTTTCGGGATCGGGTGGTGACTTCAGGCGGTCGCGGCCTCACCGCGCTGCCAGCGCCTGCGGGCGACGAAGCCGAGGCCGGCGAAGCCGATCAGCAGCATGGCCCAGGTCGACGGTTCTGGAACCGCGGTGACCGAAAGCTCGCCCTTGCGGTCCGACAGCCAGTTGCCGATGAACAACTCGTACACTCCCGGGGAATCGTACCAGAGGCCGGCGCCGATCAGATTGGAGTTCTGGTTGACGAAGCTGAAGGCGATGCCGCCGGTCGAGGTGAAATAGGGCGCGGACGGGAGAAACAGGTTGTCGATCGGCGCCAGATTGGTGCCTCCGCCGATCTCGGCCACGGGCCCGCCGATCACGCCGAGGATCGCGCCGGGACTGAGCGTGTCAGCGCCATAGGTGCCAACCGTGCCGGTGATCGAGACCACATTGTTCGACGCGTCCGTTGTGATGGTCGCATCCAGGCCCAAGCCGCTGACGACGTAAACGGCGGCCTTGGCCTCAGACAATCCAGCGATGCACCCATACGACACGACGAGCGCCGCCACCGCAACTCTGACCAAAGAAAACATCCTGCCCCCATTTCAAGAAAGAAAATTAAGATGATTTTTACCAATCGGGACAGAGCACCCGCTCTCGAAGGCGTCAAGAGACTGGCCGAAGATTCTACGGGAGACCGGCGCGGTGATTGATATCCAGCGATCGCCCCTGACTTCAGCCGGGCCGATGAGGATACACCGTGATCCCGATCTCGGCGCCGGCCTGTCCTATCCGGAGCGCCAAATCCGCCGGGATCGCCGCGTCCAGCGCGGCATCATCGTATCCTCCCTCAAATCCGTAGGAGAAGGTCCGCGAGATGCACCCTTCCCAGATCGCGCGCATCGCGTCGGGAAACGCGTCAATGATCGCCAGGAATTGCTCTGTGCGCGATCGCGGATCTTGGGTGGGCTCCTCGCTGGCGAGCTCGAGGACGAGCAGAAACTGCCGTTCAAATTCCTGGTGCGAGACGACGAATACCCCGTGGTCCAGATGCGCGACGAGCGCACCGAGATCCGAGTTCGACTTCAGAACCAGGCCCAGATTCAGGAATCGAGCGGGTGTCGCCAAGTCATGTCTCCCGGAAGTCGAACCAGATTGGCGTATCCACTCACGAAGAACTGGCGCGACGCCAATGGCCGAACTCCACGACGGGCTTCTTCCCCGGCAAACTCGCTTCGCCGTGGGCGAGGCATTTCATGGTTCATATCCCGGGATCATGACTGCGGGTCAGTGAAGCATTCGATCGCAAGAGCGAGCTCCAGATCGACCAGCTTAGCCAGAGTGGTCACCGGTAACTCGTCGCCCAAGTATCCGTCTCCGAAAAATTGGATGATCAGGCTCACGCGCCCGCCGCTTGATCGGAGTTTGGTAAAGAAAGCCCGACGAGGCTCGAGTCTCTCGATAAAGCTCGTCACCTCTGCGGCATACCACTGATTTTCGACATCGCACCGAATGCAGTGCCTCCACCGGGTGTCCGGATAGCTCCCCGAAAGCGAAGTGCCCGCGGGGGTCTTCCTGGCATCGCCGACCCGGTGCGCGAAATGCGCCTCCAACCCAAGCGCGTCGCTAATGTCTTTGGGGTCCAACGTTGGGTGCACGATGAACAGCTCAACATCGACCCGACGTGGCATGTCCGCTTGTGCGTCGTCCGTTTCGCGCTGCTCCGTCACACTATGCTCTCCTTGGTCGCCCAAGTTTTTCGGCCGTTTGGAACGTGCACAAAAGTGCATTCTGAGCCAGGAACTGCATGCGTTCTAGGCGCGCATGCCAACCGCCGGGCCAAACGGCGGATTGCCACCATCGTTCGGCGGCGCTTCAGCGTAGTGGTCGAACTGCATGGTGAAGGTTCCGCGCCCGTGACTGATCGGGCGGAGGCTGTTCGCATATCCGAACATGTTCATGAGCGGCACCATGGCGCCCAAAACGACACCGTCACTGCTGATGCCTTGAGTCTCGGACCTGGCGCGCCGCAGGTTCAGGTCGTGCCTGACCGCGGCCAGGCAGTCCTTCGGGGCCATCACCTCGACCTTCATGATCGGCTCGAGCAGGACGGACTTGCCCAGCTGCAGCGCCTCGCGGAAGCAGGCCCGCGCGGCGATTTCGAATGCCCACTGCGATGAGTCGACGTCATGGAATTTGCCGTCGACCAGTTGCACCCTGACGTCGACCACTGGGAAGCCGGCGACCACGCCGGCGCGCAGCACGCTGTTGAGGCCCTTTTCGATACCGGGGAGGTATTCGTCAGGCACCACGCCGTCGGGGGCCTTCGATTCGAACACGTAGCCTTCACCGGGCTTGTTCGGCTCGATGACCAGGGTCACGGCCGCGAACTGCCCCTTGGGGCCGCTCTGCTTCTTGTAGGTATAACTGTGCTCGACGCGCTTGGTCACGCGCTCGAGAAAGGCGACCTGCGGCGCGCCGATTCTTGCGTCGATTCCGTAAATGCGCTTCAACAGATCGATCTTGTCATCAAGTTGCGATTCGCTGACGCCCTTCAGGATGGTCTGTCCGGACTCCTGATCGAGGGACACGTGGAAAGATGAATCTCTCGCAGCCAACTCGTCGAGGGCAGCATTGAGCTTCTCGTTGTCGGCTTTCGTCTTAGGCTCGATGGCAATTTCGATAAGGCCAGGCTGCATGACGTGATCCATCATCGCTCGTCGAGGCAGCATAGCATGGAACAGATCTGTTCTGGACGCGGTGCGTTTCGCGCCGCGTCAAGCAGACAATGGCTTGTTAACCGCTCGGCCAGCCGCCTCGGCCTCACACGATCCGCCGCCCCGCCCGCCGCGCGATCGGCTTCTGCACAAAGTACATCGCGATCATCGAGAACAACGAACTCGCCACGACGACGTAGCCGATCCGGTCGAAATGCAGCAGCGAGCCGTCCGGGTTCTCGGCGACGATCGCGGCAGCGACCACCGAGCCCAGCCCGCCCGAGAGCTGCTGCACGGAGGCCGAGACGGCGCTGAACGATCCGCGCTGGCTGGCGTCGGGGATCGCCGACATCAGCGCTTGCGACGGGATCATGCGCGAGAAGATGCCGACGAACATCAGCACGTTGACCACGATCGCGGTCAGCAGCGAGACATGGCCGAGATTGGTGTAGGTCAGCACCATGATCACGGTGACCACGCAGCCGAACACGAAGGTCGGATATTTGCCGAACCTGTCGGCGGCGCGGCCGACCAGCGGCCCCATGACGATGCTGAACAGGCCCGAGACCAGATAGATCGTCGGCAAATGCGCGATGTCGATGCCGAGGTTGTGCACGGTGAAGGCGCTGCCGAACGGCATCAGCATGAAGCCGCCGGTCGCCAGCAGCGTCGTCACCAGGAAGGCCAGCGTGTAGCGCGGCTGGGTCACGGTCGCGATCAGGTGGCGGAACGGGTTGCCGTCGTGTTGCAGCTTGAGGTGTCCGTCGACTGGCTCCATGAACAGCACAATGGCGGCGATCGCCACGATCGACAGGCCGACGATCGCCACGAAACAGATGTGCCAGTTCCAGTGATTGGCCAGGAAAAGTCCGGCCGGGACGCCGAGCACCTGGCTCGCGGCGAACGCGGTTTGCAGCACGCCCATGGCGCGGCCGCGCTGTTGCAGCGGAAACAGGTCGGTGACGATGGCGAGCACGACCGAGCCGATCACGCCGCCGAACAGGCCGGTGACGATGCGGCCGAGCAACAGCACGTGGAAATTCTGCGCCAGCGCGCACAGCACGGTGCCGGACATGAAGCCGACATAGAAGAACAGCAGCAGCCGCTTGCGGTCGAAGCGATCGGCAAAGCCGGCGGCGAGGATGCCGGAAATGCCGGCGGCGAACGCATAAGCCGAGACCGCGACGCCGAACTGTCCGGCCGTGATGTTGAGCGACGGCATCAGGATGGCGCCGAGCGGCGACATGATGATGAAGTCGAGGATCAAATTGAACTGCGTGAAGGCAAGCAGCGCGATCAGAAATGATTGATAGCGTGTGAAGCCGCGCACCTGCTGATCGTCGATCGGCGCGGCGATGGTCTGTTCCGACATGAGGCTCTTTTCATTGGGACGGATACGGGCTGGCAACAGATAGGGACGGCGCGGGACGATTTCACGGGGGAGCGGATCACAAGTTCCGTCGAAATTGGCCCGGCGCGCAGCCGCATCGCGTGCCGATTGGCGCGCGTGCGCATCGGGTAGCGGCGTGGCAGGCGCCACAGCGTGCCTGCTCTGTACATCACCGATGCGAAAGCGTATGCACGCAACAGATGTGAATCAGATGTATGCATCCAAAGGTTCCGTCTGTGGCGATCGCGCAACAAGTCGTCACAAATCGTTTCAAGCTTGAATGGAGCTGATCAGCCGACGCTGAGAGCGGGGAGGGGGAGACAGAAGCGCGAGGCCGGGGGCTCGGCATCGTGCCGGTGGTGGAGAAGGGCATGGTTTCATCGCGGCTCGCGGCGATCCTGTCGTGCACGCTTGGCGGCTTCTGTCTGCAGCCGGTCTCGCAGGCGTCAGCCGCTTGCGACAACCTCGCGCCGGTGAGCGGTCAGACGGTGACCTGCTCGACCACGACGCCGAATCCCTCGCCCGCGGGCGTGCAGGCTGTCGCCGGCAGCTCGAACGTCACCGTGAACGTGCTGCAGGGCGCCGGCATCACGCCGGGCGCCGGGGCAACCGCGATCGGTCTCGTCTCCGGCAGCGCAGCGACCAACAACGGCACGCTGACCATCAGCGGCGGCGGCACCGGAATCTTCGGTAGCGGCAACGGCAACGTCTTCACCAACGGTGCGTCGGGGGTGATCACGACCACGGGCGCCGGCAGCAATGCGATCGCCGCAAGCAGCAGCGGCAACACGCTGGTCAACAACGGCACCATCACGACGCAAAACGGCACTTCGCGCGGTCTTGCCATCATTGGCCTGACGCAGAACGGCAGCAACACGCTGATCAACACCGGGACGATCGCGACCCAGGGGCCGCAATCCTACGGCATGTACGTCCAAACTGGCGACAACAACACATTCACCAACAGCGGAACGATCACGACATCAGGCGCGCAGGCTCGCGCGATCTACTCTGCCGGACAGTTCGCCAACATCACCAATACCGGTACCTTGCTGACGACCGGCAGCACGCTGGCCGGGGTAGCGAACAACACCGTCTACATGCAGGGCAACGCCAATGTGCTGACCAACAGCGGCACCATCGAAGCGCGCGGCGCCGGTTCCGATGCCGTGTTCTCCAACACCGCGGGATCCTCCTTCACGGCGACGATCCAGAATCTCGCCGGTGGTCAGATCATCAGCCAGGCCGGGCCCGCGATCCGCACGCTCAACGGCGCCACCACCATCATCAATGCCGGTCTGATCGCGGGCAACAGCGGCCAGGCGCTCGCGGGCGGCGGCGGTGCCGTGACCTTCATCCTGCAAACCGGCTCGCAGATATCGGGTCTTGCCGATGGCGGCGGCGGCAACAACCAGGTGCGGCTGCAAGGCAGCGGCACGGTCGACAATGCCTTCACGCGCTTTCAGACCCTGACAATGGAAGGCAGCGACTGGACCTGGGCCGGCACCGGCACCTTCGCCAACACCTTCATCAACAGCGGCTCGCTGACGTTGCAGACGTCGCTGACCGGCAATGTGTCGATCGCGGCCGGCACCAGCCTGCTGGCGGGCAACGGCGCCAACCCGTCGATCACGCCGTTTCCGGGCGGACCGCCCGTCACCGTCACCAATGCCGGCGTCATCAATCTGACCAATGGCGGCGCCACCGCTGCGAACAGCCTGACGATATCAGGCAACTATGTCGGCAATGGCGGTGCGCTCTATCTGCGCAGCGTGCTTGGCGGTGACGGTTCGCCGTCGGACCGGCTTGTGATCTCCGGCGGCAACGCGTCGGGCTCGACGGCCGTCACCGTCAGCAATGCCGGCGGCGCGGGCGCGCTCACCACCGCCGACGGAATCATGGTGGTGCAGGCCGTCAATGGCGGCACCACGGCGCCGGGTGCGTTCGGCCTTTCCAGCGCGGTCGTGGCCGGCGCGCATGAATATCTATTGTTCCGCGGCGGTGTCTCCGCCGGCAGCGCCGACAATTGGTATCTGCGCTCGACGCTGCTGCCGGGAACGAACCCGCCGGCGCCGCCGGTTGCGCCCGGCGGAGGCGTGTCGCCGACAGGGCTGCCGGCGGAGGATCTGTCGTCGCTGACGCCGCCGCCGGCGGGCGGCGCGCCGGTCGAGCTCTATCGTGAGGAAGCCGCGGTCTATTCGGCGCTACCGCAGGTGGCGCAGAAACTCGGGCTCGCGACGCTCGGCACCTTCCATCAGCGCCAGGGCGATCAGGCCTTGCTGACCGCCGGCGGCGACCAGCCAGCCGCATGGGCGCGCGCATATGGCGCGCATAGCTCGCAAAGCTGGGCCGGTACGGTCAGCCCTTCGTTCGACGGCACCATGGCTGGCGTACAGGTCGGCGTCGACATCCTGCGCTTTCAGTCCGCGCCCGAGCACCATGATCGCGCCGGCTTCTTCTACGCCTATGGCTGGGCGAACGGCACCGTCAACGGTTTCGCGCTCGGCATGAACGACATCCGCACCGGCACGCTCTCGATCGACAGTCAGAACATCGGCGGCTACTGGACCCATATCGGCCCGTCGGGCTGGTACCTCGACGCGGTGTTGATGGGCAGCTTCTACGGGGCAAGTCCGCAGTCGGATCGCCAGGTCGGTGCGCGAGTGTCAGGCACCGGCGTCGCGGCGTCGCTCGAAGCCGGCGTGCCGATTCCGCTGAATCGATTCGTCGCGATCGAGCCGCAGGCGCAACTGATCTGGCAACGCCAGGCGTTCGACAGCTTCAACGATATCTTCTCCAGCGTCGCGCCCGGCAGCGCCGATACGCTGACCGGCCGGCTCGGCGTGCGCATTCCCTCGACCTTCACGGTCGGCACCGCCGAATTGCGCCCGTATCTCGAGGCCAATCTCTGGCACACCGCCGCGAACGATCGCAGCATCGCCTTCGCCACGACCGACCTGATCGGCGTGCAGAGCCGCGGCACCGCGGTCGAGATCGGCGCCGGCGTCTCCGCGCAGCTCAACCGCGCGGTCAGCGCCTATGCGAGCGCAGGCTACACCACCTCGGTGGACAGCACGTATCGCGAGGATATCACCGGCCGGTTCGGCCTCCGCGTCACCTGGCAGTAGAGCGTGCCTGGGCGCGATCGGCCAGCCAAGCCATTGTCTCCGCTGCACAATGGCGCTACACCCCGAGCCGGCCATGCCAACGGATTGAGGCACGGCTTTCTCCCGCTTTTGATGCCCGCTCGCCTGCCGGGGAATTGAACGATAGCCTGTCCCCAGAGCGATTCGACGAGGTTTTTGACAGCATGACCATCCGCCTGCATCGCGGCGACCTGCCCGATCTCACGCGCTACACCGATTCCGTTGCGATCGACACCGAGACGATGGGGCTGCATCCGCATCGCGACCGGCTCTGCGTGGTGCAGATGTCGAACGGCGACGGCACCGCCGATGTGATCCAGATTCCGAAGGGGCACACCGATGCGCCGAACCTGAAGGCGCTGCTGGCGAATCCCGCGATCACCAAGATCTTCCATTTCGCGCGGTTCGACGTCGCGGTGCTCTACAACACCCTCGGCGTGATGCCGGCGCCGGTCTATTGCACCAAGATCGCCTCGCGGCTGTCGCGCACCTACACCGACCGCCACGGCCTGAAGGATCTCGTGCGCGAGGTGCTGAACGTCGAATTGTCGAAGCAGCAGCAGTCGAGCGACTGGGGCGCGCAGAGCCTCAGCGAGGCCCAGCTCGCCTATGCCGCCTCCGACGTGCTGCACCTGCACGCATTGCGCGACAGGCTGAATGTGATGCTGGCGCGTGAGGGACGCACCGATCTGGCGCAGGCCTGCTTCGATTTCCTGCCGACGCGCGCCAAGCTGGATCTCGATGGCTGGGAGGCCGAGGACATCTTTGCCCATTCGTGATTCTCGCCCATTCATGATGGGGCGCGAATTCGTGGCACCGGGGCCGGTTCCGCCCCGTTTCGGCCAAACTGTTCACGCGTGGTCTCCCGCAGGGGCGCGACGCGAGGTCCGGGCTGCATAATTGGGCAGCTCCGGCTAGAATAGGGGCAATTTCGTGCCTCTGGAGCTCAGGTGAATTCGGTTCAGAATCCAGCCTATGTGACGGGCCTCGAGGCGCGCTTTGCCGCCGCCGCGCGGCACAGCCGCATGGTGCGAATCCTGCGCGTCGCGGTGCCTGCCGTGGTGGGCGTGGCGATGGCATCGATCATCTTCGTCTCGGTCTACAATCCATTCCGCGAAATCATCCCCAAGCTGCCGGTCGAGATGGACAACCTCGTGGTGTCCGGCACCAAGATCACGATGGAATCGCCGCACATCGCCGGCTTCTCGGCCGACGGGAGACCCTATGAGATGTGGGCCAAGGCGGCGATCCAGGATGTCACCGATCCTGATCATGTCGAGCTCAAGACAATCCGCGCCAAGGTCGCGCAGCAGGATGAGTCGACCGTGACGATGGATGCGCGCACCGGCTTCTTCGACAACAAGAAGCAGCTGCTCGACCTGCGCCAGGATATCTTCCTGCAGTCGTCCACCGGCTATGAAGCCAAGCTGACGCAGGCCTTCGTCGACATCAACAAGGGCAACGTGTCGTCGGACGAGCATGTCGATGTCAAACTGCTCCAGGGCACGCTGACATCGGACAGGCTCAGGATCTACAACAGCGGCGAGCTCGTGCGGTTCGAAGGCAATGTTGTGATGTATCTCGACAAGCTCGGCGACAACAATCCGAGCCCGCCCGCCGAGGCCGCGCCACCACCACCTCCGGCGCCGCCGAAGGCGCGCAAATCCGCCAACACGAAATGATTTTGATGATGAGACGTTTTCCGCACGGCATCGTGATTGCGGCCTTCCTGCTCGCGCTGTTTGCAGTGAACCCTGCGTCGGCGCAGGGCTCGATGTCCGGTGTTCCAAATGCCATGCAGGGCTTTTCGCAGAACCGTGACCAGCCGATCCAGATCGAGGCCGCCGCGCTCGAGATGCGCGACAAGAAGAAGGAGGCGACCTTCTCCGGCAATGTGAAGGTCGTGCAGGGCGACACCACSATGACCTCGAAGATCCTGGTGGTGTTCTACGAGGATAAATCGACCCAGACGCCCGCGCCTGCACCGGCCGGCACCAAGGGTGCCGCCGCCAAGGGCACCGCCCCGACGCAATCGGCGACGCCAGGCCCCGGCGGTGCATCCTCAATCAAGCGGCTCGAGGCAAAGGGCAATGTCGTGGTGACCCAGAAGGACCAGGTSGTCACCGGCGAGACCGCGATCTTCGACACCAAGACCAATCTGATCACGATGCTCGGCGGCGGTGGCGGCCAGGTGGTGCTGACCCAGTGCCAGAACGTGCTGCGCGGCGACCGCCTGCTGGTCGACATGACCACCGGCGTCTCGCGGGTCGAATCCGACAGCGGCAAGGTGCAGGGACTTTTCATCCAGTCCCAGGGCGGACAGAACGGCAAAGGCGGCTGCGGAACGCCGGCCGCTCCCGGCACGGCCCCGGCAGCGCCGTCACCGCTTCAGCTCCTGCCGGGTAGCAAGTCGAAATAACCGTGCGATGGTGCGAGGATGGCAATGAGGATGCTTTTCTTCTGCACCGCCATCCTCGTTCTCGCCGGGATCGCGCTCGATCAAGCGCGGGGGCAGGGCAGCGCGACCGTGCCCAACAACGCCGTGCAGGGCTTTGCCCAGAATCGCGATCAACCGGTCCGGATCGAAGCGCCCGTGCTTGAGATGCGTGACAGAAAGAAGGAGGCGACCTTCTCGGGCGGTGTGAAAGTGGTGCAGGGCGATACCACGATGACGTCGAAGACGCTGGTCGCGTTCTACGAGGGCACATCTGCGCAGCCGTCGGCGCCCGCGCGCGGCGTGAAGGGAGCGCGGGGCACGCCGATGCCGTCGGCGACGCCCGGACCGGGCGGCGCGTCGTCGATCAAGTGGCTGGAGGCGAAAGGCAATGTCGTGGTGATCCAGAAGGATCAGGTCGTCACGGGCGAGACCGCGATCTTCGACACCAGGACCAATCTGATCACGATGCGTGGCGGCGTCGTGCTGACGCAGTGCCAGAACGTGGTGCGTGGTGACCGCCTGCTGGTCGACATGACGACGGGCGTCTCGCGTGTTGAATCCGACACCGGAAAGGTGCAGGTGCTGGTCGTGCAGGGCCAGAGCTGCGGCGGCGTGCCGGCAGGGCCGGCACCTGTCAGCCTTCCGTCAGCTTCCGCAAAGCCGGCAAAATCAAGGTAAATCAATACATTAGATAATATTTTGCGGCCGCGAGGTTGAAGCGCGGAGGGTGAGACTGTATCTACAGCTGCGGTCCGGCCGAACGATGCGCCTCGAGAGGGAATCATGTCGGCTGGTCGGGGGCATCCACTCATCCAAGGCGCGGGTGACCGCGCTTTGCCGTATTATTTGAGCATGATCTACGCAAATGCGGACGCGTTTGTCGCGCGGGAAGGCCGGTATCCGGTTTTCTGGTTCATGCTCGCAGGTTGGCGTGCGAATCGATCGGTCCGCAGGCAAAGTCGCGGGATCACCGTGAAAGGCTGAAGCGAAGCGGGGATGGTGGATTTATTCGGCATGTTCCGGCGGCGCCCTGCGAAACGCAGCACCGGATTTGCACGCGCGCATGACGACATCACGTCGCTCGGCGAGTCCTTCGGCGAGATGCTGGCGAGCCCGGTGCGCGATGCGCCGCCGATGGCGCGCGCCGCGCCCGTTCCCGGCGTCGAGCTGCAGCGCGCGCAGCCAGCCGCAGCACCGGCGCGACCGAGGCCGGCCAGGACTCCGTCCAAGAGCGGCGCTGCGGGCGCGCCGCAGCTGATCAAGCGGCCGGGCTATCTGGCTGTGCATAGCGTGGAAAAGAGCTTCGGCAGCCGCCAGGTCGTGCGCGGCGTCAGCATCTATGTGCGCCGCGGCGAGGCGGTTGGTCTGCTCGGGCCGAACGGCGCCGGCAAGACCACCGTGTTCTACATGATCACCGGGCTGATCAAGGCCGATCGCGGCGCGATCGAGCTCGATGGCCACGACGTGACCAAGCTGCCGATGTACCAGCGCGCCCGGCTCGGCATCGGCTATCTGCCGCAGGAAGCCTCGATCTTCCGCGGCCTGACGGTTGAACAGAACATCCGCGCCGTGCTCGAAGTGGTCGAGCCGTCGAAGAAGAAGCGCGAGCATGAGCTGGACTCGCTGCTCGACGAGTTCAACATTACGCGGCTGCGCAAGAGCCCGTCGATCGCGCTGTCGGGCGGCGAGCGCCGCCGCGTCGAGATCGCGCGCGCGCTGGCAACGCGTCCGAATTACATGCTGCTCGACGAGCCGTTCGCAGGCATCGATCCGATTGCGGTCGGCGACATCCAGGAGCTGGTGCGGCAATTGACCGATCGCGGCATCGGCGTGCTGATCACCGACCACAATGTCCGCGAGACCCTCGGCCTGACCGACCGTGCCTACATCGTCTATGCCGGTGAGATCTTGACGGAAGGAAGCCCGGAGGAGATCGTTAATGATCCCGATGTACGCCGGCTTTACCTTGGCGAGGAATTCCGCCTTTAGCGCTTTTTTCCTATCCGTCAAGCCGTGTACAAGGGCTTCGGACTAAGATAAGCAAGAATCGAGCCAACTTTTGGAATCGATCTTGCCTCCATGGCGCTGACGCAAAGACTAGAGTTCCGCCAGTCGCAGTCGCTGGTGATGACGCCGCAGCTGATGCAGGCGATCAAGCTGCTGCAACTGTCGAACCTGGACCTGTC
>BFBZ01000018.1_pt9 | contig 21046 bp, 21 predicted proteins | sample 1888401 | NCBI WGS metagenome assembly BFBZ01 (sample SAMD00112614, study PRJDB3348) | symbiont metagenome | host: Chara braunii | reverse complement strand
GGTTCGGTCCCGGCGCCGAGGCGACCGTAGCGACTGACGACAGCGGTACGTAGCGCGGCTGGCTTGCGGAATTGAAGGCGGTCCGCAGCGGTGCCSCACTCGCTTCCTCTCCGGCCGGCAGCGGAATCGGGATCGCGCGGATCGCGTCGAGATTGCCGCGCAGTCGCTCGGGCAGGCGCACGACGATGTCGAAGCGGCGGTCGCCGTCGAACAGCTTGCCGGTCGCCTTGCCGCCGATCGCAATCTCGACGACGTTCTGTACTTCGGCGACGCTGAGGCCGTAGCGCGACAGCGCCTGGCGGTCGATGGCCACGGTCAGGATCGGCAGGCCCGCGACCTGCTCTGTCTTGACATCGGTGGCACCGGAGATGCCGCGGATCGCSGCTTCGACCTGGCGCGCCGCGCCCTGCAGAATGTCGAGATCGTCGCCGAAGATCTTGACGCCGACGTCGCTGCGCACGCCGGAAATCAACTCGTTGAAGCGCAGTTGGATCGGCTGCGAGATCTCGTAATTGCTGCCGGGAATCTCGTCGGCCGCCTCCTCGATCTCGGCGACGAGCTGCGCCTTGGGCTTCGCCGGATCGGGCCACTGCTCGCGCGGCTTCAGCATGATGTAGCCGTCGCCCTGCGACGGCGCCATCGGGTCGGTTGCGACCTCGGCGGTGCCGATGCGGGTGAAGACGTCCTTCACCTCGGGAATTCGCTTCAGCCTCGCCTCCAGCGCCTTCTGCAGATCGACCGACAGCGTCAGACTCGTGCCGGGAATGCGCAGCGCCGCCAGCGCGACATCGCCCTCGTCGAGGCTCGGGATGAACTCGCCACCCATGCGCGTCGCCGCGACCCCGCTTGCGGCGACGATCACGACGGCGGCAGCAGCGACCATCATGCGATGCGCGATCACGCCGCGCAGCAGCGGCGCATAGATCCGCCGCGCGCCGCGCATCACCAGGTTCTCCTGCTCCGACACTCTGCCGGTGACAAAGACCGCGACCGCGGCTGGCACGAAGGTCACGGAGAACAGCACGGCGGCACCGAGCGCCATCAACACGGTCAACGCCATCGGCGTGAACATCTTGCCCTCGACGCCGGTCAAGGTGAGCACCGGCAGATAGACCACGGCGATGATCAGCGTGCCGAACAGGCTCGGCCCGATCACCTCGCGCGCGCCGCCGACGATGGTCYGCAGCCGCTCGGCCGTCGTGAGGAGCCCGCCCTTGCGGTGCTGCGCCTGGGCGAGCAGGCGCAGGCAGTTCTCGACGATGATGACGGCGCCGTCGACGATGATGCCGAAATCGATCGCGCCCAAGCTCATCAGATTGGCGCTGACCTTGCTCTCGACCATGCCGGTGACGGTCATCGCCATCGACAGCGGGATGATGCAGGCGGTGACCAAGGCGGCGCGGATATTGCCCAGCAGCAGGAACAGCACGACGACGACCAGCGCGGCGCCTTCGAGCAAATTCTTCTCGACGGTGCGGATCGTCGCCTCGACCAGATGGGTACGGTCATAGAGCGTGCGCGTGATCACCCCGTCGGGCAGCGATCTCGCGATCTCGTCGAGCCGCGCGGCGACCCGCCGCGCCACGGCGCGACTGTTCTCGCCGATCAGCAGCATCGCGGTGCCCAGGATCGTCTCCTCGCCATTGAGGGTTGCAGCGCCGGTCCGCAGGTCGCGTCCCTCCATGACTTCGGCGACGTCGCCGATGCGCACCGGCGTGCCGCCGCGCGCGCCGATCACGATATCCCTGAGTTCGGCGGCGGTGCCGACCTGGCCGGGCGCGCGGACCAGATATTGCTCGCCATTGCGCTCGATATAGCCGGCGCCGACATTGGCGTTGTTCGCAGCCAGCGCGGCAATGACCTCGCGGAAGCTGATCTTGTAGGCCATCAGACGGCCGGGATCGGGCAGCACGTGGAACTGACGTTCGAAGCCGCCGATGGTGTTGACCTCGATCACGCCGGGAACGCCGCGCAGCTGCGGCCGTATGATCCAGTCCTGGATGGTGCGCAGCTCCGTCGGCGAGTAATCGGCGCCGTCAGGCGTCTTCGCGCCGGGCCTGGCCTCGACCGCATACATGAAGATCTCGCCGAGCCCGGTCGAGAGCGGCCCCATCGCGACCTCGACGCCCGGTGGCAACTGATCCTTGATCTGCTGGATGCGCTCATTGACCTGCTGACGCGCGAAGTAGATATCGGTGCCGTCCTGGAACACGACGGTGACCTGGCTCAGGCCATAGCGCGACAGCGAGCGCGTGTAGTCCAGCCGCGGCAGACCGCCCATCGCGGTCTCGACCGGAAACGTGATGCGCTGCTCRGTCTCGAGCGGCGAATAGCCCGGCGCCTTGGTGTTGATCTGCACCTGGACATTGGTGATGTCGGGCACGGCATCGATCGGCAGCCGGGTGAAATTCCAGGCGCCGAAGGCGGCGGCGGCAAGCGAGACCAGCAGCACCAGCCAGCGCTGGCGCACGGCAAATGCGAGGATCGCGTCAATCATGCTCGGCCTCCCCCTTGCCCATCTCGGCTTTCACCACAAAGCTGTTCTCGGCGACGTAATGCTCGCCGGGTGACAGACCATCGCGGATCTCGATATGGACCGAATCGGACTCGCCGAGCGCGACTGGGCGCGCCTCGATCTTGTCGSCCTCCTCGCGCACGAACACGACGGTCTTGTTCTCCAGCGTCTGGATCGCGCTGGCGCGCACCGCGACGGCGACGCTACGCTTGGCCAGCACCAGCCGCGCGGTCACGAACAGGCCGGGGCGCAAGCGGCCGTCGGCATTTCCCAGCACGACGCGCGCGAGCGCGGTCTGCGTCTCGCTGGCGCCGACCGGGGCGATGTAGGACACGTTGCCCTTGATCGGGCCGCGGCCGTCATCGGGGTCGATCAGCACCTCGTCGTCGAGCCGGACACGACGGAGATCCTGGCGATAGATCGACAGGTCGACCCAGATCGTGGAGAGGTCCGCGACCACGAAGGCCGGCTTCTGCTCGGAGGCATATTCGCCGAGCGAGATCTGGCGATCGATGATGGTGCCGCCGATCGGGGCCTTGAGGTCATAGGCGGTCAGGCTCTGGTTGCTTTCGATCGACGCGAGCARCTCATCCTTGGCGACGCTGTCGCCGATCCGCTTCCTGATGGCACGGACGATGCCGGGGAAGCGCGGCGTCACCTGCACCAGCGCCTCCTGATTGGCGCGCAGCACGCCGTTGAACGCCAGCGTGTCCGAGAGCGTCGCCGGCCCCGCTTCGGCGAGCGTGACGCCGGCGGCGGCGAGCTTGACGTCGCTGATGCGGATGCGGTCGGCACCGTGCTCGTCCTGCTCGACGTGATCCCTCGGCGTCCGCTCCTGCTTCTCGGCGTGATCGGTGTGGCCAGCCGCCGTATTCCTGTGCGGCACCGCGTCCGCCAGGAGGTGCGACACCCCGGCGCCGGCTGCAGCCGCCAGAATCACGATAACGGTGATGGTGGAGATCTTCATCGCGTGGTCTCCCGAGCCAGAGTGAAGGGGCGGCCGACCAGGCCCTCGATCGTCGCGACCGCGACATGGATGTTCTGCAGCGCCTCCTGTTCGCGCAGCCGGGCCTGCGCCACGCTCGCCTGCGCGTCCAGCACTTCGAGCAGGGTGAAGCGGCCGGCGCTGTAGCCCTGYGCGATCTCGTCCGCCGCCTCCTGCGCCTTGGGGATCGCGATCTCGCGCAGGACGGACAATTCGCGCAGCGAGCCCTGCAGCGARTCATAGGCACGGCCGGCGACGATAAGCAGCGCGTTGCGGTTGGCCTTGCGCTCGGCCTCGGTCTTGGCGAGGCTTTCCTGCGCGGAGAGGATGTTGCCCTGGTTCTGATCGAACACCGGGATCGGCACGGAGACGCTGAGCCTGACCGCATCGTCCTTCGTGTCGTTGAAGTGGCGCCAGCCGGCGCCGACGCGCACGTCGGGATAGGGTTTCAGCCGCGCCAGCAGCAGCTCGGCATTGCGCTGGGCAAAGACCGCGGTCCAGCGCGCCAACTGCGGATTGGCGTCAATCGCCGTCATGACGCTCTGAAACGATGGCGGCTGGCCGATAGCTTCGAAGCGGCCGCTGACGGAGGCGAATTTGGCCGAGCTGTCACCAGTGAGCACGGCAAGCTCGCGCCGTGCGCTGGCGAACGTCGCCTTGACGCGCTCGCGATCGGCGCGCACCAGCGCGGAGGCGACCTCGGCACGGCCGGTCTCAGCCGGCGACGACGCACCAGCCTCGACCCGCCGCCGCAACAGCGGCGTCAGCCGGTCCAGCGCGGCGACCTGATCATCGAGGATCTGGATGCGGCGCTGCGCGGCGAGGACTGTCACGAAGGCAATCGCCGTTTCAGACAAGACTTCGAGCCGCACCGCCTGGCGTTGCACCTCGGCCGCGCGAACCCCGGCCTGGCCGGCGGCGACGCGCGCGTCGCGCTTGCCGAACCATTCGAAGGCCTGGCTGATCTGCAACGTCGTCTCGGCCGCGCGTGTACCGCGATACGCGCCGGCGCCGAACGAATTGTCCTGCTCATAAGAGAGCTCGGGATTGAGCAGCGCGCCGGCCTGCAGCCGCTGGCCGGAGGCGATGCCGATGTCGCGATCGGCGGCCGATAATCGCGGACTGACGGCGAGTGCGCGCGCCAGCGCCTCGCGCAGGGTCAAGGTCTGCGCAGACGCAGCGTATGCGGACGCCGCGAGCAGGGCTGCGGCGCAGAGCGCGCGCGCAGCCGTCCCAGCAAATGACATGAGAAGAACCTGTCTGGACGAGCAAGAATGGACGGCGTCGGCCGTCCGGCACGCAGCGTCAGATCAGGTGTTTCGGGGGCGGAGACTCCGACTCGGAGACGATGCCGGCGCGAAGCAGCGGAATGGCCCAGTCGGTTGCGGCGACGATGTCGGCCGGAACGGCCGCGAGCTGCAACTGAGGAATGGCCACCGAGAAGCAGCCATGGCAATGGTGATCGGCGATGCCGCGCGGATCGGAATGACTGGCCTTGTCGAGCAACGACGCGATCTCCAGCTTGCCGGCTGGGACATGGGCCACGTCAAGGTCGCAGGTGCCGTGCAGCGCGCCGGCGAGCAGATAGGCCAGCATCACGCACATGGCCGCGATCCGGCGCAGCAAGCGCGGACGGCTTCCGTGRGATCGTCGATCAATGCTGCGCACCGCGCCCCCTGGTCGCGCAGCCGATAGCACGTTGCCGCAGCGATTGTCGATCCGCAACAATGTAACAAGGGGAACCGCGTCACGGCACCGCAAGCGCGGGCGCGAGGATGACGCAGGCCAGCAGCGCCAGCGCGGCAGCGCTGCAACGATAGCCGAGCGTCGCCGGCATGACCTGCCCAAGACCGCGCCGCAGCGTCGCACCGAGCACCAGCCAGCCGCCGCCGATCATGATCGTGGAGCAGCCGAGCGCAACGGCGAATGGCAGCAGCTCGATCCCGGCGCCGGGGGCGGGTAGCAAGGTGAAGGCGAAGATGATGGCCTTCGGATTGAACAGCGTGGTGATGAAGACGCGGCGCAGGGTGACCGCCGCCGCATCGCTGTGGCCGGCACCGCCATGACGCCACAGTGACGTGGCCAGATGCAGCAGATACAGCACGACCACGACACGCAAGGCGTGGCCGACCAGCGGCGCCGTCGCTAGCACCGGTCCGAGCACGACGCGTAGCAGCAGGATCGCCAGCAGATAGCCGGCGAGTTCGGCGAGCAGCAGATGCGCGGAGGCGCGCGCGCCGCGGCTGGCGCCTGCCGTCGCCAGCAGCGTGTTGGTCGGACCGGGTGTGGCCAGCAGGGCCGCGGTCGACAGAACGAAGGTCAACAAATCCATGTTGCCATCGACCATGCCGGCGGACTGGCCGCCTTGACGAAGGTCAATGTCACGCCGGRGGCGGCGGCGCCGTCAGCGGCTCAGGATATCCAGAGCCACATTCGGCGGCAGCGTCGGCGCGAACGCCTYGAGCGCACGCGTGACCTCGGCCGGATCGGCGTCCGGCGTCCGGTAGAAGGCCACGTCGCCTGCGGCGACTGTGACGAACGGCGTGTGCAGCACCGCCACCTTGGTCCAGCTCGCCGGCACGCCTTGCGGGAACCAGCGGTCATAGATCATCGCCATGYCGACCGCGTGCTGCGCGGCAAGTGCGGCCATCTCCGCCGGGCCATAATGGCCGGCGAGCTTGGCCTTGCGCACCGGCTCGGAGCCGAGGCCCCAGAGATCGAGCACGTAGTTCGGATTGCGATAGGCGACCAGCCCGAGGTCGTTGACCGCCACGGGATGGCGATAGAACTCCCGGGCAAAGCGGCCCATCTGATATTGCTGCTGATAGATGTTGCGGGACGCCAGTGGCGTCGCGAGCGCGGCAGCAACGTAGGGCCACGCCGCAAAGCCCAGCAGCATCAGCAGGGGGGCGTTCAAGGCCGTCGCCACGCGCGCATCGAGATKGGGCCGGAGGCGAGCGACCAGCCACAGCCACGCCACGGCGGCGAGCGCGATCACATAGACCTCGTAGCGGTGGAACCAGTCATACTGGCCGAAAGCGACGTGGCCGCCGACCGCCGCCAGCACAGCGCCGGCGATGATCAAGGCCGRCCTGTCGCCGCGCAGCCAGCAGGCGGTGGCGGCCACGGCCATGCCGAGTAGCAGCAGGCGCTGGCCGTAGGGATTGATCAGGCTCAGGATCAGATTGTCCGTGACGGCGCTGAACGCGGTGGTGCGCTCATACGCCGCTTCGACGAAGCGGGCCTTCAACAGCACCGAGCTCGGCAGCAGCGGCAGGCCGAGCGCGTGCATGCGCGCCGCATAGGCCAGCAAYGCCGCGGCGATCAGAGCGGCGGCAAGCGCGGCGGCGCGGCGTTGCCGCAGGAGCACGAGCGCGGCCAGCGCCGCGCAGGCCAGTGCCGCACCTTCGAAGCGGATCAGCGGCAGCAGTACCAAGGCGRCGATCTGCAGTCCACTTGGCGCGCGGCCCTGCGCCGCGGCGGCGAGGCCGGCGAAGGTGGTCACCGTCGCCCAGACGTGAAGGCTGTGCTCGAGCCCGGTCATCGSCAGCGCGACTGCGCTGATGATGAAAATCRTCGTCACGCAGAGCGCGCCCACGAGCCAGGAGCCGGCTGCGTCGAACAGGCCGCAGCCTTCCAGCAGCCGCATGATGGTGACGATCGTGGCCGCGGCCGCGGCGGCGCTGATGAGCAGCGGCCCCCAGCCACCGAGATGCACCGCCTCGGTGGCGGCGATCAGATAGGGCCAGATGATCGACGAGCTCGGTGATGAAAACTCGCCGAGATTGACGCCATAGCCGCCCGACAGGATCTGATCGGCCACGGCCAGATGGATGTAGGCATCGTCAAGGGTGAAAACGAGACGGCCGCCGGCCAGGTTGATGCTGACGATCAGCTCGACCGCGAACAGCACAAACCAGATCGACAGGATGACCAGAGAGCGCCGTGACAGCCGCGCCATGAGGCCGTCGCTCGCAGCGCYCCGGTCCGCATCTGCCGATCCAATCGCCTCGGTGGTCATGCGAACGTCCCGTGCCGCGCTCCCTGGCCTGCCCTGTTAACCGCTAAAGCTTAAGTCCCGCTTTCCGGAACGGCGCTCGCGTCAGTCTTCGTTAACACCGGCGAAACGGCGGTAAGCCGTGCCGCATGACGAGATCGAATGAACCGCATGCAGGTCGATTGATTGACTTGGTTCCTTCGGCCACTAAGGTTCGCGCCGCCGGACAATATGAACTGCGCGGATCACGGCCCGGCGAGGCCATGATGATCGCGGCGCGAAGGATCGGACAGCAATGACTTTGGTGATGAGCTGGGACGAGTGGGCCCGGCATGATGGCATGGCGCTCGCGGCCCGTGTGAAAAGCGGCGAGCTGACCGCCGCGGAACTCGCRCGGCAGGCCGCCGAGGGCATTGCCAAGGTCGATCCGAAACTGTGCGGCGTCGTCGAAGTGTTCGCCGACGCAATCGAGGATCCGATCAAGGCCGGCGCCAATRCGCAGGGTCCGTTTGCCGGCCTGCCGTTCCTGATGAAGGATCTCGGCCCGACCATGGCGGGCCGGCTGCAGGAGCAGGGCTCGCTGTTCATGCGCGGCAACCGTCCCGTCGCCGACACGCACCTCACCGCGAAGATGCGCAAGGCCGGTCTCAATTTGATGGGCCGCACGACGACGCCGGAGTTCGGCGTCTGCAGCTCGGCGGAGAACCCGGCCGTCTATGTCACGCGAAATCCCTGGAATACCGACTACACGACCTGCGGCTCGTCCGCCGGCAGTGCGGCKATGGTCGCGGCGGGCGTGGTGCCGATCGCGCACGCCACCGATGGCGGCGGCTCGATCCGCATTCCGGCCGGCGTCAACGGCAATATCGGCCTGAAAGTCTCGCGCGGCGTGTTCTCGATCGCGCCGCATCTGTCCGATCTTACCGGGCTGGTCTCGATCCAGGGCTGCCAGTCGCGCAGCGTCCGCGACACTGCCGCTTTCGTCGATCATTGCCGCGGCGGCGCGCCGGGCGAATTCATGCCGTATTGGACCACGCCGGAGCCCTATGTCGAGCTGATCAAGCGCGATCCCGGCAAGCTCCGAATCGCGCTGTCGCATCAATGGGGCGACTACCGCGCCACGCMGCATATCGCGGCCGAGCTGGAACGCGTCGGCAAATTCCTCGAAGGGCTCGGCCATCACGTCGGATATGCGCTGCCCGACGTCGATTATCGTGCCGCCTTTGCGGCGCAGACCACCTGCTACATCTCGAACTTCGCGATCGTCATCAGCAACCTGCTGGCACAGCGCAAGCTCGAGCGGCCCCCGGCCGACCTGATCGAGCCGATCAACATCCGCATCTGGGAAGCCGGTCGCAGCACCAGCTTCGCCGAGCGGGCGGCGATGCAGGCGGTGTTCAACACCACCTCGCGCGCCTTCGGCGCGTTCTTCGAGGATTGGGACATCATCCTGACCCCGATCACCGCGCTGCCGACGCCGAAAATCGGCACCACCGAATATCTGACCATCAGCGACAATCCCGACGTGCTCGACTGGTTCGAGAATCTGTGGCGCAACTTCGCCTTCACGCCGCTCGCCAATCTCTGCGGCATTCCGGCGCTCTCGCTGCCGCTCGCGACCAACGAACATGGCCTGCCGCTCGGCATCCAGGCGATCGGCAAGCAGGCGGATGACGGCCTGCTGCTGCAGCTGGCCGCCCAGATCGAGCGCGCGATCGATGGCAAATGGAACGCCGGTGCAACCCCGGCGGTGCATGTCACCAAGGGATAGTTAAGCGGCCCACCTTTTGCGCGAGGCGATGATCCGATCGCGCTCATCAAGCGTTGGTGACCATGGACAGTGCTTGGCCGAGCTGAGCGCCGCCCGTGACCTGCGAGGATGGACGTGGCCGACCAGCTGACAGCGAGCCGTGACGGTGCTGCAGGGCACGACGCGCCCCGGCTCACCGTTCGGCTGGACTCCTTTCCGCACGGTGGCTTGGCCGCCGTGTTCGGGGCCACCGGCGGCATCGGCGCAGCCCTCGGCGCGGCGCTGACTGACAGCGGCCGGTTCGACCGCGTGCTCGGCTTCAGCCGCTGCGGCGACCTCAGCTTCGATCTCACCGACGAGGCGAGCGTCGCAACGGCGGCGGAGACGCTGGCGACCTGCGGCGACATCCGTCTCGTCATCCTCGCGACCGGCATGCTTCACGAGGGCACAGCACTGCCCGAGAAGAGCTGGCGTGAGCTCGATGCCGAGCGGCTCGCCCGCGCCTTCGCCATCAACGCCATCGGTCCGGCGCTGCTGCTGAAGCATCTGCTGCCGCGACTGCCACGCACCGGCAAGGCCATGGTCGCGGCGCTCTCGGCGCGGGTCGGCTCGATCGGCGACAACCGGCTCGGCGGCTGGTACGGCTATCGCGCGTCCAAGGCAGCGCTCAACCAGCTTGTGCATTGCGCGGCCATCGAGCTCGCCCGCCGCGCTCCCGAAGCGGTCTGCGTCGCACTGCATCCCGGCACTGTCGCCACCCGGCTGTCGGCGCCGTTCGCCGCGACGTCGGGCGTCGCACCGGTCGAGGCGGCGCGGCACCTGCTCGGCGTCATCGACCGGCTCGACGCCAAGGACTCCGGCGGCTTCTATGACTGGCGCGGCACGCCGGTCCCGTGGTGAGGCGTCCATGCCGAGGATGCGGCGCAAGGCCGACCTGCCGACCAAGATCTGCGCCACCTGCGGCCGCCCTTTCGCATGGCGGCGCAAATGGGCGCGCGACTGGGACGAGGTGAAATACTGCTCGGACCGCTGCCGGTMCGAGCGCAGCCAAATTGCCTCCGCCCCGACCGCCACGCCCCAAGGACGTTAGCCCGATGTTGTCCGGCATTCCCGCACCGATGCGCAGCCTTGGCTTGGCGGGACTGATCCCGTTCATCGGCCTTGCAGCTGTTGTGATCGCCGGCGACGACAGCCTGCACGCAGCCGCCTTGCGCGCGCAGATCGGCTATGGCGCGGTCATTGTGAGCTTCCTGGGGGCGCTGCATTGGGGAGCCGCGGTGCAAACGCCGGCGCTGGCGACTTGGCCGCGGATGAGCTGGGGCGTGACGCCATCTCTGCTCGGCTGGGTCGCGCTGCTACTGCCACCGCTGCCGGCGCTGGTGCTGCTCACGACCGCGCTGCTGGCGGCCTTGGTCTTCGACGAATTCAACTTCGGCAGCGACGATTCCCGTGCCTGGTTTGTCCGGCTGCGGCGGCTGCTCAGCATCGGCGCGATGCTCTCTCTGCTCGCGACGTTGATCAGCATCGTCGTTCGAACCGTGCCCTGACGACCACCGCTGGACAAGGCCGCAATGCGTCRGGCAAGCTCGCGCATCCCCTCGCGAGGCGCCATGAACATCCTGCTGCTCAATCCCAACATCCGCACCGACATCACCGATCTGATGCTGCAGGTCGGCCGCGCCGCCGCCGCGCCTGGCACCAGCCTGATCCCCTGCACGGCGCCGCGCGGCGTGCCCTACATCGCAACCCGCGCCGAAGCGCAGATCGGCGGGGCCGTTGCGCTGGAAATGCTGGCCGAGCGCAACGGCAGCTTCGATGCCGCGATCATCGCCGCCTTCGGCGATCCCGGCCTGTTCGCCGCGCGCGAGCTGTTCGACGTGCCCGTCATCGGGCTCGCCGAAGCGGCAATGCTGACGGCCTGCATGGCCGGGCGGCGTTTTGCGATCGTCACCTTCGCGCAGGCGCTCGGCCCCTGGTACGAGGAGTGCGTGCGCATGCATGGGCTGATGGAGCGCTGCGCCGGCATTCRCATGCTCGACGGCAGCTTCAAGCAGATYTCCGACGTGCAGCACGAGAAGGAGGAGCTGCTGGTCGAGTTGGCGCTGCGCGCGGTTGAGGAGAACGAGGCCGACGTSCTGATCTTCGCCGGTGCGCCGCTCTCCGGACTTGCCGCGCGCGTCGCGCATCGYATTCCRGTGCCGGTGGTCGATCAGGTGATCGCCGCGGTGAAACAGGCCGAGGCGCTGCTGGCGCTGAAGATGCGCAAGGCCACCGCCGGCACCTTCCGCCGTCCGGCGGCGAAGCCGACGACGGGATTGTCGGAAGCGCTGGCCGCGCGGCTGGAGCACCGCGACGGTTAGTTGGARTGRCGTGGGGAGAGAGGGGSCCACAAACTGCTTKCTGTGAGCTGCTACGTCAGTCCGGCACACTCGCATACCGGCCGGGAACCTGCTTGTACACAAACAGCCYCCGCTGCCTGAAAAGACGGCACGCTTCTTGCTTTTTCCAATCAGTTGAGCAGGAAGCCCATGGCCAGCGTATCRGAAGCCAAGTCGCTCGTTCTGGATCGGATCACGCACCGCTTTGCCAGCGGCACGATGGCCGTCTCCGACATCAATCTCGATGTCAAAGGCGGCGAGATCATCGCTCTGCTCGGACCGTCCGGCTGCGGCAAGACCACCTTGCTGCGCATCATCGCCGGCTTCATCGGCCAGAGCGAGGGGCGCGTGATCATCGGCAATGACGTTGTCGATGCCTTGCCACCTAACCGGCGCGCGGTCGGGATCGTGTTCCAGAACTACGCGCTGTTCCCGCACCTCTCGATCTCGGAGAATGTCGGCTACGGCCTCGCGGCGCGCGGCGTCGACAAGGCGACGCGCAACAAGGAGGCRCAGCGACTGCTCGACATGGTGCAGCTTGGCCCATTCGGCGAGCGGCTGCCGCGGCAATTGTCGGGCGGCCAACAGCAGCGCGTGGCGCTGGCGCGCGCGCTCGCGATCAAGCCGTCGATTCTGCTGCTCGACGAGCCGTTCGCCGCCCTCGACAAGAATTTGCGACTGGACATGCAGATCGAGGTCAAGCGACTGCAGCGCATGGCCGGGACGACCACCCTGATCGTGACCCACGACCAGGAGGAAGCGCTGTCGATGGCCGATCGCGTCGCCGTGCTGAGCCACGGTCATCTCGAGCAGTTCGGAACGCCATCGGAAATCTACGATCAGCCGCAGACACTGTTTGTGAATACCTTCGTCGGTACCGCCAACAGGGTGACGGGCACGGTAATCGCGACCGACGCTGACGRCGTGAAGGTCGCGCTCGACGCCGGCGGAGAGATCATCGCCCGCGCGCCCAAGCCGGTCCGTGCCTCAGACAAGGTCATCGTCTGCCTGCGTCCCGAGCATCTCACCTTCGTCAGCGACGACAGCGGTTTTGCCGGCGAGATCGGCATGGCGCTGCCGCTCGGYGCCACCGTGGTCCATGAGATCAAGGCCAAGGACGGATCGAGCATCAAGATTTCGCAGGCCCGCACCGGCGGCACGCCGTTGCGTGAGGCCGGCACGCCCGTGCGCGTCGCGCCGCTGGCCCCGGGGCTCGCCACCGTCTTCCCGCAATGAACAACCAACAGAYACATCGGAGTGAAACATGATGCTTGATCGCCGCCGGCTCCTGACCAGCGCCTTGACGCTGGGAGCCATGCATGCGTTCCCGGGCCTGAGCCTCGCGCAAGCGCGGCCGCTGGTATTCGCGACCTTCACCGGCAGCTGGGAGGAGGCGCACAAGGCGGTGCTGGTGCCGGCGTTCCGCAAGGCCAATGCGGATGCCGCGATCGTGCTGGATCCGATGCTGTCGGTCGACCAGATCGCCAAGGTCAATGCCGCCAAGGCCAATCCGCCGATCGACGTCATGCTGCACGATCCGGGTCCGGCGCTGGTCGCGATCGGCCAGGACCTCGTCGAGCCGTTCCCGGCCGATAAGAGTGCGTACTTCAAGGACCTGATTCCAGAAGCGCAGGACGCGATGGGCCCGGCGCCGTTCTTCCAGGTCGTCGGCCTCACCTTCAATCCGGAGACCGTGAAGACGCCGCCGACATCATGGGCGGATCTGTGGAAGCCGGAATTCAAGGGCAAGGTCGGCATCACCAATCTGAACTCGACGCTCGGCACCGGCTGGCTGGTTGAGATTGCACGGATGCGCGGCGGCTCCGAGGCCAATGTCGACGAAGGGTTCAAGGCGTTGGAGGAGCTGAAGCCGAACCTTGCCGCCGTCGCCGCCAATCCCGGCGCGCTGGCGACGCTGTTCCAGCAGGGCCAGATCGACATCTCGCCGGGCAATTTCAACGCCATCCAGATCCTGAAAGCGCGCGGCGTGCCGGTCGAGTTCGTGGCGCCGAAAGAAGGCGCGATCGCCTTCAAGACCACGATCCACATCGTCAAGAACTCGCCGAACAAGGAGCTGGCCTTCAAGCTGATCGAGGCGGCGCTGTCGCCAGAGGTCCAGACGGCGCTGATGAACCCGCCCTATCTGATCGTGCCGACCAACACCAAGGTCGCGATGACCGGCGAGATCGCCAAGGTGCTGGCCAAGGACACCGCGGAGCTGAAGAAGAAGTTCGTGTTCCAGGACTGGAAGAAGATCAACGAGCAGCGCGCCTCCTGGATCGAAAAGTTCAACCGCGACATCAAGATCTGACGCGATGAAGAGCGCCACGACAGCAAGCGCGACAGCTCCTGGCGACGTGACCAGCTTCAGCCTGGGGCTCGCGCTGCCCTTGGGGGTGGTGTTCGCGATCTTCTTCGTGCTGCCGCTGGCGCAATTGTTCTATCTGTCGCTGCACAACGACACCGCGGCCACGGTGTGGGGGCTCGGCCAGTACATCAAGTTCCTGAGCGATCCCTTCAGCCTCGCGGTGCTCGGCTCGACCCTGCTGCTGGGCGCCGAGGTGACGCTCGCCTGCCTCGTGCTCGGCTATCCGATCGCCTGGCTGTACCAGCGCTCCGGCAGTCGGGTGCAGACCCTGATCATCATGATCGTGCTGCTGCCGCTGCTCACCAGCGTCGTCGTCCGCACCTTCGCCTGGATCGTGATCCTCGGACGACAGGGCATCATCAACTCGGTGCTGCAGTCGCTCGGCCTGATCGGCACGCCGCTGCGCATGATCTACACGCAGGGCGGATTGATCGCCGCGCTGGCCCAGGTGCAGATGCCGCTGATGGTGCTGCCCTTGATCACCGCGATCGGCCGCATCGATCCCAATCTTGCCGACGCCTCGGCCTCGCTCGGCGCCGGCAGCTGGCGCACCTTCGTCAAGGTGATGCTGCCGCTGTCGATGCCCGGCATCATCGCGGGCTGCACCTTGACCTATGCCGCGGCGATCACCGCCTTCATCACCCAGTCGCTGRTCGGCGGCGGCCAGATGCTGTTCATGCCGATGTATCTCTATCAGCAGGCCTCGACGTTGCAGAACTGGCCGTTTGCGGCTGCGATCTCGATCATCTTCCTGTTCGCGGTGCTCGCCATCGTCGCGCTGTTCTCGATGCTCGGRCGGCGCGCCCGTGGCTATGGAGACGCCCGATGAGCGGCCGGCAGCGGAACTGGGAAGCGCTCAGCTTCCAGATCGYGATGACRGCCATCGCCGTGCTGGCGCTGATCCTGATCGTGTCGCCGTCGCTGGTCGTSGTGATYGTCTCCTTCACCTCGGGCTTTTCGCTGAAATTCCCGCCGCMGGGCTATTCGACGCGCTGGTACGTCGAATTGTGGAACGCCTGGCAGCTGCAATTCGCGGCGCGCAACAGCGTCGTCGTCGCGATGTSGTCCACGGCGCTCTCGATCGTGCTCGGCGTCGCCGCGGCGCTGGCGATCTCGCGCTCCAARGCACTGACGGCAAAGCTGCTGGACTCGCTGTTCATGTCGCCGCTGGTGCTGCCRGCGCTCGCCTTCGGCCTCGCGGCGCTGATGTTCTTYTCGCTGATCGGGCTGCCGATCTCGCTGCTGACGCTGGTGATCGGCCACACCATCGTCTGCGTGCCCTATGTGGTGCGCAACACGGTCGCTGCGCTGRCGCAGCTGGAGCCGACCTTGCTGGAAAGCTCGGCGATCCTCGGGGCCTCCAGGCTCTACACYTTCCGCCGGATCGTGCTGCCGCTGATCCGCCCCGGCATCATTTCGGGCGCGTTCATCGCCTTCATGTCGTCGTTCGATAACGTGCCGGTGTCGCTGTTCCTGCGCGATGCTGCCACCGACATGCTGCCGATCCGGATGTGGCAGGACCTCGAAGGCAAGCTCGACGTCACCATCGCCGCGCTGTCGAGCGTGCTGATCATCGGCACGGTCGCGCTGATGGCGATCATGGAGCGCACCACGGGCCTGTCGAAGCGACTGACCGGCTGAGCTTGCCCGGGTCGCATCGGTGCTGGTTCGTGCCCATCTCCATCAGCGCCGTCATGGCGGGCTCGTCCCGGCACGACGAGCAATWTCTTGGCAKACAGTATCGTCCAACCATGAGCGTATGATGGCGTGAGGCGTAGTGCGATCAAGCGCCGCGGAAGATCGAATAACCCCAGGGGGTGAATTTCAGCGGCAGGTGAAAATGCTCCTCGACCTTGTCGATCGCGAAGCGAAACGGCACTGTGGTCAGGAATCTCGTCTGAGCGTTGGCCCCGAAGAACTCGCCGATATGAAACAGCACCTCATACTCGCCGGCTGTGACACCATCGCCCTTGACGACCGGCGCCTGCAAGGTGCCGTCGGCGCCGAGTTGGCCTTCCGCGAGCAGAGCCCGATCGGGCGCGAGGCGCCAGATCGCGACCCGCAGTCCCAACGCCGGRCGCCCATTCGCCACATCGACCGCATGAACCGAGATACCACCMGCCATCAGCCACTCCGCTATCAGGTTCTCTCGTCATGATAGACGCGAAGCCGACCGCGGCGCCAGCGCCGCGACTGTGGCCCGGCCTGGTCGCGATGACAGCGTTGCAGGCGCTGGTATCGCTGGCGCTRTTCGCGCCGGGCACGGTCGCGCCGCGCGCCGGGCTCAGCGTCGAGGAGCTGTCGCTGTTTTCGACCGCGGCCTTTGCGGTCAGCCTCGTCTCATCATTCTGGGGCGGCACCTTGGTGCAGAAGGTCGGCTCGCTCCGCGTCGCAGCGCTGTGCGCGGTCGCCGTCTGCGCAGGCATGTCGTTGGCGACGCTCGGCAATGGCTGGGCGCTGCTCGGGGCCGGGCTGGTGCTCGGACTTGCGGCCGGTCCGGAAACGCCGGCAAGCTCGGCGCTGCTCGGACGTCTGGTATCGCCTGAGAAGCGTGCGATGGTGTTCTCGATCCGACAGACCGGCAGCCAGATCGGCGCGATCATCGGCTCGCTGCTGCTGCCGCCGCTGGCAGTCGGCCTCGCGCCCAGCTCAGCCTATGCTGCCGTGATCGCCTGCGCGGTGATCGGCTTCATCAGCTTCGAGCGGCTACGACCGGCCTACGCGGTCAAAATACCGGCCATGCCGAATCTCGGCCTGCGGCAGCGGCTGCAGCTCGTCAGCTCCGACCCGCGCATGGCATCGCTCGCGGTCGCCTCGATCCCGTTCAGTGGCATGCAGGTGATCCTCAACACCTGCTTCGTCAGCTTCGGCACGTCGGAGCTGGCGCTGAGCCATGTCGAGGCCGGCTGGGTGCTGGCGTCGGCGCAGGGCGCGGGCTTGATGGGGCGTCTGGGCTCGGGCGTCGTCGCGACGCGGCTACGTTCGGCGCGGGCGGTGCTGGTGATGGCAGGCGTCGGAATGGCGGTCTGCGCGCTGCTGCTCGGGCTGTGGGGCGCCTTGCTGAGCTGGCCGATCCTGCTCCTGCTCGCCTTCCTGTTCGGGCTCACCGCGAGCGGCTGGAACGGCGTGTTCATCGCCGAGATCGCCAACCTCGCCAAGCCCGGGCGCGTCGCCGAGTCCACGGGCGCTGTGCTCACCGTCTCGTTTATCGGTCTCGTCGCAGCGCCGCCGCTCGTCGCCGTCCTGACGCCACGCGTCGGACTCGGCGGCAGCTTCGTTGCGCTCGGATTGACCGCGGCCGCAGGTGCGGCGGTGCTGCTGATGGAGCGATCTCATGCGCGCAACTGACATCGTCCGCGCCGTCACGGAGCGGCAGACGTCCGCGAGAGACGTGGCCGAGCAGGCGCTGGCGCGGATCGCCGCCGCGCGCGATCTCAATGCCGTCGTCACGATTGATCCCGAGCGGACGCGCGCCGCAGCCGGAGCTGTCGATGCGCGCGTTGCCGCCGGAGAGTGGCTGCCGCTCGCCGGCGTACCRGTCGTGGTCAAGGACAACGTCTGGGCCGAGGGCTGGCGCATCACGCAAGGCTCGCGGCTGTTTGCCGATTTCACCGCGCCGGAAGATTCGACAGCCATCGCGCGACTGCGGCGGGCSGGCGCGGTCATTGTCGGCATCGGCGCGACATCCGAGTTTGCCTGCAAGGGGGTTACCACGTCGCTTCTGTACGGACCGACACGTCATCCGCAGGATCCGCAGCTCACGCCCGGCGGGTCCTCGGGCGGACCGGCGACAGCGGTTGCGGCGGGCCTCGTCCCGCTCGCGATCGGCACCGATGCGGGCGGCTCGAGCCGCCGACCACCCGCGCATGTCGGCGTGGTCGGCTTCAAACCATCCTATGGCGCGATTCCCTACGGCCCTGGATTTGCCGAACCGTTCTGGCGCATCTCGGTGATCGCCCCGATCGCCGCCGATGTTGGCGATGCCCGGCTTGCCTTCGAGGCGATGGCCGGCGCCGATCCGCGCGATCCGGACTCGTTCGATGTCTGCTCGGCGGTTGAAGGGAAGCCATTGCGCGTGGCGTTCTCGCCGCGGCTCGGGCTCGACGTCGCGGTCGATGACGAYGTRAGCGCCGGACTGCGGCAGACGATCRATCGGCTCYGCGCCGGYGGCATGTCGATCGTCGACAAGGATCCGATCTGGCCTGCAGGGCTKGCCGAGGATGCCGTCATGCCGCTCCAGCATGCCGGGCTGGCGGCCCTCCATGGCGACGCCTTCCGCAGCGATCCCACGCAATTCGATCCCGACATTGCCAAGCAGATCGAGCGCGGCCTCGGCCTCAGCGGCGCCGACGTCGCTGGCGCGCTGGAGGCCAGCACGCGAATCGCACGCGCATTTGCAGCCTTGTTCACCGATGTCGATGTGCTGCTGACGCCAACCGTCCCCTGCGTTGCCTGGCCGTTCACGCAACTCGGCCCCGTCGAGATCGGCGGGMAACCGGCGTCGCCCCGCGCGCATGCGGTGTTCACGCCGTTCGCCAACCATGCCGGCGTGCCGGCGATCTCGATTCCCTGCGGCAAGAATGCARACGGCCTGCCATTCGGCCTGCAGCTGATCGCGGCACGAGGCCGCGACCGAATGCTGCTGGATGCCGCCGCCCAGGCGGAGCGGCTGCTCTCGTTCAGCCCTGCTCGAACTTCCTCGCCAACCTCGCCCGCGTGATGTGGCCGATCTGGTCGACGGCGTTGGCGATCTCGGTGTCCAGGTCGTTGCTGATCCGCCGCTCCATTTCGGCGATGACCGAGGCGCGGTCGGCATGCAACGCAAGCGCCACGATCAGCGGCATGCCGAACTTGTCACGATAGCGGCGGTTGATATCGGCGACGCGCTCGAACTCGGCCCGCGACAGCGACGTGAAGCCGAGCCGGCCCTGCTCGCCGATCGAGTCAGTCGTCATCTCGCCCGCCAGCGCCTCCCGCCCTGCCAGTTCCGGATGAGCGCGAACCAGTTTCAGCTTTTCGTCGCGGCTCATGCCGCGCACCACGTTCATGAGCGTCGTATGCAGCGCGTCGGCGGCATCGTCGAACGCCGACAGGCCCGCACGATAGGCACGATCGGCGATCTCGGGCGAATGCTCGAAAATGTCGCCGTAACGCTCGACGAACAGCACGCGCGACATCTGCGACGGGCGCCACGTGCCATCGGGCGGATGTGTCTTGATCCAGTGCCGGGCGATGTCGAGCCGGGTCGCGACCCAGACCTTGTCGTGGCTCATGATGTAATCGAGGAAGCGCGCCAGCGCGGCCGCGCGCCCGGGGCGGCCGACCARGCGGCAATGCAGCCCGACCGACATCATGCGCGGCGCGTCCGTGCCTTCAGCGTAAAGCGTATCAAAACTGTCCTTCAGATAGGCRAAGAACTGGTCGCCCGAATTGAAGCCCTGCGGCGTGGCAAAGCGCATGTCATTGGCATCGAGCGTGTAGGGCACGATCAGCTGCGGACCGTGCGGCCCCTGGATCCAATAAGGCAGCTCGTCGGCGTAGGAGTCCGCGCTGTAGAGGAAGCCCTGCTCGTTCAGGACAATGTCCAGCGTGTGCTCTGACGTGCGCCCCTGATAGAAGCCGAGCGGCCGCGCGCCGGTGAGCTCGGTGTGGAGACGGATCGCCTGCTCGATATGGGCACGCTCCTCAGCCTCTGAAAAATCGCGATAGTCGATCCATTTCAGCCCGTGCGAGGCAATCTCCCAGCCCGCTTCCTTCATCGCGGCCACGGCGTCCGGGTTGCGGGCCATGGCGGTGGCGATGGCGAACACGGTGACCGGCAGCTTGCGCGCGGTGAACATCCGCCACAGGCGCCAGAAGCCGGCGCGCGCGCCGAACTCGTAGATCGATTCCATGTTCATGTGACGCTGGCCCGGCCAGGGCGCCGCGCCGACGATCTCGGACAGGAACGCTTCCGAGGCGGCATCGCCGTGCAGGATATTGTTCTCGCCGCCCTCCTCGTAATTGATCACGAACTGCACGGCGATTCGGGCATCGCCCGGCCAGCGTGGATGCGGCGGCGTGCGGCCATAACCGACCATGTCGCGCGGATAGATGTCGGCGCTCATCTGTGTCAGCTCCCGCGATAGGTCGAGTAGCTCCAGGGCGTCGCAAGCAGCGGCACGTGGTAGTGCGCGCTTGCATCAGCGACGGCGAAGCGGAGCGGGATCAGGTCGAGGAACAGCGGATCATCCGCGGCGAGCCCATGGGCCTTGAAATAGGCGCCCATGTGGAAGGTCAGCATATAGGTGCCGCTCGCGAGGTCGTCACCGGCCAGCACCGGCTGATCGGTCCGCCCATCGGCATTKGTCCGGACCTGCTTGATGCGGCGCCAGGAGCCATCCGGCTCCAGCCTGTCGAGGTCAATCGCGACGTCGGCGGCAGGCTTGCCCCTCACCGTGTCCAGAATATGCGTGCTCAGCCGCCCCATGCGTATGTCCTTCTGCGATCCATCCGAAGATTATCAGCCGCCGGTTAAAGCTTCGAGGCGATTTGACGCTCACGAGACGCCTATCGGCTGGTCAGCCCGCCTCCCTGCCGAAGCGCTCGACCAGGAAGTCGATGAACAGCCGCACCTTCACCGACAGGTGCCGCGTCGGAGGATAGATCGCATAAAGCGCGAGCGGCGGCGCCGTGTAGTCGGCCAGGATCGCGGTCAGTGTGCCGCTCTCGAGCGCGTCTGCGGCGATGAAGCGTGGAATCAACGCGATGCCCTGCCCCTTGATGGCGACGTCGCGCAACACTTCGGCGTTGTTGACGCATAACGACCAGGCCGGCTGAATCCAATGATCGCCGTCGGGGCCGGTGAGCTTCCACTGGTTGCCGGTCAGCAGGAAGCCATAGGTGAGCGAGGTATGGCGRCGAAGCTGCTCCGGGCTGGCAGGCGTGCCATGCTGCGCCAGATAAGCGGGTGCGGCACAGATCACCCGCTCCACCGGCATGATCTTGCGCGCAACCAGGCTCGACGATTCCAGCTCGGCGATCCGCAACGTGACGTCGAATCCGTCCTGCACC
>BFBZ01000990.1_pt1 | contig 21047 bp, 12 predicted proteins | sample 1888401 | NCBI WGS metagenome assembly BFBZ01 (sample SAMD00112614, study PRJDB3348) | symbiont metagenome | host: Chara braunii | reverse complement strand
CCGGGCGGCCCCGGCGGCGGATTCGGCCCCCCCGGCGGTGGGTTCGGACCTCCGGGCGGGTTCGGCCCCCCGGGTGGCGGATTCGGCGGGCCGGGTGGCGGGCGCGGCGTGGAACTCGATCCGCTCGTGGGGCTGAACGACGCGAGCAAGCCGCTCCGGAGCAAGATCCTGGCGGTGCCCGCCCTCAAGGCGAAGTACCTCGCCAACGTAAAAACGATTGCCCAGGACGCCCTCGACTGGAAGAAGCTCGGTCCGGTCGTCGCGCAGTACCGTAAGCTGGTCGAAAAGGACGTGGAGACCGACACGCGCAAGCTCGACTCGTTTGCGGATTTCAAACGGAACACGGACGACGCGCCGCCCGCTGCCGCTCCGGGTGGCGGGTTCGGGCGAGGTGCGCACGGGATGAACATCCGGGCGTTCGCCGAGCAGCGCCAAAAGTACCTGCTTAACAACGCCGATGTGAAGAAGGCCACGCCGTAACGGGATCCGTGAAAGCACGCGCAACGGGCGGAGTGGAGCGATCACTTCCGCCCGTTGCGCGTGCTGGTGGTGAATCGAGCACGCGGAGCGTTTGCATGATCGGCGACGGTGCGTTCCACTCATCACCTGTTTGGGCGCAAGGAAGCCATCCGCGCTTCAATTCGGCCACAGCGGCGAGCTGCGGAGAAGCAGCGGATTGGTGGCGCCAATCTGAAAGAGCTGCACGGCTTCAATTCGGCCGCAGTGGTGAGCTGCGGAGAAGTCCGAGGCGTTCTCGAAGAGGATCGAAATTCCCTAGCTTCAATTCGGCCGCAGTGGTGAGCTGCGGAGAAGGCTTCGTGTCGAAACGCGTTTGGCGACAAGTGATCGTGGCGCCTTCTGCGAGCGGTTCACCATTTCGGATTACGCACGTCACCGTATCGCGAGAGATCGCATCACAACTCGCTATTGGATTTAGAGGTTACGGCTTGCGAGTAGCGGCACACCAAACCTCAGATACAAACGATAAATTGTCAATGACCTACGGTGATCAACCCACATCTGCGCAGTTCATCGCCTACCCTCTCGGGTGCATACATTATACCATCGAGTCCGCTGAGGTAGAATCCGATTAGGATCAACAAAAACCCGAGCCGCACTCGTTTTCTCACGGCTCTTACCAAATCGGATGGACCCATTTCGCATCCGTCTCGCCGCGGGTGGCTGGGATTTCATTACTCGCGGCATGCAACGAGAGTCACGGATCAAACCGATTTGCGATGTGCGGGCGTTTGAGCTCGTCTCAGTCGTTTTCGCTCTCGTCCGGTCTGACTTGACCCGTCCTTTGCGCAACACCATCACTAATAGCATCGTATCACGGTTCCGGCTGTTACCCACGAGAGGATCGAAGTGCAACGGATCACACGCGAGCAATCCCGGAAATACGCGTTCGACTGGCGGGACGAACCGCTCCTTCGGGTCGAGTGCGGCGAGCCCTTCGAGATCGAAACCTACGACGCCAGTACCGGCTACTTCAAGACGCCCGAAGACAAAGCGGTTCCCGGTCGGCGCCCCGGGTTCGACCGCACCCCGCCGACGGCCAACCCGATCGGGGGACCCGTCTATCTCAACGGCGCGGAACAGGGGGACGTCCTCGTCGTCACGCTCGACGACATCGTCGTGGACGACTACTCGTGGACCGCGATCGGCCCGCGGCGCGGACCGCTCGGGGAATCAACCCGCTGGCCGGAGCTGTCCGGCGATTACACCACGAAAATCTTCAAACATACGGCCGGGGCGAGCGGCACCACCCGCGACGGCACCCTGCACTTCAGCGACACGATCCGGTGGCCGATCACGCCGTTCGTCGGGACGCTCGGCGTGTGCCCGGACCGGGAAGTCGCCACGAGCCTCGACGGCCAGGGGCCGTGGGGCGGGAACCTGGACGTTCGCGACGCGGCCGTGGGCAACCGTATTTACCTGCCCGTTTACCACCCCGGCGCGCTCTTCAGCCTGGGCGACGTTCACGCCAGCCAGGGCGACACCGAGTTCACGGGCACTGCGGCCGAGACGAAGGCGACGGTGCGCGTGACACTGGATCTGGTGAAGCAGAAGCGCATCCCCTGGATGCGGATCGAACGGGCCGGTAGCGGGCACAGCGCCGGCGCGCGCTCTGCGGACGAACCGGGATCGCTCATCTCCGTGTTCGCGGATAAACCACTGGAGGCCGCCGTCGAAACCGCAACACTCAATTTGATGGACTGGCTCATCACCGATTACGGCTTCACCCCGACCGACGCGTACTGTCTCGTGAGCACGTGCCCGGACTTCCGTATCAACGTGTATCAGATGTGCAAGATCGGGCGTTTGAGCTACGTCGCGGGGGCGGAGATACCGAAACGGTATCTCGTTACGTAAAGCTCGGTGTCATCTGTCAGGTGCAAGTCATCGTGTAGCCCAGCGGGTCGGAATGCAAATCCACACGATCTGATGGCTTGGCAACAAGCACCCGAGGCATCCCGCACAAATCGCCGAAACGACCGCGACGTGTCGGACCGAAGCGCACACGGTGATGGGGGTCTACTTGACGCGATTCGGGCGGCACCACGTCGATCACAAGACAGCAGCGGACCCAAAGCAAGAGGCGGTGGCAGACCTGCGTTTCGGGAGTCGTTCCCGTAGCCTCCCGAAACCCGTCCGTCGGAAGTAGCGGCGGAGCTTTACCGTCGCTAGAGCGTTTTCAGGAAATATGTAGCGGGTCTGACTGCCGCCAAGTCCTTGTTTTCGAGCGATTCGGCTCACCAAAACGCTACATATTTCCTGAAAACGCCCTAATCGGCGTTCTTCCTTCCACCCGCCCCGTGCATTTGCCAAGTACGATAACAGCGTCATTCCTGCTCTTCGCGCTTCCGAGGGGCCGGACCACTGTCTCCGCCTGGTACGGGCGGGGGCGTCGGTTTCGCGAGTTGCTGGAGGGCCGCGGCGTGCGCCTGAAACTCGGGCGCGTCGATGAGCGTGGCGAGCAGGTCGCGGAGGGCCGCGGCCTTGTCGGCCTGCCGCCCGACCTGGGTGGCCAGGGTGCGAGCCTCGATCTCCGTCGGCAATCGCCCCAGCGCGGCCATGAACACACCCTCGACCCGCCGCCGGTCCGCAACGCCATCGGACGACAGGTCGCGGATGAGCGACTTAAACCGATCCGGGACACCTACCGAGGCCGCGAGACCTGGGGCAGCGGGATCGGACGGGACCCGGCTCGGTAATTCCGAAGGGCCGGTCGATGGGGTTGGGCTCTTCCCCAACGGAGCGGGCTGAGGACTCGGGTTCGGCTGGGGCACCGGGGATTCATACGGAGCCGGGTGCAAAGGTTTGCCCGGCTTCGGCCCCTCTTTCGGCGCCTCTTGCGACGCGGGCAGGCGGCCCCAGAAGGCGAACGCGGAGTCCAGGATCCGCGAGTTGGGGCCATTTGGCCTCCAGACCACGTATTTGGTGACGAGGTATGACCCGTCGGGGCTGAACCGGATCGTCCGGAAGTTGCGGTTCGTCTCCTTGTCGACCGTGCGGGCGACTTCTCGGCCCGTGGCCGCGTCCCAGATCACCACCTCGGTGGCGGCCGCCACCTCGTCCTGCTCCTGACTGCCTTCGGGGGACCAACCGGTCGCCGCAGCGACGTGCTTCCCGTCGGCCGAGTAGGCGATCGCGGTGATCGGCAACTTGGTCCGGCCGAGCCGCAACCGCTCGCGGCCGGTGGCCAGGTCGATGACGATCGCCTCCCCCCCGTTGGTTGCGAGCAGCGTCTTCCCGTCGGGGCTCAGGCCACAGTCGGCATCCGCTGGTCCGAACCCCGGAACCCGGAACCCGACCGGCTTCCCGGCAACGCCGGTGATCGGGTCGATCAGCGTGAACTTGTACCCGTCGAGCTGGGGCCCGTCTGGCGATTCTTTTACCGGATATTCTGTTTTCAAGACGAATCGCCCGCCCGCTGCGAGCACCACCTCCGGCGCTTGCTGGCCCTGGCCCGTCCAGGTGACAACCGGCCAACCGAGCTCCTTCTGTGTTGCCAGGTCCCACACGGCGATTTGAAAGTCGCGCCTTGTCGTTTCTTTTACGAACGGCTGATCGCCGCGCCCGGGGCTTGCCGGCGTCGCGTCCCGCCAGCACAGAGCGATCAGTCGCGTGCCGTCCGGGCTGAACGCGACCTGCCGGGCTGTGATCTTGGCAGTCGGCCAGAACGCCGCCAACACCTTGCTGGTCGCAGCGTCTCGGAGCTTCACGCCGTTCCCCTTCTCGACCGTCGCGATCCGCTTACCGTCGGGCGCGAGGGCCACGTCGAGGATCTCGTTGGGGGACTCTATGTCCTCCGATGTTCCGGTGCCGAGATCGTAGCGCTTGGCCGAATTACCGGTTGACAGAATCAGGACCTTCCCGTCGGGCGAAATCTGCCGCAGCGTCCCCCACGGCGGGGCTTCCCGGGCCAGCGGCCACGCCTCGGTCGGGGCGGCCGGCTCGTCCTTCGCCTTCGGGGGCGCCACCGCGGGTGAGCCCGCCGCCACCCCGGTCGCCTTCGTCGGGGGTGGGTCTTCGACCCGAGCCACCGGTACATCCCAGTTGGCCCACACCACCCCGGCCGAGACGGCCACCGCGGTGGCGGTGACGGCCCCGAACCACCATCGTGTGCGATCCATCGCGAGAACTCCTTGTGTCAGTTTGACTGCCGGTTGCCCGACCATCCCGGTGGCCGCCGTTGCCCCTTCGCGGACGAATGCGACCGCCGCCCGGACCACCCGGGCGATAGCCTCCGGGGCCAMCCCCATCGGCCCACTCACGACCGCCAGAACACCGACCGGAAGTGTTACACCGCGGCGCGTCAGGCGGTCGCGAAGCCGCCTCCGGGCCGCGGCCAGCCGAGATTCGACCGTCCCGGTCGGACACCCGAGTTGCCTTCCCGCCTCGGCCGCGGTTAGCCCCTCCAAGTAGCACAGCACGACCGCCCGCCGACACCGCTCCGGCAAGCGGTCGATCTCTTCATCCAACACGGCCAACTCGTCCGCCCGCTCCACTGGGTTGGGGGCCGTGGGGCACGGAGGATCAACCGTGAGAGGTTCCGTCGGGCGTCGGTTCCGAGCCAGCCGCGTGGCGATTCGCACGGCGACCCGGTGCAGCCACATGGGGAGGGCCCTGCCCCGCGAGACGCTCCCGGCTTTCCTTGCGAGAACGAGGAACGTGGCCTGGAAGGCGTCCTCGGCGTCCTCGGTGTTACCGAGTGCCCGCCGACACACCCCCAGGACGATCGCTCCGTGCCGCCAGACGAGCAGTTCAAACGCGGCATCGTCCCCCCGGACAAACCGGGCGAGGAGGTCCGTATCGGTGCCGTCCCCGGACGGATCGGCCCGCCGTAGTCGACGCACGAGTGTCGATAGCTTGATTCCTGCCATCTCGGCCTCCGTACCTGCCCACCCAAATATAAGAGACACGAGAGGTTTGCCCCCAGCGCGCAATTCCGCTGTCGCGCGGAAGCGTTCCCGCCGCTCGACGGGGAATTGTGGCACGAGTGCGACGTGTTTCGAGCAGACATCGAACGCAAGCTACTGGGGAAACCATGACTTACAATAAAATCGAATCCCAAACCGAGCGACCCCACAACCATTGCGGCCCGGATACACCGACAAGCCCAAGGTGCTCCGAGGCCTTTTGCGTTCTTCGGTCACATCGACCTGGGCTAGAAGTCATTTTGGTATCGCCCCGATACGTGATCGGTTCGTAACGGATGGGAAACGGGGCCGAACGGTCCAAAACCGTGGAAAACGGCTCTCGGCGAGCGAGTCGGAAAGCCTGGAACTTACGGGGATTCGTTGCCTTTCCGACCATCGTTACTGATGTGCGAGATCGGGCGCCTCAGTGCGCGCTCTGAAGAGTACCGATCGGTCCGATTTCTCGATTCGAAGCGGCGTCAGTAGGTGGGGGGATACGGTTTGCCGATGAGCTCTTCCCAAGCGGCCCGTTGCTCGGGTGTGAGCAGTTCCAAGATCCGCTCCACCGCCCGCGTTCGTGCGTCCTTGTCCCCACCAGGGGACTGTTTCTTCCAGGGCTCGTCGGCCAGGATTTGCCGGATCTGCTGCCGGAGCGCGTAGAGTTTGAGCGGTTCGAGAACTTCCGGGTCGTTGAACACCCACGGCAGGCGCGTCTGGATCGAGATCTGGTGCAGGCGGACGCGCTGTTGCGCGGTCAGCGACCGGATCAGTTCGATCTTCACGTCCGTGCTGGGGTCAAAGAACCGCGGCGGCCCCCGATCGAGTGGCCCTTTTCCTGGGACCTTGTCGGGCGACCCCTTCCCCGGCCCTCTATCGGGCGAGGTCGGGAACGCCTGGTCGACCCGCCGCACCTGCTCGGGGGTGAGCTTCAGTTCGGCGCGGACCTGCGCGTCTTTCATCAGAAAGGCCGAATGCGCCTCCCACCTCAGGTCCTGATCGGCGAGCAGACTCTCGACCCGGGCCACGACCCGGGTCAGTTCCGCACGGACCTTGGGGTCGGTGTGCCCGCCCGCGAGGAGCTGGCGCGAGTTCTCCAGGGCCGCCAGAAGGAGCCGGCGGCGGGGGCCCTGGAGCGGTCCCGCCGTGCCCATTTCCTCCTCACTGATCCGGAGGACGAGGTCGCCCAGTTCTTTCGCGCGGAGGAACCGCTGGTTCGCCTCGTCCGCCCGCGCGCGCTCGGCCCGTGCCGCGGCGTCCGCTTCCTTCCGCGCCTGTTCTTCGGCCCGCGCGTGCCGGTCGGCCTCCTGTCGCGCCGTTTGGAGGGCGCTGAACGTGCGCCGCGTTTCGGCCTGCTCGCCCGCGACGAGTACCGCCGCCACACTCGATGCGAGCCCCACCACCACGAGCGAAGCGAGAACCGTTGCTACCGTCGCCGGGTGCCGCCCGGCCCACCGCTTGGACCGGTCCCAGACCGACGGGCGCCGGGCCAGGACGGGGTGCCCGGCCAAAAAGCGGTCCAGGTCGTCGGCCAGTTCGCGCGCGGTGGCGTACCGGTCCCGCGGTTCCTTCTGCAGCGCTTTGAGCAGCACGGTTTCGAGATCTTGCGGGAACGCCGGGTCCCCGGCGCTCGGGGGCGGAGGGTCGTCGCTGGTGATCTGGCGGAGGAGAACCGCGGGCTCCTCGGCCGGGAACGCGGGCCGCCCGGTGGCGAGTTCGTAGACCGTGGCCGCCAGGGAGTACACGTCGGTCCGGTGGTCGAGGCGCCGGCGGTCGCCCGCCGCCTGCTCCGGGCTCATGTACCGCAGGGTGCCGACCGCGCCGCCGGTGTGCGTGACGGCCGGCCCGTCGGCCAGTTGCGCGAGGCCGAAATCGGTGACCCAGACGTGGCCGTGGGTGTCGAGCAGCAGGTTCGCGGGCTTGACGTCGCGGTGAACGACGCCGCACTGGTGGGCGTGGTCCAGCGCCCGGGCGACCTGCGCCCCGAGCCGGGCGATCTCGCGGTAATACGCCCCGCGGTCCGATTTCGACAGCGCGACGAGCGGGGCAACGGCCGAATCCGAGGGTCGGGGGGCGTCGGGAACCGCGCGGACCCGAACCGGGTCGTCCAGCGGGGTCACTGCGGGCGCGTAGGAGCGGGTCTCACCGAGCGGCGCGGGGGGCGCGGTGGACGCCCCGGCCGCCAACGTGTCCAGGGAGGCGCCGTCGACCAGGCGCATGGCGTAGTAGTGGACGCCGCGGTCCTCCCCGACCGCGTAGACGGCAACGATGTGCGGGTGGGCGACGGCCGCGGCCGCCTGGGCCTCGACCGTGAACCGCTGGAGGCGGGTCCGGTCGGCCGCGAGCGCCGCGGGCAGCACCTTCACCGCGACCCGCCGGTTCAGGGCCGGCTGCCGGGCCTCGTACACCACGCCCATGCCACCGCGTCCGATCTCCCGGACCAGTTCGAACTCTCCGAGTCGGTCGCCGCGCCGGAGCCCCGTTTCGAGCCGCGGCGCACTCGGCCCCGGTCCCGAAAGGGCCTGAACCCCGCTGCGCAGCATGTCGATGCTGTCCAGGTAGACGTCGAGCAGCGGTGCCAGTTCCGGGTGCCGGCTCAGGTACGCGCACCGGTCGGGGCGCCGGCCGCTCTCCCATTCGGCCTGGTACTCTTTTACGAGCGCCAGTACGCGGGGGTCGTCACCCGAGTCGCTGTCGATCGGGAACGGTACCGAACTGTCGTCCGCTCGGTTCACGGTCCGCCTCCCACTTCCACTCGCAACCGGGCGAGGGCGCGCAACCAGAGCTTTTCCACACTGTCCACGCTGCGCCCCATCCGCTCCGCGACCGCCGCGAACGGGAGCGCCTCCAGGTGCCGCAGCACGATCACCTCGCGGTAATCGGCGGGGAGCCGGCCGAGCGCGTCGGCGAACAGCACCGCCTGTTCGCGCCGCGCCGCGGCCTCACTCGGACTGGCGCCCGGGGCGGCGAGCCGCTCGGCGAGCATGCACGAGGACCGGTCGATACCGGCCCGCAGGTCCTGTTCGAGCCGCGGGTCCCGGGCCTGGGTTCCGAAATAGCGACGGAGCGTGTTCGCGAGCACCCCGGACAGGATCTGCCGGAGCCAGGCGACGAACTCCGGCTCCGTCGTCCCGCGGAACGCGGGGAAGTGGCGGTGCGCTTCGAGGAAGACGTCCTGGACGAGGTCGGCCGGATCCAGTTTCCCCTGAAGGCGCCGGCCGATCTCGACCCGGGCGAGTAGCGTCAGGTAGTTCATGTACCGAGCCAACAGGCCCCCGAACGCGGCGTCGCCGGTGCGCGCGTCGCGGAGCAGTTCGTCCAGTGCGTCCGAACTCGAATCGATCATACGCGGCTCCCGTCCGGCGTCCCAGAGAATAAACGGAAGGCACCGAACGTAACGACGCGGGCGCGCCAACTCGGCGCGCCTCTCCACGCCGCCGAACTTAGATCAGACGATTGCGGCCCCGCCGCCCCACAGCTCACCGTCTGCTCAAAGAAGAGCCCCCCCGACGCCGCGCACCTCAGGAGCAAATCGGAGGGTAACTGAATCCCGAACCGAACCGCCGGAAAATCACATGAGATCCGGCGCCCGAAGGCCGTCCGCACTCAGCCCGTTCTCACGGCGGATTCCCGAACCACGGCGTTACCCAAGTGTACGGCCCGCATACCGCTCGCGGGCCGCATCCACGCACCGGTGCTACGTGATCACCGATGACATCGCGCCCCTCCTGTGCGACGGTCGGCTCCCCCTGCCCGAGGCGCTCGACGCTGTCGAACCCGTTGTCCGGGCCGTGCCCGACGGGCTCCGCGCGACCCGGTTCTCCTACTGCAGTTCCTCTTACGTTGCGCCGACCGCGTCGCTCCCTGTCAGTTGAGGGCCGGCCTTCTCACACGGACGTCGGAAAAGATCTGACAACCGGCTCCCCGTTACGCGCAGTCATTCGCCCCATTTTACCCGAGGCTCCTATGCGTCCGTCCGTCCCACACTCGCGCCGATCGGCGTTCACGCTGATCGAGCTGCTCGTCGTCATCGCAATCATTGCGATCCTGATCGGGCTCCTGCTCCCCGCCGTCCAGAAGGTGCGCGAGGCCGCCGCCCGCATGAGCTGCCAGAACAACCTCAAGCAACTCGGCCTGGGGCTGCACAACTATCACGACAGTAACCAGTACTTCCCGTCGGAGTACAGCCCCACCGGCACCGATCCGGCACCGTACAACTGGGTGCTGGCCATTCTGCCGACCATCGAACAGGGCAACCAGTACGCGGCGATCGTGACGAACGGCGGCGGGGTCGCCGCGGCCGGACCGGTCAAGATCTTCCTCTGTCCGAGCCGCCGCTCGACCTCCGTCGGGGCGAAGATCGATTACGCCGGCGCGTACAACGGCGGTATCAGCGAGTACATGGTGACGAACTACGTCAGCACCGCCAGCGGCAACCTGTCCGTTCTGAACAACGCGAAAGTGACTCTGACCGTCGTGACCGGCGGGGCCGGCACGTCGAGCACCCTCCTCCTGGCCCACAAGGTGATGATCCCGGCGAATTACAGCGGCGGAAGCGGGAACGACCCCGGTTACGCCACTCTGCCGTATTCGTGTGACCACATGCGGTGGGCCGACGGGTACGGGGGCGGGAGCAGCGCCGGGGTGGGGTACACGCAGGACGGTCCGAATGTGGACGAGAACCACTTCGGTGGTCCGCACTCGGGCGGCTCCCCGGTCCTCTTTGCGGACGGTTCGGTGCGCCAGTACCAGTACGGGTACACCGACTCGTCGGGCATGAACGACGACGCCATCTTCCAATCACTGTGGGCGTACAACCGCGGGTACCTCGTGACCGCACCGTAACTCGAGTGAACAGACCGAATAGGGACCGGACCGCGCGAACCATATGCTGCGCGGCCCGGTCCCTACTCGACATCCGCCATGAAATCCGGCGCCGGTCGCGGCTCTACTCTCACCGCGTTCTCACGGCGGTTTTTYGTGCCGGAGCGTTACCTCAATGGTACGGCCGTTTGGCCACAGCGCGCCGGTCACGACCGACGGAGAATAAGAGATGCGTTTCTCGATCGTTCTGATCGCCACAGGGCTCGTCTCCGCAGCGGTCATCCAATCGTCGCCGACATGGTTCACCACGACCGGTGGGCGACAACAGACCGCCAAAGAGGCGCTCCGCGACTCGAACGACCGGCGCCTCAACCTCGATGAAGAAGGCGAGACGATTCGGCAGCGCTCCGCACTGACCGAGGATGTTGCGGCCCGCCTGTGTGACGGTCAACTCACCCTACCCGAGGCGGTCGACGCGATCGAGCCCCTGGCCCGAGCCGCACCCGAATGGTTCCACTCGGTCCGGCTCTCTTATCAGGGCTTCTCACAGGTCTCCCCGACCGCGACCGAGCGCGAGGTGATCACCACCTACCTCCTGCACAAGATCGAACAACGGGCGGACCAGGCACGGGAGCGCGGGGACACGTCCCGAGCGACCACGATCTCGGCCCGCCGGGTCGAACTCGAGCGCCGAGCCGAGCCCTCTCAACCGTTTCCGACACGAATCCAGGTCGGCACGCATTGAAACCGCATGCAGGCCCGAAAAAAGTCCGACACCGCCCGCGAGCGGTGTCGGAGTGCCGACCGCATTCCGTTCAACTCATTCGTTCAGAGTGCGCCAGCTTCGGCTTCGCGGACTTTGCGCCAAACGCGTCCGACGTTTCGAGATCCCGCACCCGCGCGGCCAGAACGGCCTCGGTCACTTCGACTTTCGCCTGGCACCGGGGGCAGGTCGGATAGAAGGCGATGATCTTCCCGAGATGAGGGCGCTTCGCCGGTCCTCGCTGAACGGGCGTCTGTTCAAGATCGAACAGGAAACCGGTTTGACAGTGCCAACAGGTCGCGCGGAAATTCATATTGTGCCCTCGGCTTGAGGCAATTCCCCTCCGCTTCAGTAACGACCGCTGCCGAAAAACCGCCGCGCCGCGAAAAAACAATGAGAATTCCGACACGTCGCATCCCATTTCATGACCGCCGCCCGCCGAAGTCTCGGTGCCGGCTCGGTACGGATAGTCCCTGGCCGTCTTGAGTTACGGGTGGCCGTTGTGGCCGCGTGCGCCAGCCGTTATCGCGACACCGGCACGGCGTAGTACACACAACCGGCGAAGTAAAAGCGCCACTCCTCACGCGGGCCGAAGTTTCCTCCGTTGGCCCCCATGTCTGGGCCGTCGAACTGGACCACACGGACGATTTCCAATGTTGCGAACTCGTGCGCGCCGTCGGGGGCCGAGTGCGCGACGCGGAACCGGGTGCCGGGTTCGAGGCGTTCGACCTGCCTCGGAGCCGCGGGGCGCCCCGGGCGCGGTCCGCTCGATGCGAGCCACCCGATCGCACCACCGAGTGCGAATACCACCAATAGCGGTAAGCTTCTTCTCACGGCTCCTCCGCTGAGCGTTCAACATTACAGTTGCTCTCACAGCGCTATCGCAGCGCGCAAAAAGATAATTTTCATCAATTACACCATTTTCCGATCACCACTCGGAGCCCTGTTTCAATGGAATCCGACCGCGGGCACAGGTTGCCAGACAGACAGACCATGAGCGCTGCGGGAGGAGAGAGAGCGCAATCTTCAAGAGCGTAACGTTGACGTGCCGACGCTGTGAGCAATCGATTTCCGCGCCAAATGTTGACCCGACAACTGAGTCGCCTTAAGCTCGTGATCGGTTTCGAACCGGCTACTGCGCCGGAGCGGGCGCGCTCGGGAGGACTTGCGTTGAATTGGCTGGCCCACGCGTTCCTGTCGAAGCCCGACATCGAGTTCCGCCTCGGCAACCTTTTGGCGGATCTCGTGAAGGGGCGAGATCGGGCGGCGATGTCGGCCGGGTTCCTCGACGGCGTGCGGCACCACCAGGTGATCGACGCCTTTACCGACACCCACCCAGTCGTTCACCGCAGTCGGGCGCGGATCGGTGGCGACTACCGTCACGCCACGGGTATTCTGATTGACGTCTTCTACGACCACTTCCTCGCTCTCGACTGGGAGCGCTATTCGGCAGAACCGTTGGAGGCGTTTACCACGCGACTGTACGACGACATCCGGGCAGGAACATTTCATTTCCCCGAAGAAGCCCGGGCGGCACTGGAGCGAATGATCCGCGAAGACCGACTCGGTTCGTACCGCCGTCTGGACGGCATTGAAGCGGCCTTGCACCGGGTGTCGCTCCGGCTCGCCGAGCGGATCGGCCGGGACCTGGGGCTCGAGCGGGGAGTGTCCGAGTTGGTCGCCCACTTTGAAGAACTGCGTGGCGATTTCACCGAGTTCTTCCCGCAACTCCAGGCGCACGCGAGCTGAAGACCGTCACCCCGAAATCCCGGGACTCAAATTGAGCCTTCGCCGATCAACTTATCCGCTCATCAACCCTCCGGACCACAGCAACTCATACGACGGCTGGCATCGTAGTCATCACTCCGCGTGATGTCCCCGGCCCTTTGCGGCTCTGATACACGAACTTGGTGATGAGGTCCCCTTGAAGCGAACCCGGCCCGCAAGGGCCGCGGGTGGCGCGTGAAGCGACCGAGGCACTCGACCCACGGGCCCTGCGGCCCGGGTTCGCCTCATTTCAAGAGGCCCTCTGCGCTCCCATAACCCGCCTTCGAACTCGAGCCGAGACATGACCCGGCTGAAATGAGAAAATCGGCGCTACACACCCGCATCCGTTCGCATCCAGTCCTAACAGGAGGCTCTCATAACCGTGAACGGACCCACCGACACCGGCGAACGACCGCTGGCGCGATACCGCGACTACCTCCGGGTCCTTGCGCGCCTCCATCTGAGCACCCGCTTGCGGGTCAAGGTCGATGCTTCCGACATCGTTCAGCACGCGATCTTGCACGCGCACGCGAACCGAGGGCAGTTCCGCGGCGGGACCGAAGCCGAGTGGCTCGGGTGGCTCCGGGCCATTCTGGCGAACACTCTCGCGGGCGCGGTCCGCGAATTCGAGACCGCGGCCCGCGACCTGGACCGGGAGCGGTCCCTGGAGGCCGAACTGGAGTTATCCTCGACCCGATTGGAGCGCGTCCTCGCAGCCGATCAGTCTTCTCCGAGTGAGGGGGCGATGCGGGGGGAAGAACTGCTCCGCCTGGCGACCGCACTGGGCCGGTTGCCTAACGACCAGCGCCGGGTCGTGGAGCTGCACCATCTCAAGGGGCTCACGGTTGCCGCGGTGGCAGCGGAGATCGGGCGCACGCGCCCCGCGGTGGTGGGGTTGCTGTTCCGCGGACTGAAGCGGCTCCGCGAACTCCTGGCCGAAGCTTCGGAGAGTGCCGCATGACGCCCGATCCCACCGACCGCGACGACCGGCTCAACGAAGTGCTGCTCGCCTACGTGGAAGCGTGCGAGAGCGGCCGAGAACCGGATCGCGCCGAACTCCTCACCGCCCACCCGGACCTTCGGGACGACCTCGCGGCGTTCTTCACCGGCCGCGACGAGATCGAGCGCCTCGCCGGTCCCGTGCGTAACCACAACCGGCACACAGTGGATGACGCGCCGGAGAACCGTTCCGTGCCCGACAGCGAACTCGGCCGGCTCGGTGACTTTCGGCTCGTCCGCGAGGTCGGACGGGGCGGGRTGGGGGKGGTGTACGAGGCCGAGCAGCTCTCGCTGCGCCGCCGGGTGGCCCTCAAGGTGTTACCGTTCGCATCGGCTGTCGATCCGCGCCGGCTCCAGCGGTTCAAGAACGAGGCGACCGCCGCAGCCCATTTCCGGCACGAGCACATCGTGCCCGTGTACGCCGTCGGGTGCGAGCGCGGGGTCCACTACTACGCGATGCAGTTCGTTGACGGTCAGAGTCTCGCCGCACTCATCGCAGAACTCCGACGAACGACGGCCGCGCTGACAACGGCCCCGGCACAAAGCACAGCTCCCGTCGCACGGCTCTCCACGGAACGCACCGCCGGCGGCCCCGCACATTTCGGCTGGGTTGCGGGATTGGGCCGCCAGGCCGCGTTGGCACTCGAACACGCCCATCAGGCGGGAATCGTTCACCGCGACGTCAAGCCCGGCAACTTGCTCCTCGACCCGGGCGAACGGCTCTGGGTTGCGGACTTCGGGCTCGCCCAGGTGGCCGGCGACTCCGGGTTGACCATTTCAGGAGAACTTCTGGGCACGCTCCGTTATGCGAGCCCCGAACAGGCGCTCGGTCAACGTGGGGTGGTCGATCACCGCAGCGACGTGTATTCGCTCGGGGCGACGCTGTACGAACTGCTCACGCTCCGCCCGCCGTGCGACGGGCGCGACCGGAACGAGTTGCTCCGGCAGATCGCCGACCACGACCCGCCCGCGCCGCGGTCGATCAACCCCGCGATCCCCGTGGCGCTGGAAACGATCGTCCTGAAGGCGCTCCGCAAGGACCCGGCCGACCGCTACCCGACGGCGCAGGAGTTCGCCGACGACCTCCTGCGGTTCGTCGAGCGCAAACCGATCCGCGCGCGGTGCCCCGGCTTCGCGGAGCGTTTCCGAAGTTGGGCGCGCCGACACCCGGCCGCGATTCTGGTGGGCGCCGCGGTGCTGCTGCTCGTCACGGCCGGGTCGGTGCTGAGCGCCGCACTGGTCGGCGCGGAGCAGGAGCGCACGCGGATCGAACAGCGCCGGGCCGAAGAGGCGTACCAGCGCGAGCGCCTGCGGGCCGAGGAGGCCGAGGCCCGGTTCGTACTGGCCCGCCGGGCGGTCGATGAGCTGTTCCGCGTCAGCGAAGAAGAACTCGCCGACCGGCCCGGAATGGAGATGCTCCGCACACGCGTGCTGCGGTCGGCGCTCGCCTACTACCAGGAGTTCCTCGTCGAGCGCCGCGACGACCCGAGTGCCCGGGCCGAACTGCTCGAAACGACACAGCACGTCGAGAAGATCCTGGCCGACCTCGCCGTGCTACGGGCCGCGACTCACTTCTACCTGCTGTGCCAGCCGGTCGTTCTCGACGACCTGAAGCTGACCGCACAACAGCGCGCGGTGATGAAAGACCTGACCGCACGGGTGGGCAAGGAGTGGATGGAATCGTTCCGCGATATCGGACTCGTATCGCCAGCCGAACGCGGGCGGCGTTCGGTCGCGCAGGCGCGGAACAACGAGGCGGAACTCAACATTCTGCTCACCCCCGAGCAACAGGTCAGACTCCGGCAGATCGGGTTACAGTCCGAAGGGCCTGGCGCGTTCCGCGATCCCGAAGTCGCGGCGAAACTCGCGCTCACCCCCGGGCAGCGCGAGCGCGTCCGCGTCATCGAGGACGATGCGGCCTACGGCTGGATGCGCGGGACCAATCGCGGCGCCCCACCCGAAGCAAAAGGGCAATCGACAAACGAGCGCCTCCTCGCGGTTCTGACCGACACCCAAGTACGGACCTGGCGCGCGATGACCGGCGCGCCGATCAAGGGGACGCTCGCTCCCTTCGGCGCACCATCGGCGCCGAAAAAGGCAGAATTAACCACAAAGGCACAAAGGACACAAAGAAGACATAAGCCGAGATAAGAGTCTTCGAAATTCAATAGTTACCTATGTCTTCCTCTGCATTGTTCTTTTTTGTGTCCTTTGTGCCTTTGTGGTTAATTCTGCTTCTCTTCTGCTTCACGAACTTCGGGAGAAGCTTCTATGCGTGGACGATTCCCGTTTCGCCCCGTCGCGCTGAGTGGCGCACTTCTGATGCTCGCGCTCCTCATCGGCCGCGCCGGCCCGGACCCGCGGGCCGTGGCCGATGAGCCCAAAGCCGACGACCTGAAGGGCACCTTTGGCTCCACGAAGGTGTGGACGATCCACCTCGAAATCCCCGCGAAGGAGTTCGACGCGCTGCCGCCGGCCTTCGGTGGCGGCTTCGGCCCGCCCCCCAAGAAGGTCGAGAAGAAGGACGACAGGACACGAGAGAGCGAAAAGAACCTCTTCGGTACCGACTTCCCGTGGGTGGAAGCCGACTTCACAGCGGGCGGAAAGACGCTCAAGAAGGTCGGGGTGCGGTACGCGGGTGACATCACCTACTTCGTCTCCGCCGGTGGCCTGAAGCGCCCCTTGAAGATCGCGTTCGACAAGTTCTCGGACCAGCAGTTCGAGGGGCTCTCGGCGGTACAACTCCACGCGATGCCGCTCGACCCCTCCAACGCCCGCGAGGCGCTCGCGTACTCGGTCTTCCGCGCGGCCGGTGTGCCCGCGCCTCGAACGGCGTTCGCAGAGGTGCGGCTCACGGTGCCGGGCAAGCACGATAAGGAGTACCTCGGGCTCTTTACCGTCGTCGAGAACGTGGACGCCCGGTTCTTCGCCGACCGGTTCGGCTCCGACAAGGGCCTCTCGATGAAGCCGTTCCGCGTCCGCGGCATCGACGCGCTGGGCGACGACTGGGAGCGCTACAAAGGGCAGTACCAGCCGCAGCGAGCGGCCACGAAGGATGAAGCGAACCGGGTGATCGAGTTCGCGAAGCTCGTGAACCAGTCGTCAGATATTGAGTTCGCGAAACAGATCAGCTCGTTCATCGATGTGGACGCGTTCCTGCGGTTCCTGGCCGCCAATGCTCTCACATCGAACCTGGAGAGCTTCTTCGTCCTCGGCCACAACTACACGCTCTACCTCGACCCGAAAACGAACAAGTTCCACTTCATCCCCGGGGATCTGGAGTTCTCGCTGGCGAACTTTCTGTTGATGGGTTCGCCGGAACAGTTGATGGACCTGAGCGTGACGAAGCCGTACCCGGGCGACAACAAGCTCCCCGACCGGTTACTCGCCATCAAGGACGTGAACGCGCGCTACCAGAAGTTGCTCAAGGAACTCACTGCAACCGCCTTCACGAAGGAGCAACTCCTCAAGGACGCTGAAGCGATCGACCGGGTCACGAAACCGATTCGCGAAAAAGGCACGAAGGCGGCAGCGGCGCGCAAAGACCCCGCGCCCGGGTTCGGCGGACCGGGCGGGATGGGGCCGCAACCACCGGACATCAAGACGTTCGCCGAAAAGCGGACGGAATCCGTCGCGGCGCAGGTCGCGGGCACGAGCAAGGGCTACGTTCCGCAATCGTTCGGGTTCGGTCCCCCGCCCGGCGGTGGAATGGGCGGTAACATCCAGCCCGTCGATGAGAAATCGTTCCGCGACACGGTTCAAGTTCCGCCGGAGTTCGATGCCACGCTGTTCGCTCTGCCGCCCCGGGTGAACTACCCGGTGGCAATCGCGTGCGAACCAGGTGGGGCCGTATACGTCGCGGTAGACGAGCAGGGTTCGCTCGGGCGCACGCCCGGCGGCGGAAAGATCCTCCGCTGCGTGGATAAAGACGGCGACGGCAAGGCTGATGAGGTCACCACGTTCGCGAAGGTCGATCMCCCGCGCGGCGTGACCTACCGCAACGGCAAGGTGTGGGTCATGCACCCGCCGACGCTCTCGGTTTTCGAGGACACCAATGGCGACGGCGTGGCCGACAAGAGCCGGGTACTCGTGACGGGCCTGACCACCGATCAGGTTACCATCCGCGGCGGGGACCATACCACCAACTGCGTGCGGATGGGTATCGACGGCTGGCTCTACATCGGCGTCGGCGACTACGGCATCAAGGAGGCGAAGGGCACGGACGGCAAGACGATCGCCCTCCGCGGCGGCGGCATCGTGCGCGTGCGGCCCGACGGCACCGACCTGGAAATCTACTGCACGGGGTTGCGGAACCCGTTCGACCTCGCCATCGACCCGTTCATGAACATCTTTACCCGCGACAACACCAACGACGGCGCGGGGTGGGACACCCGCGTGAGTCTCCTGAAACAGTCCGCGCTGTACGGCTACACACAACTGTTCGCCAACTTCACCGACGAGATCATGCCGGCGCTCGGCGTGTACGGCAACGGCGGCGCTACTGGTGGGTTGTTCGTACAGGACCCGCGCTGGCCCGCGCAGTACCGCAACACGCTGTTCACCGGCGACTGGGGGCGCAGCGAAGTGTACAAGCACGAATTGAAAGCGCACGGTGCGACGTTCGACACCAAGCAAGAGGTGTTCATGAAGATACCGCGGGCCACCGGCATGGACATCGACGGCAGTGGGCGCCTCTACGTCGCCAGTTGGCGCGGCGGTTCGGCGGTGGGGTACGAGGGGCCGAACGTCGGGTTCGTCGCGCGTGTTCTGCCGAAAGGGTTTAAGGCAGAGCCATTTCCCGATTTGAAGAAGGCGCAGCTCGACGACCTCATCAAGTATCTGAGCGCGCCGCAGGCCGTCATCCGGTTCCATGCGCAGGGCGCGATTCTGGCTCGGGGAAGAAACACCGACAGCACCCGAGCGCTCGTGCGGCTCGCAGGAGACCCAGCCGCGTCACTGGAAGGACGAGCCGCTGCGATTTTCACACTCAAGCAACTGGACGGCAAGGACTCGCACGCTGCGCTAATTAAGCTCGCAGAATCCGGTCCGGTGAGTGAATTCGCGCTCCGCGCACTGACGGACCGCAAGAAGGAACTTGAAGGGCTGGACAGCAAGCTGTTCGTAACGGCGCTGGCGGACGAATCCGCCCGCGTGCGTGCCCAGGCGCTCATCAGCCTCGGCCGGCTGAACGATCCATCAACGGCGAAGAGCATTCTGCCGCTCACGGCGCGTCCGGCTGGTTCGACCATGCCGACGCAGCGCCCGCTCCAGAACCAGCCGGACCCGGACCGGGTGATCCCGCACCTCGCGACACGCACGCTCGTTTCGCTCCGTGCCATTGATACCTGCCTCGATGCCCTCGACGGCCCACACGCGCCGGGCGCGATTGGGGCGCTGCGTTACTTTCACGACCCGAAGGCCGTTGACGGTCTCATTCGGAAGCTCAGCACGGCGCGCACGCCGGAACTACGGCGCGGGATTCTTGTCACGCTGATCCGCCTGTACCACCGCGAAGCGGACTACACGGGCTCGTGGTGGGGCATCCGCCCGGACAACACCGGCCCGTACTACGACCGCGTCGAGTGGGACCAGAGTCCGCGTATTGGCGCGGTCGTGACGGCCGCTGTCCTCGACGGCGACAAGGACACGGTAACGTTCCTGAAGGCTGAACTGGCGCGCCATAAAGTCTCGCTCGCGGGCGTGCTGACGGGTTCGGACATCGCGAAGGTCGAAGACAAGCCGATCGTTGTACCGAAGGCCGATCCGAAGAACCCGGACCTAATCGGCAACATGACTTACGAAACAGCCGCCCGGCGCACGCTCGCCGCCAAGGGAGACGCCAAGAAGGGTGAGCTGATCTTCAAGGCCCAGTCGTGCGCCGCCTGTCACACGACCGCCGACGGTCAAACGCCCAAGGGTCCGCACCTCGTGGAGATCAGCAAGCGGTACAAGGCGGACGAACTGGTAGAATCGGTCCTCAAGCCGAGCGCGAAACTGGCTCAGGGGTACGAAATGTACCGCTTCGTGACGACCGACGAGCGCGTGCTCCAGGGCTTCGTCGTGAGCGAACGCGCCGACGCGACCGTGATCCGTGAGTCCAACGGCGTGCAGCGCGAGCTGAAGAAAGCGGATATCGCGTCGCGCGTGATGCAGAAGCAGTCCGCAATGCCCGAGGGGCTCGCCGCGAGCCTGACTCCGGAGCAACTCGCGGACCTGATCGCGTATCTCCAGTCCCTCAAATGAGCGCTGCCTTGAGTTCCTCGGGCGGGCGCACGCCGTTGCGTGTGACCGCCTTTTACTCATCTCCACGAGGGTATTTATGCGCCTCTCTCCCGGTCTCATGATCGCGCTGATCCCGATCGCGTGGCTACCCGCTCCCTCGACCCACGGTGAAGATCCCAAACCTCAGGTCAAGATGACCGCCCAGGAAGACCACAAGCGAATGATGGAACTGTTGGGGATCAAGGAACTCCGGCGCGGTGCGGACGGCAACCCGAAGTCCGAACGGGCCGCCAACCTCGACGAGTCGAAGGCCAACCCGTACCCCGACCTCCCCGATCCGCTGACGCTCAAAAACGGGAAGAAGGTGACCACCGCGGAGGTGTGGAAGAAGGAGCGGCGTGCCGAGATCGTGGAGGACTTCGACCGGGAGGTGTACGGCCGGGTACCCGAGGGCACGCCGAAAGTTAAATGGGAGTTAACGTCCACGGAGAAGCAGAGCTTGGGTGACGTGCCCGTGGTCACCAAGAAGCTCGTCGGTCACGTCGATAACTCCGCCTACCCGCTCATCAAAGTGGATATCCAGTTAACATTGACGACCCCGGCGGAAGCAAAGGGGCCCGTGCCGGTGATGATGGAGTTCGGATTCAACTTCGGGGGCAAAGGACCGGCACCGAAGGCCGGCGCGCCGCCGAGCTGGCAACAGCAGGTTCTTGCCAAGGGCTGGGGCTACGCGATCATCACGCCGACCAGTGTTCAGGCCGACAACGGGGCCGGGCTGACGTCAGGCATCATCGGGCTGTGCAACAAGGGCCAACCGCGCAAGCCGGACGACTGGGGCGCGCTGCGGGCGTGGGCCTGGGGCGCCAGCCGGGCGCTCGATTACTTCGAGACCGACAAGGACGTGGACGCCAAGCGCGTGGGCATCGAGGGGCTGTCCCGGTACGGCAAGGCGGCGATCGTGACGATGGCGTATGACGAGCGGTTCGCGATCGGGTTCATCGGCTCGTCCGGGGCCGGCGGCGCCAAGCTCCACCGCCGCGACTATGGGG